>OIZS01000272.1_pt1 | contig 24343 bp, 21 predicted proteins | sample 1588641 | NCBI WGS metagenome assembly OIZS01 (sample SAMN03283240) | human gut metagenome | biome: human-associated habitat; material: feces | host: Homo sapiens | place: Peru | collected 2012
GCCGAGGATAACTCCATGGGAGCCGTTTATATAGATGTCCTCAAATCAGTCATGGGAGACCGTTATAGCAATATAATAACCCCTTTTACCACCACTAACAGTTCAAAGTGCCGTATAATAGGACAGTTGCAGTCGGCTTTTCAGAATGAGAGTATTCATTTGATAGATGATAAGGAGCAGAATATAGAATTGGGAGCCTATTCCATGGAATTCACCCCGAAGAACAAGAACATAACGTTTAACGCACCTAACGGATTGCACGATGATATAGTGATGGCGTTGGCTTTCGCCTATGAGGCTTATAAGACAAAATCAAAGAGGGGACAGTATTCAATAAGTGTTGTATAATTATTCATATATTATGGGAATATTTAAGAGAATATTTAAGAAAGATAAAAAGACAATACCGATGATAGACAGTTGGGATAAATTGTCAATTAGAAAATTAAAACAAATATCAGAGATAGATGAGGAAATATCAGACTTGATGAAACAGATGGAACTTATATCAATCTTGGCTGATATTGATATTGATGTTTTGGGAAATTTGCCGATAGACGAATACGCCGATTTGGCCAAAAGGAGCCAGTTCCTCAACAAGGAATGTCCTACGCCGAACAATATAAGAAAACACATAAACCTCAACGGGCGTGATTATGACATAGTTACAGACCCGAGAAAGATGAATGCGGCTCAGTTTATTGATTTTAACAATCTAAGGGCGAACGATGATATGAGGACAAGCGATTTGTCAAAGTTCATGACCGTTTTCATAGTTCCGAAAGGAAAGGTATATGGGGAATATGACATGGAGTCCGTGGAGGAAGATATGCTTGAAATGTCCGTGATGGAGGCACGAGGGATTTTTTTTACATGGCAGAAGGTGTTGATGGCATCTGTGATGGGTATAGGGAATTATTTGGAAAGGAAGAAGAGGAAGATGAGGAAGACCTACGTACCGATGAGGAAAGGAGAAGAGATGATTTCGGAGGCGGTGGGTATCAATCATTTAAAAAAGAGTACCAAAAGAGATGGGGCTGGCAGTCAGTAGTAGATTCAATATCAGAGAAAAGAAGGATACCTTGGGAACAAGTATATGATATGAATATAATAGAATTCCTCAACATGATGTGCTATATCAAGGACAGTTCGGAACTTGAAAGGCTACAGAGGGACGAATGGATGAACAGAAGGAGGATATAATCATGGATACATTATTGAAATTCACAAATCTGCAACAAGCGTTATATGATTATCAGCAAGCGGTCAGAATTAACTACACCGATGAGATTATCATGGACGGACATTTGGCCACGCAACAGTTGATAAATCAGATAAAGACACCCGAGATAGAGATAAACGGATACCATTATGAGGTCACGATAGAATTATTACCCTATTGGAGGTTCGTTGAGAAAGGCGTTAATGGAACGGATAAAGACCAAGGAAGCCCCTATTCGTTCCACCCCGACAAGGAGATGATTCCTCAAGATGTGGTGCTTAAATGGCTCAAGGTCAAACAGATATTACCGAAACCTAACAAGGATGGAAAACTTCCTACCATGAAATCTTTGGCATGGGTGATAGCGCACTCAATACACGAAAAGGGAATAGAGGCCGGAAATGAGTTGAAGAAAACCCTACAGGAGATGAACGCCGATTGGACTATAAGGATTTCGGAGGCGGTTACAAAAGACCTCACGGAATCGGTGGGATTGCTTTTGAACGACAATATGGACAAGGCACCGGTGGTGATTAAATTATAGGAAAATATATTACGGATAGAAAAAGATTATCAAAATGATTAGCAGTTGGAAGACCACATATTACGAGACAACCACATCACCGTTCGATTTCACGGTCACCGTTGATGGGAAAGTCATTTATCAAGGGCGTGCGGTATCACCGGACGGCTCCACCATACAGATAGACATAGCCGACATAGCGGCTGATTACCTCACGAGCGAAATATCAATAGAGGGAAAGACACCATCATCAATAGTTGGGACATATACATCTGATGCCGTAAAAACATTTTATCTGAGACAGGGGACAAGTGGTGGCGGAACACTATTGGGAACCTATGACTTCGCATGGAACGCAACCTATAAGGACGATTCGGTATCGGCAAATCAAAGCCTCAATAATCCCGTTAATGGACGTTATATAAGCGGAGGAATATCATCTTATTCCTATGCTACGTCAAGCGGATATAAAACCACTATATCAAGAACATCATCGGGTTTGGCGTGCAAGGGACGTTATCAGATATTATATTCAAATTTAAAGGGCGGTTATGACACGTTCCTTTTCGAGGGCAAATCGGACAGAGGTGATGACTATACCAATTACACCGTGGGAAGAAAGTACGACAACAACACATCAAATCACGGGACAGTCAGATATGCAGCCGAAAGAAAGCCTACTTGGACACTCAGGACGGGCTATCTAACAGACAATCAATCAGAGGTTTTTGCAGACAATATTTTGAGTTCGGGACATATATGGCTGATAGATATAGAGTTACAAAAAGTATATCCTGTGGTGATAACGGAACAGCAGGTAACGTGGTCAAGGCGTTCAAACGGAAGGATGGCGGTATATTCCCTTAACGTTGAGGGCAGTCAGACGGAGGCTATAATTTAAAAGATATATGTTTAGGAGATTAAAAAGGTTAATAAAGAGAATTATCAATTGGTTCAAGAGGAAACGTATGAGAAACAACATCAGTTTATATTTGAACGGTCAGTTGGCTGAATTGGGGGAGAACCCTGATATTCAGTTCAACTATGCGGTGACAGACCACACTAATCCTACGGTGATAAAGAACAGTTATTCAAAGACCGTTTCATTACCGGGGACACCTACTAATGAAAGGATATTCAGCCAGTTGTCAAAATTGGACAGGACACAGCATTTCGGACGGACGGATTATTGGAATCCGAGCCAGAGGGTTTCGTTTTCCATTTTAAATAATGGAACCTTGGTAGAGGAGGGATACGCAAAGATAGACAATATAATAAAGACGGGGAACAGAACCGTTTATCAATTGACCCTTTACGGAGGATTGAGCCAGTTCTTTTTCAATTTATCTTATGCTTCGGACGGCTCAAAGTTGAAACTATCTGATTTGTCCTATCTTGGGGGAACCGATGATGAGTTGAATTTCAGAATAAACAGACAATCAGTATCGGACGCTTGGGACAGATTATCAACCGGCAACGGTGATGCCAAATGGGACGTGGTGAATTTCGCCGTAACCTATGAGGGATTGCCCGATGATTTTGATTCCGACAGGGTATTGATAAACACCAACGGTTTGGATTGCGAGTTGAGGCAAGCCTACGGGAACGAGGTTCATGACGGCAAATTGGCTGATGAGATTGAATCGGATGACACAAGATATAGGATAAAGGGCGGATACGCTGACGGTGAATTGATGAGGGAATGCACATCATTTCAGGTTAGGGATTTACGTTCATATTTGCAAAGACCGGTATTCAATATCAGAAAGATGGTGGAGGCGTGCTGCAATCCGGTGAATAACGGAGGATATAAGGTTGATTTGGACAATCATTTCTTTAACGATGAGAACCCTTATTGGAACAAGGCTTGGGCTACCTTACCGAGGATGGGTGATTTCGACAAGGAGATGGAGATATTGAACCAAGACCTGTCCTTAACAAGCATGATAGTTAGTAACGTTTATAACGTTGATTGGACGATAGTTGAGAAAAGTGCCACAACATCTACCGTTAATTCAAAATATATATTTTCATTTGATTTGCAGGCGGTTCAGACAGCGGCCACCGAGGATAAATTGTATCTGGCGGCAAACGGAAACTTGGGTGGAATCGCTTTTCAGATTATAGGCTATGACGCTGATAACGAGGCTATCGCAGGAACAAACATCATGGTGGTGACGAACGTGGATAACAACGGGAATGTCATAGACATGGTTGATATGATGGCCGGCGGCGGATACACCCCTTATTATGATGCACCGTATAAGATAATGCTTGGATATTATCAGAAGGTGGCCAACACCATATACCGTTTCAACAATAGGATTTCCCTCACTATGGATTTGGGTGACGCTGACGGATTGGTTGAGACTTTTAAATTAAGAATGAACTATTTGCCGTACAGGAACGACAGCGGAGCATGGGAAACCAGTCCGAGAAGAAAATATCTTTATCCTAATATTCAATATAACAATATCCGTTATGTAACCGACAGCAATCCGGTCAATATAACCGAACAGATTTATACAAAGACCGATGGGGGAATGCACTCCGACACCCTTATAACAAAATCCATGTTATTTGGTGCCATGGACGGGACACCGTGCGATTGGCTTTTGTCATATTGCAAATTATTCGGTTTGTTCTTGGTTAAAGACCCGTATGAGAAGAAAATATCTATCATGACAAGGGGAACCTATTATTCAAAATCAACGGTTGATATAGAACAACAAGTGGATAGAAACAAGGAGTTGAATATCAATCCTTTGACTTTTGATTCAAAATGGTACTCCATGAAATACAAGACTGTGAATGACAAATCAGAGTTCGAGGACAAGTATTTCAATACCTACGGTAATGACTACGGCAGACAGATGATAGATACCCAATATAATTTCGATGTGAATACCAAGGAATTGTTTGATAGCACCAAATTCACCAACGGGGTTATGGCACTTGAAAAGGATAATTGGTATTCGGAGATGATTGACGGCAACGACAATATTGTTCCATCGGCGTTCCATAATTGGGTTACCATAAAGTATTTGGCAGGTAGTGGAGAGGACAGCGATGAATTTGAGGTTCCTACCACATATCCTTCGATTGTTACCGATAAATTGTTTAACGACAGTTATATAGATTTTTGGGACAGCGTTCCGAAACTACAGATACACGGGGCTGACAACGAGCATAAGGAATCAAATTCAACGCTTTTGTTCTGTGATGGAAAGCAGACCACGGGAAACGAGGTTTTGTGGCTCACCGATGACGTGGCGAGGATGTACCGTGATTCCGACAATCCGTGCTGGCTCATAACAAATTCACCTTATGACAAGAAGGGGAAACAGATAGCGCAGAAGATAACCGCAATCCCTTATTTTTCAAGATATTTGCTTGATGACAGCGGAAAAAGGATTTCAACGTCATGGGATTTCGGTAGGACAAAGGAGTTATATGTGCCGAACATATCATGGGCTTCGGACAGGGACACCGTATATGAGAAGTATTGGCAGGACTATATTCAAGACCTTTATTCCGTGAATACGAGAACCGTTGAGGCTTATATACAGTTGAAGGGACAGACCACTCAGGAGGCGTTGAGGAGATTCTATTGGTTCGACAATTGCTTATGGACGATGACCAAGATAGACGGCTATTCGGCGGCCTTGAGGGATACCGTTAAATGTACCTTCACCAAGGTTAACAACAAACAGGCCTACACATCACAGGTTTATTATCCTGTATATGCTTTTGATGTTTATCGTTCAAACGGCAATCTACCTATTTCATACACGGGTACGACAACGGATAGGGAGGTCATAGGCTATGTCAAGTCAAACGTGGCTTGGACGGTATCGGTAAATGACAGTTCTTTAGGAAATTTTGATACAAGTGGCGGATATGTTACCGGTTCAACGGGAAGTGATGAGGCAAAATATTTCCGTTTTGTTTTCAACGTAAATACCACACCGGAAACAAGGCGTGCGAGATTCACGGTAAAGAGAACCACGGCTGAATCAAAATCATTTTCGGTGATACAGCAAGCCTATAAGGGAGAACAATTGCATCTTACAATAGAACCGCAATCAATTGATGTGCCAAAGGCAGGCGGAACTTATTCATTTATAGTTGATAGTTCAAGTTCATGGGTGGCCAAGACACCACAAATATCATGGGTGGATATAATAACCATCAGAGGAGAGGCCGGACAAACACCTTTGAAATTCACGGTTAAAGAGAATACGGGGGATTCGGCAAGGACGGCATCAATTTTAGTGATGAACAACGAGCATCTGAGCGTGAGGGCGTATGTTAATCAAAAGTCCACATCTGAATTATCCCTTACAAGGAACGGCACAACGGCAATACCTTATTCGGGAGGGACTGACAGTTATACAGTAAAGGCTGAAGGTAATTGGAGCATAGTGAAAGACCGTGCGGATTATCTGACCATATCACCTATGAGCGGAAGCGGCAACACCCTTTTAAACGTCATTTATTCAGCGAATGGCGGCTATTTGACCCGTACCCCTAAGTTCCATATATCTCAGGGGGAGAAAAAGGCTTACGCAACGAATTACGGGGTACAGAGCGCAAATCAGCATGTGATGGGGACATTACCGGCAGCAGGAGGTACGATAAACGCCTACGGTGGAGGATATAAAAACGCAGAGGTGATTGGATGGAAATTAACGAACGGAAATGCTTGGCTTTATGTTAATCCTACGCAAGGGACTGACAATAATATACAACTGACCTTTAGTGCATCAACAAATACAAGCACGTTGAGACAGGCCTATATGAGCGTTGAATATAATATGAGTTATGGAGTTAGGGAAACGGAAACTCTTCTGATAAAACAGACGGGAGTAGATAATTTCTCCGTATCCCCTACCACTATCAATATGGCTTGGGATGACGCTAAAGATTACACCATAACCGTAACGGCATCTAACGAATGGACTTATGATACAGCCCAGTCTTGGATTCATGTAAAATCAAAAGGGGACAGCACCTTAACTTTCTACGTGGATAACAACAACGGGGAAAATTCAAGGAAGGGTTCCATTACTTTCAATATGGGTTCCCAAACGGTATCAACCACCATAAATCAAAGTGGAAAATCAATAACAAGTTCATTATCAATATCCCCTACGAATTTATCAAAGACAAGTGATGAATTTGCTGATAATATTGTGGTTACAACGAATACTTCGTGGAGTGCTTCAACGACCTCTCCTTGGATTTCAATAAGCCCGAAATCAGGTACCGGTTCCCAAACGGTGATAGTTGGCGGAGATGAGAATACCGGAGGCACAAGAACGGGAACGGTGGTATTCAAGACCTTGGACAATCAAGCGACTAAAACCTTGACCATAACCCAGCAAGGGGACGGCACGGTATATTACATTTTGAATTTCACGACAATCCCTTCAACGGCAACGGTGAAATTGTATCTTAATGACGCTGAGACACCTTATACGCCTAACATGAAGGTGGCGTTCAACACAAGGGTACGAGCCTATGCAATCGCAAATGGATATGTAAATTCAAATGAATATACGGCGGTCATGACATCAGACGTTTCAGCCACCCTTAAATGCAAGCAATATCCTACATGGGATTTGCCGAAGCAAAAAGTAATAGATTATAATTCACAGTCCATAACCGTTAATGTGACGGACACAGATAAAGTTGGCTATGAGATTGCTTCGGTTCATGATTGGATTACTATATCAAACAATACAATATCATTTTCCCAAAACGATACGGGTAGTGATAGGAAAGCCATTATAGGGCTGAAGAGCAAGGTTAGTGCAACGTTGTTCGCCACATGTATGTTGACACAGACAGCCAAAGGCACGTTATCGGTATCCCCGACCACAATCGACTTTATTTCAAATGGTGGAAGTAAGAATATATCAATTGTTTCCAATAAGGGTTGGACAATATCAATAACCAAAGGCGGTTCATGGCTCACGGCGATGACAAAGAGCGGAAACGGGAACGCCACGGTTCAGATAGACGCAAGCGCAAACCTATCATCTGAAGCAAGGGACGGAATGATAACCATAACAAGTGACGACAATCAATCCGTGAATGTTATTGTGAATCAAGAGGGTGCGGAAATTTATTTCAAATTGAAAGTTAATTCAATACCTTCAAATGCGGTGAAGAGGATAACAGCTGATGGGAAGCCTATTGCTTATAACTCAAACGGCATGGATATAGCGAGCGGTTCATCGGTGGTTATAAACGCATTTGTGGCAGCCGATGATTCATATATGGCGGCCACCCCTATGAGTTTCGTGATGAGTGCATCAACGACCGTATCAATCAAATGTCCTAAATATCCTTCGTGGAATTTGGATGAGTATCTTAATATTAACGCTGGCGGTGATAACATATCAGTCAATATTGTGGATAATGACAACGTGGGTTATTCAATAGAATCAGATTCCGAATGGATGAGATACAGTAACGGGACGCTGACAATAGACAGAAACGAGACTGAAAATTCAAGGATTGGCGTGATAACCATGACAGCCGATGACGGAACAGTAGTGGGGGACACCAAGATTGTTCAGAACATAGGACAGATACCTAACGGATATGAGGAGATTTCAAGCGTAGGATGCGGAATAAATGAAGGTTCCATGGCGTGGATAGACACGGGTTTCGCACCGCAAGATGATTTCTGCATAACAGCCGAGATTTCGTTGGTAGGATTACCTCACCTCTCTATTGATTGGCCGGGAGACAACAATAATGTTTTCGGAACATTTACCACGGCATCAACGTGGAGTGGTTCGGTCATCAAATGTGCCGTTGTCCTTGACGATAATAACAATCCATGTTGGGAATTCACTTATGGTATTGATGATGATATATTAACATATAAGGCTGACGCTCAATCATATCCGATACAGACGGGGGTTAATTACACTATAATGATGACCTCAAAGGGCAAATGTTATGTTGATGATAGCCTTATAATGGATTTTACTGACCGTAACATGACCCAAGGGGATTACACCGTTGGATTGGGATTGGCCGGATACGGGAGTGCGACAGATAGCGAGGCACCTTATTATCAGCGTGCGTTCAGAGGCAAGATAAGGATGTTCAGAATCATAGACGGCAATACGTTGTTTGCGGATTATCTATCAGTAAAATCAACGGATGATAATAGGGTTGGTATGCTGAATTGCAAGGACGCAAGTTTTAATGAATCGGATAATGTCCCTAACGGCGATTGGGCGGTTCTGACGGTAGGATTCACGGACGGGAAATAATAGTACCCGTCCATATATTACAGAATGAATAATGTTTCATAATTATTGAATATAATGGCAGAGAACAATAGCGAGACAATTGTAAAACTTATAGATGTGCAGGTTGAGGGGGTTGATTCAATCAATTCCCTTATAAAGACCATAGATGACCTTAACACAGCCCTTAAGGGATTATCGACCAATTCGGCTGAATATAAGGAACTTTTGGAGTTATTGGCGAAGAATCAGACCACGTTGTCCAAGGCCATGCGTGGGGTCAAGAAGGACGCTGAATATGCGGAGGGCAGTTATTATTCCTTACAGAAACAGTTGAGGGAGACGGGAAAGGCGTTCAAATCAACCACGGACGAGGTGGAGAAGGCTGATTTGGCCAAGAAATACAAGGAGATAAACACCGAGTTGAAAACCCAAGACGCACTTTTGGGGAACTATCAGAGGAACGTTGGTAACTACGGGAATTCCATAGTGGCCGCATCAGCCCGTATAGCGGAGTTGAGGAAACAGATTTCCGGATTGAAAGAGGGTACTGATGAATATAACAAGGCGTTGTCCGAGATGTCCATGCTCACGGCGGAACAGAGGAAATTAAACGAGCAGTTGAAATTCTCAAGCGGTGATTACGGCGATATATTGGGGAACGTCAATTCCGTGATGGGCGATTTCTCCAAGGGATTGTTGTCCATGGTGACCGTTCTTAACCTTTTCGGGGATTCTTCGGAGGGCATACAGACGGCTGTAAAGGCATTAGGGGTACTTATGGTGGTAGTCCAAGGATTGTCCATAATTGACCAATTAAAGGACAAATTCAAGGGATTGATTGATGGAATCAAGGCACTCAAGAAGGAATCAGAGGGTTCGGCAGGGGCTATGAGTTCCATGGGGCAAGGAATGCAGAACGTTGAGGGTGCGTCCGATAGGGTTGTTTCATCAATAGGTTCAGCCGTTTCATCGGCTAAAGGTTTCACGAATTTCACAGAGCAGAGCACCACGGCGTTGAATGACAACGTAGATGCCGTTCAAAAATTGATAGACAAATTAAACCAATTGCAGTCCGTTGGACAGGTAGACCCGTTCGGAAAATTAGAACAGACAAAAGAGCTGTTGGATGAGGTAGCCGAGGGTACATCAAAAGAATTGGCACAGTTGAATTTATTGATAGGCTCACAAAAAACGTCCTTGAATTTCCAAGAGAACCTTTTACAATTGGCAAAGGATAGATTGGCGGTGGCAAAAGAACAAGGCGGAGAGGTATCAGCCCTTGAGGAAGAGGTCAAGATGAGAGAAACCACGGTTAAATCCATAAAGGAGAACATCAAGCAGTTGGAAAATGAGAACAAGGCGAAGATTAAGGCAATCAGCCACAGCAAGACGTTGAACAATTCTCAAATTCAATTAACCAAGAGCATGGACAAATCCCAAATGTCCGTGGCGGTATTCAACAAAAATTTGGAACAGATGGGATTGCTTGAGGGTATTGCGGCTAAAGCGTCCTTAGGATTGGGAAAAGGAATGTTGTCCATGGGGGTTTCAACCAAGGTGGCAACGGTGGCTATGAAAGGTTTCAAGGCAGCCCTTATGGCTACCGGTATAGGGGCATTATTGGTTATAGTAGGTGAGTTGGTTAATCTTTTGTTCAAAGGCGTTGGTAAATTGGCTGATTGGGTAAGCGGAGCAAACAAGGCAAAGAAAGCGGCTGACGAACTGAAATCAGCGAATGATGCGCTTAATAAATCTTTTGATAGCCAGAATGAACTTATGGACTTTAACATCAGAAAGATGGAGGCGTTGGGTTATTCGTATGAGGAGATATTCAAGGCCAAGAAAAGAATGTTGGAAGCCCAGATTGCGGAGGTACGTGCTACCATGGCCACATCAAAGGCATATCAGGAATATATCAAATTATCCGAAAAGGATAAAACCAAGAAAAAGTATGAAGAAACGGTTGAGGAATCCAAAAGATTGGAGGAAACATTACAGAACCTTAACAAGGCTTTACTTAAATTAAACAGCGACAAGACTATCCATGACCTTGAAGAGCAACAGAAAGCAGCAGATGAAGAAAAGAAAAAGAGAGAGGATGAGGCTAACGAACGTTCAAGACAATATTCTGAAAACAGAAAGAAGGATATACAAGGCATCATCGACAAAATAAAGCAACTTGAGGGTACCATCAAAGAGGCTGATAATTTACTTAAGTCCTTGAACGAAAAGGACATGACCGAAGATGACAAAATCAAGGATGAATATGACCGAAGGTTGGAGATAATCAAGAAGGCTTATGACGCTGAGATTCAGTTGAATGAGATAAACAAGCAGCAAGGCACTATTTCCGAGGAGGAATATCAACAGAGGATATTGGAGATAAAGCAGAAGTATTATGATTTGGGATTGAAGGTGGATGCCGATTATAATGACAAGAACAAGGCACTATTATCCCAAAGGGCAAAGGATGCGGCAGAGGCGGCGGTTAATGCCATAAACGGTGATTACGCCGAAAAGGCGAGGAAAAAGAACCAAGATGCCGTAACCAAGACCGTTGATGATTTGGAGAAGGTTCAGCCAAAGATTTTTTCAATATGGGAGATAATAATGGGACGTGATGTAAGACCCGAGACTTTAAAGAATAAGTTAAAGGCTTTAACGGACACCTATAACACGCAGATGGACGAACTCACATCAAATTTCGAGGAGAAAAAGAAAAAGTTGGGGGACATCGCTAACGTATGGGATATTGTGGCCAACGACCCTAACGTTGATGACAACACCCGTTCCATGGCTCAACAGAAGGCTTTGGAGGCAAGGAAACAGATGGAGGATGCCGAAACTGAATACGCACAAAAGAGTGCCGAGGCAAGGAAAAAATACATGGATGATGAGGCAAAGGCTATCAACGAACACAAAGCCAATATGATACAGAACGCACAGCAGATGCTTGACGGACTGGGAGGAATATTCGGTTCCATGGCTGATTTCTACGAGGAGGACGCTGAGGCAAGGAAAGAGGGGGACGCAAAATCCCAAAAGATTGCCAAACAGTCATTTAAGAAAGCCCAAAACCTCAGAATTGCGGAAGCCACAATATCAACGCTTAACGGAGCGATAGGGGCGTTTATGCAAGCCACAGCCACTTATCCGGCACCGTACGGAGCGATATTGGGAGCGGCTACAGCAGCAGCGGCCACAGCGGCAGGTATTGCCCAAATCAAAAAGATAAAGGCACAGAAATTTGAAGGCGGTTCATCATTAGGTGGCGGAAGTTCAACTTTCCAATTGCCGAACGTTGAGAAATACGAGCCTACCTACACATCAAATCTGACCCAAGAGACGGACACCGATTCAATCAAGAACGCCATAACCGAGGGAATGGAGGGTAGCACGGTTCGAGCCTATGTTTTGGCTGATGACATCAACGCAGCGCAGAAGATTGATGAGAAACGACAGCAGGAATCAACGTGGTAGAAAACCATTTGAATAATAACCGTATATTACGGATTGAAACAAAATTGTTATATATGAAGCAGAAGACATATAACGGATTGCCCTTATACGGGGCTGACGTGGTATCGGATGAGAGCGGAATGGCGGTCATCAGTTTGGTTGATGACCCAGCGATACAGATACCGTTCATGACTTTCAAAGGACAATCCGAGTTCAAGTTCAATATATCAGATGAGGACAAGCGTTTGGTTTACGGGCCGGTGATGTTGGCCGACACCCCTATCTACCGCAATCAGAACAACATGGAGTTCTATATCACGTATTCAAAGGACAGTATAATCCACATGGTTGAGAAATATTTCAAGAACAACAATCAGAATAACGTTGATACAGACCATAATTTTGAGTTGGAGGACGGAGTGACCTTAAGACAGATGTTCATAAAGGACAGTTCAAGGGGGATAGTTCCCGAGGGATTCGGTGATATTACGGACGGTTCGTTGTTCGCTGAATTCCATATTGAGAACGATGACCTGTGGGACAAGGTGAAACAAGGTGATTTCAAGGGCTTCAGTTTGGCCGGCATATTCGATATAACACCGATAATGGAGATGAATAAACATATTAAAAATAAAGGAAAGATGAGCAAATTTGAGAGAATAAAAGGGATGCTTAAATCCATGCTTGATGCCGTTGAGTTCGGCACAGTTTCTACCGACAAGGGAATATTGTCCTATGACGGTGACGATGAGATAAAGGTTGGGGATTATGTTCAGATATACGACCCTGATACTGAATCATATAAGGACGCTGAAGACGGGGAATATAAGGATGACAGCCAAAAGACCTATGTTATTGAGAACAAGCAGGTAAAGGAAATCAGAGAGGAAAAGGATGAGGAAACAACCGAAGAGGAGACAGTTGTTGATACAGAATTCAGCAAAATCCGTGCCAAATTCGAGGAATCCTACGATGAAAAGTACAAAAAGATTGCTGAGGCTATACTGAGCAAAGGTATTTATAATTTCTATATCTATGAGGCTGGCGATGAGTATGTTATCATAGTTATATGGAGCGACACCGCTGATAAGTATTGGAAATATTCAATATCATGGGACGCTGACGGTAACGCTATTTTAGGAGAGGGCGTTGAGGTCAAACACACTTTTGTACCCGTTGAGGAACCAAAGGTTGAGGAGGTAGTTAAAGAAGATGTAACCGTTGATGAGACAACCACCGAAACTACTGAAAACCAAGAGTTTGAAGACCAAGAGGTTGAGAACCCTGATGGTTCAAAGGAGGAGGACAACACCGCTATTGAAGAGGTGAGAAAAGAGGTTAATGAACTTTATGATTTGGTTGATAAACTTACCAAGAGGGTTGATGAACTTGAAACAAAGCCGGCAGCCGCACCGGCATCTGAGGAACTGAGGAGACAATCGGCAAGTTTTTCAACAGGCGACAAGAGGATAAACAGACTTAATTCAATATTGAACGCCTAAATATAATATAAATAGTTTGATAATGGGAACTTTTATTCAAAGGTTCCCTTTATTTGTTTAAAAATAACCATTTTATCTATTTCATATATAACGGATTGAAATCAAGAAAAATAATTGTTAAACATATTTAATTCAAAATGGCAAAAGGATATGACATTTCAAAATTGGCGGCTTATGTAAAGACAAACGCCGATGTTATTCTTAAGGACGTTGTATTGGGTTCAGTAGAGGGAGATTCAGTAGCCAACATGAGAAAACAGTTAGGAGTAAAGACAAAGGAAAAACTTAACTATCTTAATGTTACACCGGCCCTTCAGAGCGGAAAGGATTGCGGATTCAACGCAAGCGGTTCTACAGTATTTTCAGACCGTGACATCACCGTGAAGACCATCAAGGCTCAGGATGAGTATTGCGACCGTGACCTTTTGGGCAAATTCGCCGAATCACTCGTTAATATCGCAGCCGGCAAGGAGACCCTTCCGTTTGAGGCTCAGATTGTTGATGAGGTTGTAAAGGGTATCAGAAAACAAGTTGAGAAAATGGTATGGCAGGGCGACACCACACTTGGAATTGACGGACTTATTAAAATCGCCGATACTGGCGGAGATGACGCTGCATCAACAGTAAAGGTATCAATCGCCAAGGGAACCGACATCTATGAGGCTGTAAAAGCCGTTTATTTGGCAATCCCTGAGGAACTTCTTGACAAGGCTTTCATCGGACTTTCACCGGCGAACTTCCGTGCTTTCACACAGGCTATGGTTGAAAAGAACTATTTCCATTATTCAGGCCCGCAGGACGCAAATGTTAATGAGTTCATCTTCCCTGGCTCAAACGTGAAGGTTAAATCAATCCAAGGACTTTCTGGGGTTAATGACAAGATTTACGCATCAGTTTGGGACAACCTCGTTTATGGAACCGACCTTCTCAACGATGAGGAAGTTGTTAATGCGTGGTACGACCCGAACACCGAACTTTTCCGTTACACCATCAGATTCAACGCAGGTGTATCAACACTCTTCCCTGATGAGGTTGTATTGGGAACAATCGCACAAGCCTAATCAATAATATTAGGTAATGTTATTTAATGTATTAATAATAAAGATAATAAAGAATTGAAATACTATGGCAAAATGCGCAACCCTTTCAAGTTTCACAATCGACCTTTGTAAAGGTTCGCTTGGTGGAATCAAGAAGGTATATATCGCCGACTGGCAGAACGGGGCGGCTAATTTGGATGATGAAACCAAGGAAATCACGGGCTTCACAACCGGTGTGAAATTCACGGAGTTCCCTATCAGAAAAAACACAGCGTCATATACATCGACCATCAACGTATCTGATGAGAACGGAAACTCAGTTTCAACAGTCCTTTCTTTGGTATTCTCCCGTATGGAGACCGCTAAGAGATTGGCCATGAACGCACTTATGGTATCTGACTTCATGTGCATCGTTGAGGACGCAAACGGAAACCAAGCCTTTTTGGGCTACGACAATCCGGTTGTATGTTCAGACGGTGGCGGAGAAACAGGAACAGCCAAGACAGACGGTAACAGATACACCATCTCCCTTACCGATGATTCGGTTGAGTTCCCTTATTTCCTTAAGGCAGGAACAAATATCCCATCAGCATAGTTGAGGGCTAAAGAATAGAGAGAAACGGATAAGTGATTATCCGTTTTTTTTGTATAATATATTACGGGAAAAGGAAAGAAAAATGGTAAAGACAATAAATGGAGAAGCACCTTTCCAAGTGCTTTCAACGGCGTTCGCAATCCACGCCGATGGGGAATTCACATTACAGTATTCGGCTGACGGAACAAACTATACTGATTGGACTGAAGCCACACCGCAAGGGGAGACTTGCGTGGTTAATAACGTGGCCAACGGCATGTATTTCAAGTTGAAGAATAACACAGGGGACGCAATAATCACATACTAAGATGATTATAGATTTATCAAAGATTAATTTCGGGGGTGGAGGAGGTTCCAAGATAAAGGTTCAGGACGTGAAGGTGGTCACTCAGAACGTTGATAGTAGTGGAGCGTACGATTTTCAACCCGATGAGGGATATGATGCCATGAAAGCAGTCAAGGCGAATTTGACCATACCATCAACACCGGTACAGACGGTTGATTTGGACACAGGGATAAAGTTTTCAACTTCACTTTTTACTACACTACCGTTCCGAATAAAGGGAGGGAGTGGAATAACAGATTTTGATTATATGTTTCAATCATGTAGTAAACTTACCGCTATTGACCTATCAGAGATAGATACTTCAAATGCCTTAGGTATGAACTATATGTTTTATAGTTGTGTTAATTTAACAAATTTAGATTTATCAAGTTTTAATACATCAAAGGTACTTGAGATGATAAGTATGTTCAATAGGTGTATAAGGTTAACGAATTTGGATTTATCAAGTTTTAATACATCACATTTAAAAAGTATGGAGAGTATGTTCAGTAGTTGTTATGCTTTAACAAATTTAGATTTATCAAGTTTTAATACTCCAAATATATCTAATATGAATACTATGTTCTATGATTGCCGTAATTTAACCACCCTTGATATATCAAATTTTGATATGACAGACAATAAAAAATATGTATCCATGTTTGGAAAATGTAAATCTTTAACAACAATAAATGTTTCAAACTGTAACGATAATACAAAAAATAAAATACTTACCCAATTACAAACCGATTTAACATCATATACATGGACATTAGGTGATGACGGCATAATAAGGCGTTCCGAAACCACATAATAGGCTTTTATATATTACGGATTGAATAACAAAATTTGAATATCTATGGAGATAAAGGTATATAAAGTACGGGCTTCCGAAGGTCATTATCTTTGCAATAAGGGTGATGATTACAAGGACAGATGTTACGCCACGGAGATATTGTTATCCAACGCCGATGACATAGACAATTGGATGGAGATAACAGAGGCTGAAAAGGATGAACTTGAGATAAAGGACTGGCGTAGGGACGGATTGTCCGAAGAGGAAATCCAACACAATCTTGAACAGAAGAGAAAAGCGAAAGAGGAATACGAGAGGTTTAAAGCGGAGCAGTTAAAGAACGGAGAAAAAGAGGAATAACACACTTTTAGGATTAAGGTTATTTTAAGACGGGACGGTATGCGTTGAGAAATGCGTACCGTTCTTTATTTTCCGTATATTACGGAATGAATAACAATAATTTTCATGGAATATCAGTTAAAGATAACAAATATGGTCACCAAAAAGGAGACGGTTTTCACGGACTTGAATGACATATCCATAGGAGGCGATTTCTATCAGTTCAAGATTGAATTGCCCGAGGATATGGAGGACGGTGAATATGAGTGGCTTTTGTATGATTCCAACGGTGGATTTGCCGGCAGCGGACTTATGGTGATAGGTGATTATATTGAGAATAAGAATGAATATGAGGGTGAGAACCCTATTTACAACGTATATGGAGAATGATATGGAAAAGATGAGGATGGGCTTCGCAGCCATAGGAAAGGAATGGAAGGCGTATATACCCGAGCCAACGGTGGTTGAGACAAGGGGTAGGAGTTATTGTTCATGGGGGGATGACAACGCATATCCCCAATATCTTCACGGATTGTATGACGATGTGGCGACCTTGAAGGGTATCATAGACGCTACCGCCGAATATGCGGCCGGTAATGATGCGGAGATACAGATGGAGGGGTTCGGTGACGTGATAAACAGCCGTGGAGATTCCGTCCGTGAGATGATTGAGTTATTGGCCAAGGATTATCTTTTGTACGGCGGATATGCAATCCAAGTGATAAGGGACAATATAGGGAACATCAGGGATTTGTATTGGATGGATTTCAAGAACGTGAGGACGGACAAGGATGGCAACGTCATTTGGTATTCGGAGGATTTTGACAAGAAATGGGCAAGGGCTGACAAGATGATACAATATCCGAGATTCAACAGATTATCCAAAGACCCGAGTTCGGTTTTATATGTTAAGAACACATTTACAGACGTTTATCCCACACCAAGATACAGCGGAGCGATAAGGGCGTGCGAGATACAGAGGGCGATAGACCATTTCCATCTGGCGAGCCTTAAGAACGGATTTGCAGGTTCATACCTTTTGAATTTCGCAAACGGATTGCCGACCGACCAAGAGAGGGAACAGATTGAGAAGGATATAACGGAGAAGTTTTGCGGAGCCGACAACGGCGGACAGATATTGATTTCATATTCCGATGGAAAGGACAACGGACTGACCCTACAGAGGATGGAGATAAGCGATTTCGGCAACAAGTACCAAGCGGCTTCAGACAGGTCAAGACAAGAGATATTCACGGCGTTCAGATGTATCCCTTTATTGGTAGGATTGACCGCTGAATCAAACACGGGCTTCAGCACGCAGGAATACAGCGACAGTTTCAAACTATATAACCGTGGAGTGGTTAGACCGATACAGATGAAGATTGCCGACACCTTCGACAAGATATTCCATACCAAGGGGGCTTTGGTGATAGAGCCGTTCAGCCTTGAGGAAAACAAGGAGGAGAATGTGGATAATTCCCAAAAAGTTGATAATAATATTGATAATATTTAAACGATTATGATACAGTTAAGGAACAGCACAAGCGGACAGACGGCATGGTTCCCCAAGATAACAAAGGAGACCGTTGATGGTTATACCAAGGCGGAAAGCGATGCACGTTATGTAAAGAAAGACGATTATAACATAGCCATAGGGAATATACAAAAGGAGATTGATGATATACCGACCGATTTCAAGACCATCAACGGGGAATCTATTGTAGGGCAAGGGGATATTGAGATTAAAGCCACAATAGACAGCGGTAGTGATTTGACGGTGAATACCATAACAACGGCATCGGGGAACGTTGATACAAGGATTGCGAAAAACGCAGCGGACATAAACGCAGTTCATAACCAAGGGCTGATAACCTACAGAAAGATAAGCGACAGTTATTCAAAGACCGAGGTATTCACAAAATCCGAGACTAACTCACAGATTGACGATAAGATAAACAGAAGGATATGGACTGGCACGCAAGCGCAATATGAGGCGACAGCCAAGGACAGTTCTACAATATACATAATAACGGAGTAGGCCATGATAAAGGTAGGGACAAAAGATATAACTGACATAAGATTGGGAAACACCGCCGTAAAAGCCGTTTATTTGGGTTCTGACAAGGTTTGGGAGAAAAACAAGCCAGTTTATCAACTCTATATGAACGGAGGCTCAGGGAGCGTTAAAATCAACGGGAATACGGTGAATCTCACAAAGAAGGGAAGCGACTACTACCTCAGCGGATTCACGGATACCGTCACGTCATTTAAGGACATGTTTGATGGAAGTGGTTCGGCAAGCATTTCGACCTTCGATTTCAACGCATCATCAACAGGCGTGGTATTGGACGGGATGTTCGCAAACTGCACAGTATCAATAACCGTCATCAATCCGTTCAAGGGACTTAAGGTATTGACAGCCAACGGTTTTGTATATGGGAACAGCGAGGTTCAGAACATAGACCTTGATATGAGCGAATGCACGTCCATCAACGATTTTGTAACGGACAACCATACGCCAAGCATTTGGTTCAGAAATAATTGGGACATGGGCAAGATTAGAACCATAAATAGACTTTTGAACTACACCAACAGTCAAGACGTGATAAGCCAGACCACGATAGACATATCAAATTGGAACCTTTCATCTTTAAGGCAATTCACCATGGGGGATTTATATTGCACGAATCTCAATCAGGATTGGCTGACCCTTAAATTGGGAACGGGGTTCTTCATCTCCGATTATTGCAGCAGATGGGATTTCAGCGGAGTTCGTGCCCATGTATGGAAAAACATAGGGGATTTGGCAACCATGCTCCCGACCATAACGACAGCCAAGACCATAGTGCTGAACGCCGACACGCAGACAACGCTCACTTCGGAGCAGTACAACGCCATAACGGCGAAGGGATGGACGATAAGCAATTCATAATAACGACATAATATTCAAACAGATATGACAAACACATTATTGATAAGCGAGAAATATGTGAAGACCCAAAGCAACATACAGGACAACGTATGGGGCGATTTCCTCACGCCTGCAATCAGGGAGGCTCAGGATATTGAATTACAGCCGATTATAGGAAGACCGTTATATAAGAAGATACTTAAGGAGGTTGATGACAAGGACGTGGAGGCCCGTTTCAAGACCCTTATAGAGGATTGGATACAGCCTTATCTTTTGTATCAGACGATTGTTTCCCTTATTCCCATCATAGGGACTAAACTGGGGAACATAGGGACGGTCATTTCAAATGACGAGCATGTTCAGAACATATCAAGTTCGGAGAGGGAGAATTTGGAATACCGATACAGATATTTGGCAGACCATTACAAATCAGAGTTACAAAAATATCTTTTGGCTAACAAGGATTTGTATCCCGAACTCACATCAACGTGCTTGAAGAACCTTAATTTGAAATCATCAAATTCATTACCGTTATGGACGGGCGGTATAAGGCATGGACAGAAGGAATCCACCGATTGTCCGGACAAGGCTGATTACGCAGACCCCGATTGGAGAAAGGCCGGATATATTGAGGGGGAAAAGACCATATCGGTTACCAAGAACAACGCAACAACAACCGTATTGCCGTCAGAAGGCTATGATGGAATATCAAGCGTTGAGGTTGAGGTGAATGTCCCTATTCAAGACAAGAAGACCGTTGAGGATAATGTGAATATTCCGGCCGGTGGAAGTCAGACGGTGGTGAAGACCATAGACGTTGATGAGGGTTATGACGGCATGAAGAGCGTTGATGTTACGTTAAACGTTTCAGCACCTTTGAACAAGATTCCGCTGATTGATGGGCAAAAATTAGCATATTTCAAAGATAATACTGATAAATTTTTGGATATGAAACTTAATTCAAAATCAGAATTTCTTCCAGCCAAGTATTTTGATTTTAGTAATGTTAAAGATTTTTATTATATGTTTTATCAATCACAACCAAGAGGTTATGTACCTTCTTCAGGAAATTATATTTTCTATTGGTATAATGATTGGTCAAGCATGGAATTCAACGTCAATAGAATTTACGGTAGTTTTGTAAATTTATTTTCAACAAACGAAAATTTCATTTTCCCTAAAATTAATTTTTTAGAAGATTCAACTTTAACATCTTTATTAGATAGTAATGATACATCAATAGTTGATTCTTATAATGTTAAAAATTTATCATTTTTGAATAATACACAAAATATAATAAATTATAAAAGTGCGTTTAGAAAATGGAAAATAACAGATGAAAATAAAAATATGTTTGATAATTGGAAGACTTTTTCACAAGATGAAATTAATAAAAAAAATATCAAATATAAAATAGACGGAATATTTTCCACTTTACAAAATGATTCAGATACTTTAATAACTTTTGATGTAAGCCCTTTAAAAATTATATTTAATAATGCTGATAAAGGTTATATATATCCACCCCCATTTTATGAGCCTTACAAAAACAGTAAAGTAATATTATCCTTAATAGGTATAATAGGATTCAAGGAATGTTTAGATGAAGTGAATTGTGAAGAAATTATATTTGATGATAATTTCTTTAGTGACACAAATGTTTATCTTTATAAAATAAAATCAGCATATTGGGTCAATACTGAAAATATTCAAGACTTTATTGATGCACTTCCACAAAATACCAAGTCAAGGACAATCCAATTATCAACAAATACCATGAACGCATTAACCGATGAGATGAAATCAACGGCAGCGAACAAGAACTGGACTTTAACAACATAATATTCAATAATTTATAAAGGATATGACATTATTTGATATAACAAACACCATCCTCACAGCCGCAAAGAACCAACCCAACGTTAATGCGGCTGGGGAGGGTGATATATATACCACCATGAATTCAACGCCACAGATGCAGTATTCGTGCGTTTTCCTAACCCAAGGGACACACTCAACATCGGAGGCATTTGATTTCTACAACTTCACAATCTTCTATATAGACAGACTTAACTCAGATATGGAAAGGGACAGACTTCAGATACAATCGGTAGGCAAGGAGGTATTGGGGAACGTGATAAGGGACGTTTGCGACAAGATTGAGATGGACGAGCCTATGGTTCAATACAACCCATTCACCCAACGTTTCATAGACGAGACAGCAGGGGTTTATTGCACGGTAACATTCACCGTTGAAAGGGATTATTTATGTGACACCGATTATAACGTTGAATAACAAAGATATATGTATGGTGAGAAATATTTTAAAATGGTTCAATCTGGGTTTGCCCTTTCATAGGGTGGCGTTCTGGATTTCGTTCATTATATCAATAATATTGATAATATCTGGGTTCATTTGTCCGCCATTAGCGGAGGTGGCAAGTTCGGTGTTAATCGCATGTGGACTTTTATTCGGCTATGCAGCACTAGGTGCGGCTATAAAGGCTATTGAGGACGGAAAAGAGGTAGAAATCAAAAATAAGGACATAAAGGTTACGGTAGGCGATGCCGGTGAGTGGTTCGACAATAACCGTCACGGACGTTATGACGATATGGACAGGCCGTTCCCAAAGGGCGATGACGGCAAGGGCTTCCTTCCCAAACCGGAAGATGATGACATTTGATTATGGTTAAGGTCAAAAGGCAGCCCATACGTGGAGATGTTTCCAAAAAGGCTATAAAGAAGCCGAAGAACAACAAAAAGGACAAGGTTTATCAACTATACCAAAAGTATCTTAAGTCAAAGGAGTTCAAAGGGTTGAGAGAGAAAGCCTTGGAAAGGGACGGTCATAGATGTCAGTTCTGTAACCGTTCGGCTGAAGAGATTGCTGGCAACAAAAAGATTAATCTCCAAATCCTCATAAGTGAGTTCGTTAGGGTCAATATCCTTGGTGAATAATAATTCAATATTCCCTCCGTCCTCCCATTCATCTTTTATCCATAGCCAATCATTATACTGATAGTATCCGTTATTTAGAAAATCCGATAACATTCTTGAATTTATAGTTTATTAACTTATTATTCTTAAAATAAAAAGCATACGCATAAAATTCATCATATATGCGGTATATTGAATTTCCGTCACCGTCAGATTGCAATAATTCAATATATCCCATTTCTTTCTGTACGTCCTCTAAAAAAATATCCTCTCCTTTTTTGAATTTGCGTTCAATCTCTTGGAAGGCAACAAAACGCTTGGCGGCGAACTCTATAAGTTCCTCATGGGCGGATTCAATTTCTTTAAGTTTCTCCATTTTTTCAGCGTTCTCCTTTTCAATCTCCTCGTCCGTCTGTTTATCCGACCAATATATCAGCCACATAATCACGAACCCTATGGCGTAAATGACACCCAATCTCAGAACCACGTCCCAAACGTTCAAAAATTTGTAGTCAAGGAACACGCTGATGATGGCGGTGATAACCAAAGGAATAATAAATATCTCTCTCTTTTTCATAACAAAATAAAATTTAAAATTATGCCTATATATCTATCAAAGTTCGTGCCAAACTTGATGTCCTTTCTCAATAAATAGTATATTACTTGGAAAAAGTACATATTTATGGCAGATTTCAACATAAGTTTAAGGAAGTGCCTCAGATGGGAGGGCGGATATACAGAAATTCTTGATGACGGATATGAATGCACCAACAGCGGAATAACCATAGCCACATATCAAAAGGTGTATGGTGACGAAAAGGATTGTTCCGACCTTAAGAAGATGACAGCCCAGCAAAGGGATTACATATATAAAACCCTTTATTGGGACAAGATAAAAGGTGATGAACTCAATTGTCAGCCAATCGCTGATTTGTTATACAACTGGGCTGTAGGAAGCGGAGTTAAATCGGCGGTCAAGCACATACAAAGGTTAGTAGGGGTTGCTGATGACGGGATAATGGGGAACATCACCCTATCGGCGGTCAACGATTACAAAGACCCTCATAGGCTGTTTGATATGCTATGGGAAGACCGTTATCAGTTCTTCCAAAACCTATGCCGTAGGAACCCTCAAAGGACAAAGTTCTTAAGGGGGTGGATAAATCGACTTAAATCTCATACTTGGTATGAATAATTTAAAAAAGGGTATTGAATTGATTTTCAGTACCCTTTTCCCTTATGAAACAAGTTATTTTAAAAATGGAAAATTTAATTTCTATTTAAGCCGTTCTGTATAATTGATTGATATTCAATATCAAATGTATGAACTGATTTTCCCACATAGGTTTGCCCGTAAGGGACTGAACCCCACGCATTTCGCTGAATATGTGATTGGAAAAATATTCAAAGCCCATCTCA
>OIZS01000280.1_pt1 | contig 24043 bp, 18 predicted proteins | sample 1588641 | NCBI WGS metagenome assembly OIZS01 (sample SAMN03283240) | human gut metagenome | biome: human-associated habitat; material: feces | host: Homo sapiens | place: Peru | collected 2012
ATAATGTTTAGAAAGCTGTCAAGTAGATTTCGGCAATTCATCTCACCACCTTAGAGGTGGGGGACTTCTTGCCGAGTTCAGTTAAAACATGCAATTACAGCATAGTTACTTTGGATCGTGGCTTAATGGATATCAAGTCTATTGTTTGTCGTTTGGCAGCGCCAAAATACAGAATCGGTTTATGTGTGTGCTTAGGTTCCTTAGGTAGTGAAGGCGTTTTATGTGGCGTCGAAAGCTTGCAGGCAGCTGGGCTCGCCGTACTCGCGGTATCTTTTTGGCAGGGAGTAAAATATGTCTATGACCAAAAATCAAGCCCCATAGATCCGGCCTTTAAGGATGAAGAGGTGGCCTTTTTGGCTCACGCCTTAAAAAATACAGAAGTGCAGCAACGTGAATGTTTGGCGATTGGCTATAAGTTTTTGCACGGAATTGGCACTAACCGAGATTTTAAACAAGCTTTTGACCACTTTTACGAAGGGGCGGTTTTAGGTTCGGCTCCGTGTGCGGTTGAAGTTGGATCTTTTTATGAGCAAGGGCGTTATAAACCACAAAATATGTTTTTAGCGCGTTACTGGTTTGAACGCGCTGCGATGTTAGGTGATGCGCAAGCGGCCTTTAAATTAGCTCATTTTTACAGTACGCAAACTGCTCGTTGTTTTAAAGGGCGACTAGCGTACTTCTTAAATTTAGCTTGCGCGCAAAACGTGCCTGGAGCAATAAAGTTACGCACGAAGTTACAAGCTCAAAACTCTAAAGCTTTAGCTGAACCCATCGCTAAAGATGCGAAAGGGCAAGTGCCTCTTAATGCAATCTATGATTATGCCCCGCGCCAAGAATTAAAAAGTTATATATACAAAGGTGGTACTTGTAGTCCGGCCGTAATTAGACTTGCTTTAAATGAACTTGGTTTTAAGCCAGAAGATTTTAAAGATTACTGTTTTACGGAGGAGAATTTGCGTCCGGCTTATTTGAAGAAAATGCATGTTTTACATCCCGATGCTAACGGCGGTGATCATTCGCATGCAGAAGAAATGGAAAGGTTACGCCACGCCTATCGTTTGTTAGTAAAACTTGGAAGCTAGATCTTTATGAGCGAGCAATAGACTCGTTTATGAAGCTTTACTTTTAGTAAGCTCCCTTAAGTCAAGTACCAACTTAAGTCTGAGATATAAAAACATGTAGCGCAAAATTGTGCTTAAGTTCGGATCTATAAGAGCTCAAGTACGAAAAATAGCTCATTTTACGTAGGTAAATGATAAAATACCGCCCTTAAGTACGACCGTAATTTTTACTTATGCTTTTTAAAGTAAAAACCGGTATCAAGTTGTGTTGACCTTTTTGAGGTCACACCAAAAACTAACAAGGAAAATTTTTTAATGAGTTTGCAATCAGGGACTCAAGGAACCCGTGAAAACTTCTCAACGAGACTTGGGTTTATTCTTATTGCCGTTGGCTGTGCCATCGGGCTTGGTAATGTGTGGCGTTTCCCTTATATCACAGGGCAAAACGGTGGGGCTGTATTCGTATTTATTTACCTTGCTTGTTTGCTAGTGCTCGGGGTGCCGTGTGTAATGATGGAACTTGCGGTTGGTCGAGCCTCTCGCTCAAGTGTAGCTCGCGCTTTTGAAAAAACCGAACCTGCAGGGACTAAATGGCATTTAGCTAAGTATCCAATGTTGATTGGCCCTTACATCTTGATGTCTTTTTACACGGTGCTTACAGGGTGGCTTTTTTACTACATTTCTTCATTCATTAGTAATGATTTTGCGTCATTACGCGGCTTACCTGCTAAAGAAATGTCTGAAGGCATTGGCATTAAATTTTCTAGTTTGCTTAGTGATCCTGTGACGATGTATGGCTACACCATTGTCGTAATTGCTTTAGGTATGTTTGTTTGTTGGCGGGGCGTGCAAAAGGGGGTGGAAAACATCACTAAACCAATGATGCTCGCTTTGTTTGTGCTCTTAGCCGGGCTTGCTATCTACTCTTTGACGTTAGATGGGGCGGCTGAAGGTCTTAAGTACTACCTCTATCCTGATTTTGAAAAAGCTGAACAAGTAGGCTGGATGAAGGTTTGCTATCAAGCGCTTAACCAAGCATTCTTTACGTTAAGTGTGGGCCAAGGGTCATTGCTTATTTTTGGGAGCTATATTAAGAAGAATCGTTCACTAGCGCATGAGTCTTTGATTATTGCGGGACTTGATACTTTAGTGGCGTTATTGGCGGGGCTCATTATTTTCCCATCATGCGCTACCTTTAATATTGACCCATCATCTGGGCCTAACTTGCTCTTTATCAGTATGCTCAATGTTTTTGTGGATATGGAATTTGGGCGGTTTGTCGGGCTCTTGTTCTTTATCTTCATGGGTTTTGCGGCTTTCACTACGGTTATTACAGTGATGGAAGGGATCGTGGCTAATATGATGGAAATGATCCATTGTTCTCGTCGCGTTTCAGTTTTAATCAATTTACTTATTATTGGGTTAATTTCCTTACCTTGCGTTCTTGGCTTTAATGTTCTAAGCGACGTACATCCATTAGGTCCTAACAGTGGGATTTTGGATCTAGAAGACTTTATTGTAAGTAACAATATTTTGCCTTTAGGTTCTCTCTTCTTCGTGATCTTCTGTACGATGCGTTACGGTTGGGGCTTTAAGAACTTCTTAAATGAAGTTAACCAAGGTCAGGGTTTTGCTTTACCTTATTGGGTTAAGTTCTACATGGCGTGGGTGTTGCCGATCATTATCATGGTAATTCTTATCATCGGTTACCTTGATGTGTTTGATATTTGGCACCTCTAAGCTAAAGCGTAGAAAGGTTAGGTTTAACTTAGGTATTTAAACTTAGCTGGCCCTTGTTACATAAACCGCCTTTTCGTTGGAATCGGCGGTTTTTTAGGATTTAAAATCGCTTCATTAAATATTGCGTCCTATAAAAAAACTTCCATTTTTGGGGGCATAAGTAAAACCGCAAAATCTACGAAAACTCCGCATAATCTCAAATTGTCATAGCCAAATATATGCCATAAAAAGGCAAAGTATAAAAATACTAGGAATAAGCTAGGAGTGGATGGTTTATAATAGGACGAAAATTTTTTTAGGCAGTAATCAAGATGCTGCTTGACTTGAGAATTTATTATGGATGATTTGAACATAAACCAAGCCCAATCCACTTCGCGTGAAAGCTTTTCAGGACGCTTGGGCTTTATATTAGTAACCGCAGCTTGCGCTATTGGCCTGGGGAACATTTGGCGTTTCCCTTATATCGTAGGGCAATACGGTGGGGCATATTTTGTTTTAATTTATTTGTTCTTCTTAGTAGTTTTAGGTTTGCCATTATTGGTGATGGAACTATCAGTAGGTCGCGCTTCAAGAGCGTCTATTGCAGGTTCTTTTGAAAAACTCGAAGGCAAACACCGTGCTTGGCACCTCAATAAATATTGGATGCTAAGCGGGAATTATTTCTTGCTAAGCTTTTACACGGTAGTTACGGGCTGGATTATTAGCTACTTTGTAGGTTTTTGCCAAGGTGAATTTGCGGGGATGACTCGCGAAATGGCCGGGGCTCAATTTGGGGCTTTATTACAAAACAGCTCTGAACAGATCTACATGACGATGTTAGCCATAGGTGTTTCTATTTTAGTTTGTGCTTTTGGGCTCAAGCGTGGGGTAGAACGCATCATTAAGATTATGATGGTGTTACTCTTTTTGTTCTTAGTGATCTTAGCTGTGCATTCCTTGATGATGAAAAACGCAGTTGAAGGCTTAAAGTATTACTTGTTGCCTAATTGGCAGGCTTTAGTCGATGCCGGTTTTGGGCGGGTGATTTTTGCGGCCATGGGACAGGCTTTCTTTACCTTAGGGATTGGGGTCGGTTCGATCCAGATTTTTGGGAGTTATACCTCGAAGAATCGCTCTTTGTGTCATGAAGCAGTGTGGATTACCATGCTCGATACTGGGGTCGCTTTAATGGCGGGGTTAATTATCTTCCCGGCTTGTTTAAGCTTTGGTTTACACCCAGATTCAGGTCCAGGTTTACTCTTTGTAACCATGACTAATATCTTTGGGAGCATGCCACTAGGGCAATTTTGGGGATCATTTTTCTTCTTTTTAATGACGTTAGCAGCGGTTTCAACTTTGATTGCAGTTTTTGAGAATATTATTGCGATTGTGATGGAACTCTTTAGGCTTCGTCGTTTAACCTCAGTTGTAATTAATGCGGTCATCATTGCGGCTATTTCTCTTCCTTGTATCTATGGGTTTAATGAATGGAAGTCATTTACTCCATTTGGTCCAGGTTCAGTCGTTCTTGATTTAGAAGATTTTATCTTAACTAATAACATCTTGCCGTTAGGGGCGCTAGTTTATGTGCTCTTTTGTACCATTAAATGGGGGTGGGGTTGGAATAACTTCTATAAAGAAGCTAACGCTGGGGCAGGCCTTAAATTAAGCTCCTCCTTAAGCGTTTATATGAAGTATATCTTGCCTCTTCTTATCATCTTTATTTACGTCTTCGGCTATCTTGATAAGTTCTTTACCAACTAGAGGTAAATTAAAACTCGGAACTTTATGTGGTTCCGAGTTTTTTTACCAAAAAACTACCTAAAAACGCTTTTAAACCACACTTTTTTCTTAAGAAAAGTGTGTTTTTTTTTTAAAGTGGAAAAAAAACCGTTATATGTTTTGTTAGTTATTGCTTACAAAAATAAATTTTGCTAACATGGCAGGTGTTTTGTTAGTTGTTGCTTACAAAAGTAAATTTTGCCAACATGACTAAGTGTTGAGGCTAGAAATAAATAGAGAGGAGCCAAATGCTGTTAAGCCAAATGCAAACGCATGAAACCCGGCGCATTAAAAGTATTTTAGAAACTAATAAAGCGCATGCACGTAGACTTTGTGAAATGGGTTTTTTGCCAGGAACTAAAATTACAGTAGCGCGCCGAGCACCACTCAATTCACCAATTGCAGTGCGCCTTCGGGGCTATGAGATCATCATCGGAATTTACGATGCCGGTTTGATCGAGGTGGAATAATGAGTAACGAACAAAATAAAACCAATATCAATTCAAATTCTGCAGAAAGTTTTTATGGCAAATCGGCGCTTAGTGGCAACGCTAAGCCAGCTTGTTGCTGTTGTCATGAATCACAACCACGTCTTGGCGCTAAGCACGTCATGTTAGTGGGGAATCCTAACTGTGGTAAAAGCACCATCTTTAATAAATTATGTCACGCTAGTGTCCGTACTGGGAATTACCCTGGGGTTACGGTTGAGCGCCACGTTGGCAATTACAATGACGAAATCCAGTTTATTGATCTTCCAGGAATTTATTCCTTAACTTCAGCCACAGATGAAGAACGAATTGCAACTTATGAGTTAATAGAACAAGAAGCAGAACTTGTCGTCAATATTGTGGACGCCTGTTCGCTTGAACGTGGGCTTTATTTAACTTATGAGTTATTGCTTTTAGGTAAACCTGTAATCATGTTATTAAACATGTGGGATAGTTTAAAACCACGTGGGATTACGATTGCCCCAGAAGAATTAAGCCGTCATTTAGGGATTAAAGTCATTCCTTATAGTGCGGTTACGGGACTTGGGGAACCAGAATTTAGAGCAATCTTAGATAGCGGTGATTTTGGTCAGGCGGCGCCTAGGTGTCAGGAAGAACCGGCAATTGCCCAAATTCTTGATAACTTAAAACAAGAGGTGCCAGCTCCATTTGATGCCCATGGGAACTTTTGGGCTAAAGCGGCGTTAGTTAATGATGAATGCCCGCAAGCATTAAGAACGGAACCAAAGTTTGCGCAAGCGCTTAATAAAGCCAAACAGGAATTAGAAGCGCTAGAACCTGGCGTAGAAATCTACCAAATTTTAGCGGAAGCACGCTATCGCCAAATTGAAGAAGCTTTAAAAGCGGTTCACACCAAAGCTAAAGGCGATGGGGTGTCTCATCGCATAGATTTCTTCTTGTTAAATCGTTATCTCTCGTTACCTATATTCTTTGTAATCATGGGGTTCGTGTATTACGTGTCGATAACATGGTTAGGAGCTATTCTTACCGATTGGATCAATGACACGTTAGTCGGGGAAACGATAAATCCTGCGGTAAGCGAGTGGCTCGACACCGTTTCCGCTCCAGCTTGGCTGACAGGGTTAATTTGCGACGGGATCATAAATGGGGTCGGGGCAGTGCTTGGCTTCGTACCGCAAATGATGATTTTATTTACGTTGTTATCGCTTCTAGAAGAATGCGGTTATATGACACGTGCGGCCTTTATTCTCGATCGTTTCTTTAACTTCTTAGGGTTATCAGGTAGAGCGTTTATTCCTTACTTGATTGGCTCTGGTTGTGGGGTACCAGCCTTGATGACGGCGAGAACTTTAGGAACGGAAAGCGAACGGCGCACGGTGTTATTTACCACAACTATGATCCCATGCGGGGCTAAATTGCCGGTAATTATCGTTTTTGCAGGCGCAATCTTTAACGATGTACCGTTCTTTGCACCAGGTATGTACCTGCTCTCCGTCCTTGTAATTGTGTGTGCATCTTTAATTTTAAGTAAGTTTAAGGCTTTCAGATCAGCGGCTAACCCGATGTTACTAGAGCTACCAACTTACCATATTCCAAGCTTACGCGTTGTGTGGCGTACGGTGTGGCAGCGCTCACGTGCCTTTATCTATAAAGCTGGGACCATTATTTTAGGTTCAGTAGTTGTTATTTGGTTCTTATCTTCCTTTACGTTCCATCATGACGGTAAGTTTATTGACATGGTTGAGTCAGAAGAAGAAACAGATATCAGCGTCTTAGCGGATGTCTCTAAGCCAATAACCGTGCTGTTTGAACCAATGGGATTTGAGTCATATAAACCTGTAGTTGCAAGTGTAATAGGCTTAGTCGCTAAAGAAAACTTAGTGAGCTCTTTAGCCGTCCTTTCAGGTTCCGAATCGGAAGAAGATGAAGGTTTTGGAGAACGCTTACTAGGTGTCTTCAATGGTGATAAAGTAGCAGCTTTTGCATTTGTGTTCTTTAACTTGTTTACTTTACCGTGCTTTGCTGCCATTGGAGTTTTAAGGCGTGAATTTGAAAATCGTAAGTTCTTTTTCCGAGCTTTAGGTTTCATTATGCTCTTTAGCTATTCGTTGGCGGTGGCAATTTACCAGATAGGGCAAATTGTGCTTGATCCGACAAGGCTTGCTTCTCCTGGTGGCATAGTCGCGGTGTTAATTGTGTTAATCTATGCTTATCTACTATTTATTAAGCGTCGTCCAAAGACTGATGAAAAGATTGATTTCTTAATGCTTAAGTAAAGTGAGACCGTAAAAGGATCAAACAAAAAAAAGAGTACAAATAAAAGAAAAGAGTACAGATAAACGTAAAAATAAAAGCAAAGGGAGTAAATCGCTTAGGCGTTTCCCAAATACCAAAATGAGAAAAAGCGGCTCGATTAAGGTTTAATCTAGAGTCGCTTTTTTATTTTAAGCGTTTAAAAGTGCGCTTTAAATAGAAGCAAAAAGGCGCCCCAAAGGGCGCCTAGAAAGGGGCGTAAATTAAAAACGCCTTAAAGCTATAGGAAGACTTTTTCTAAGATACGTTCATAGATTAAAGCTAGTTTATCTAAGTCAGTTACGGATACGCATTCATTAGCTTTATGAATAGTTGCGCTTATAGGGCCGAGTTCTATAACTTGGCACCCAAGTTTGGCAATAAAACGCCCGTCAGAAGTACCACCTGCGGTAGAAAGAGCGCAGGTGTGGCCAGTGAGTTCCGAAACAGCACTTTGGGTTGCTTCGATTAAAGTCTGAGGTTTAGTCATAAATGGATCGCCACTAAAGGACCAGGTAAGGTCGTATTTGAGTTGGTAGCGATCTAGGATAGCTTTAGTCCATTCTTTGATCTCATCTGCTGTTGTTTCAGGGCAAAAACGCCAATTGATTTGGATAAAAAGTTCTCCCGGAATAACGTTGTTAGCCCCGGTTCCAGCCTTGATGTTAGGGATTTGCATGGAGGTAGGTGGGAAAAATTCATTACCTTTATCCCAAACTTCATTAACCAAATCTAAGATGGCTGGGGCGGCGCGGTGGATTGGGTTTTCCCCAAGTTGTGGGTAGGCTACGTGGCCTTGTACTCCAAATACCGTAATGTTGGCGGTAATTGAGCCTCGACGTCCGTTTTTCATGGTGTCGCACAAGGTGGTGGCAGAACTTGGTTCCCCCACTAAGCACATATCAATTTCTTCATGTCGCGCCTTGAGGGCTTCAACTACTACGGGGGTGCCATTGATAAATTTATCTTCTTCATCGCTTGTAAAGATAAAAGAAATGGCCCCTTTGTGCAGAGGGTGTTTTTTGATAAATCTAGCCGCAGCTGTAAGCATGGCCGCATCGCTACCTTTCATGTCCGCTGCGCCACGACCATAGAGCATGCCATCAATAATAGTAGGGGTAAATGGATCGGTCTGCCACGCACTTAGTTCTCCTGGCGGGACGACGTCAACATGACCGGCAAAACAAAAATGTGGATGGCCTTGACCGTGCTTGGCAAAGGTATTTACTGTATCAAGTTTTGACATGTCTTCAATAACAAAACCTAATGGTTGAAGCATGTTTTTAATGAGGTCTTGGCACGAAGCATCTTCTGGCGATATGGATTGGCGGGAGATGAGTTCGCAGGCAAGATTTACGACTTCAGACTTTGTTGGACCCATGAAATTGTCTCTTTGGTTAGTGCGAAAAAATGAAAGCTAAAAACTAAAAAGCTAAAGCCCATAGTTAAAGCTAAAACGAAAGCTAAAGCAAGAAAAGCAAAAAAATCCCGTCATTAAAGTGACGGGAATTTGTGGTTAAAGTTTATATTTATGTGAAAGCGTTACGGAGAGCTTTTTAAACATATTAAAAACGGCGTTAGTTTTTGGAGTAGGCATGCCGTCATCATCAAAGAAGAATTCACCCTTAAATACGAGATAGTCTCCTTTTTGTTCTACTTCATCGGCTCTCATGCCGTCTAGATAATCGTAATCTTTTTTAATGAGCTCGTTGGCAAGTTTTAAGAGCTCTTCGCGACTGATAAGTTCGCGATTGTCTTCTTGACCTATCATCATAACTTTATGCTCCTTAAAATGTAGAAGCTTAGGCTAGAGCTTAAGGCTCCGATTTTATGAGGCTAAGCATCGAGCCTAAGACTACATTTTTACTCTAACAAATTGTGTGGGGGAAAAATTGATCCTGGCGATGAATTTTTCTGGTGGTCTAGCCACGCTCGAGCGTGGTGACCTAGGTTTAATGCGCGTAAGCTGAGAAGAGTTTACGTTCAATTCTAAGGAAGGCCTTAACTTCATCGTTATAGTTATCGTCTAAAGTAGGCATCCCGGTTTCTTTAATCTTTAGGACTAAGTCCATATCTTCAGGCTTTAAAGCCTGACGGGCGTTGGTGTATTGTAAAAGATAATGCTTAGCTAATAAAAGATCATATGGTTGCACGCCCATGATAGATTTTAAAATTAGCATATCGCAAACTTTAAGTGGAATAAAGGAAACTTTGTTTTCCGCTAAGATATCAGAGAATGAATATAAGAGGTCTTCTTGCTTGAAAGTTGGGCAAACGTCTTCACCAAGGAGGTAGTTCTTTGGAGAAAGGGTAACTTTGCCTTTATAGCAAGCGTAAACCACGAATTCATCCGCTTTAGGCGAAGTGGCGCATAAAAGATTCATTCTAGTGTCAGGGTAATTTTTGGCAGCTTCGCAAAATTCGGCGGCGTACTTATCATCAGCGGAGAAAAAGTAGAGATTCGGCCCTAAGATACTGCCTAATTCAGTAATGCCTTTAAAAGCAACGTTTTTACGCATACGTTCATCAATGATCATGACGATTTTAGCTTTAGGCACCACAATCTTACGCGCTGGCTTATAAGATCCTTTGGTACCGTCGTTACAGCATTCTGACATTTGTAATCTCCATAAGTTAAAAACTAAACGCTGTTATTTTAAGGCGTGAGCAGAAATAATGCCAATTTTAACGTGGAAAAAGAGAATTTTTTGCAGATGTGTCTTTTTATCTAAAATCTCCAAAATGTAGTGGACTTAGAAGTCCTATACAGTAGGGGTGAAGTGGACACACCTGTGAGAATAAGGATTGCATAGCTATCAAACTTCTTTAGAATTATTCTAATGAGTAATTACGAAGCTCCCATCTCTTTAGGTGGTGAGTAGTTCATCTATGGAACTTGGTTGAGCTTTCTAGCTACAGTATGATTTAGCCTCAGTTTGTTTGGTTTTAGCTTGTTTACCGTAGCTTATTTTAAGCGTGATTAGGTTTTGTTTTCTTTCTAGTTTTTCTCAATTTTGGTTTTCTTATGTTTGTTTTCCTAGGGGGGGATTTGGTGGCAATAGTGGCCTTACTTTTAGAGTTTGGAGTGTTACCGCAACGCGGAATATAAAAACAAATTAATTGCAATTTCTTAACAATTATTTTGTTAAATAATTCACATTTATAACAAAAAGTTGTAAAATTACATCATGTACTCAAGGTTAAAAAAAATCCTGTAACGAGAGGCTAAGAGCTAAATTAAGCTCTTAGGACTTAAGGCTTGATAGTTTGGTTCAAGCAAGATTGGTGAGAACTTGCGGTACAAAAATTTGTTTTTAGGTCTAATGGTAGTTAAGCGTCGGTTTTGATCCGTTGTTTCTTAATTTATGGTTGAAACTAAAAACCACAAAACACGTAGCAACGCCAAAGTTAACCTTAAAACGAGACCAAAAATTCTCCAATTATCTTAAGGAAAAAAATATGTACTTAAAGACCTTGGTTATGGTAAGTGTTGCCGGTTGTGCAATGTCTCTTTTAACTGCTTGTGGTGAACCAAAACTTGAATGTTCAAACAAAGATGAGTTAAGTGAAACTGGCAAAGCAGTTTTGGAATACATTAAAGAAAAAGATCCTGAAGAAGCTAAGCATGTTGGCAGTTTCATGAAATTTATGCTTTTGACTGGACAAAAGAGTGAAATTTGTGGTCTTAGCGCGTCACAGATTCAGCACAAATCCCACAACATCGTCAAAGACAAGGTTGATGCGCTTAAGCAAGACCTTAAGGGAGGGATCGACGCTAGCGCTAAGCGTACCAAGGACATGATTGATTCCATCGGTCAATAGCTTCGCGTCTTTGATATTTAAAGCTAAACCTTAAAGTTCTTGAAAACAAGGCTCTTGAAACTAAAGCTCTCGTTTCATGTAAAAGGTTTGAGTTGACCTAAGAGTGTACTTTTTTGTTTGTGGTTTTGGTTTTTAGTTTTAAAACCAAATGCATACCGAATGCAAAAAAAAGGGGGGGGAGGGGCTAGCACTAAAAAATAGGTGGCTAGTTCCTCTCTTGTTTTTATGAATGAAAGATCCATTTTAAAACCCATCTTATCAATTTTGGCGGCTGAAATTTGTTGGGGCTTGATGTCTCCTTTAGGTAAGCTAGCCTTAGACGCAGGCATGTCTCCTTATACCTTGTCGTTCTTACGTATGTCGGGAGCGGCTATCTTATTTTGGTTGCTATCTCTTAGTGCGCCTAAAACCCATATTAGATTAAAAGATTTTCCATTAATTGCGATTGCCGGTTTAATGAGTATTGCTTTAAACCAAGGCACTTATATTCTAGGGTTATCGCTGACCTCGCCGGTCAATGGCTGCATAATTAGTTGTACGATGCCAATTTGGACCATGATTTTTGCGTACTTTATTTTAAAAGATGCCATTGGTTTAAAAAGGTTTATGGGGATTGTTCTTGGAGTAATTGGGGCGGTAGTTCTAATTTTATCAGGGGCGAATGCTAATCAAGGCGGCGGTAGTATTTATGGGGATCTTATTTGTATTTTTTCTCAGCTCACCGTGGCTCTGTACTTAGTCTTATTTAAAAATTTTGTGGGACGCTACCATATTGCCCATCTTATGAAATGGATGTTTTTCTTTGCCTCACTTATGTTTCTGCCGTTTTCAGTTGAAGATACGATTCATGATTTACAGCAAGGTTTTGCCCCTATAGTTTGGCTTGAAGCGTTGTACGTGGTGTTCTTTGGGACTTTTATTGCGTATTTATGCTTCGTTTACGCCCAAAAGCGCCTAGTGCCTCAAGTTTGCAGTATGTTTAATTATTGTTTACCGGTGGTCGCCATGATCGTGTCTCTGGCGTTAGAACTCGATGTGTTTTCTTGGGTCAAGGTGGGAGCTACGCTTCTTATATTTGTAGGGGTAGGGATTGTCATTAGCTCGCGCGGGAGCTGTAAAGTAGCCCAAACAGCTAAAGCTTAATTTACTTACGCTGCATTTAGTTTATGGTTTAGAGTTCGTTTTTGACTTATGGAGTCACATCAATGAATAATCAGAACGATAATTCCACTAAGTTGTGTGCTTTTGCTTCGGCTTTAGATTCAAGCTATGGCGAAGCTTTGCAATTAAAAGCACATACGTGGGCGCAGCAACATAATTTACGTCATCTGCGGGTTACTTGCGGGATTTTACGCCGGGGAGCAACTTTTTTCTGTGCTAGGCGTGGCGCCATGCTAGGAATGGCGGGCAAATGGGAATTTCCAGGCGGAAAAATCGAGCCCCAGGAAACACCGGAAGCATGCGTCGTCAGAGAAATAAAAGAAGAGCTTCAGGTAACTGCGCAAGTAGAACGTTTTTTAGGGATTGCGGTTTACGCTTATCCTGACTTCGTGCTCGAGCTTTATGTTTTTGTGCTCACACCGCTTTTAGTAAGCGAGCCTGTACTTATAGAACACTCGGCCGGCGCGTGGCGGACGGCTTTAGAATTAAGCAAGCTTCCGTGGGATGAATGCGATAGTTTATTTGTGCCTCTCTTAAAGGATTACCATCCTTTTTAATCAGCTAAGCAAGCGTGGGTGCCCGCTTGCAAATTGAGATTAAACATATTAAAATCACGTAGCTTGTCGGTCTTAGGAGATTGAGAGCCTAAAATAAAGGCTTCATGGGCATTGCTCCAATCTTTTGAAGCTGTTTATCCGTTAAAGCGTAAACCTTTAGGGGAACTTTACAAAGACGGACGGTTTTTGCTGATTATGAAGCAGCTTGAACTGTAAGGGTTCTGACTTTGGAATAAATCCAATAGTCGGTCATTGCTGATTTTTGCTTTTTGTGGGGCTGCAAGACGGTATGTGCCGCTCCTGCATGAAAGCTATATATAGAATAACGTTATGGAAGAAGTAGAACTTAAAACCACAGAACCTGGTACTCAGGGGGCTGAACTTGAAACTAAAGCTCAGGCTGTAGCAGGTGCTAGCGAAGCTAATGATGAAGCTAGCGGTCCTAGTGCCAAAGAAGTAGTGGCTTATCTCGTTAAAACCTACCCTGCATGCTTTGCAGCAGAAGGTAGTGGTAATGCTAAACCTCTAAAGGTTGGTATTTTCAATGATATCGTTGAACGCACCAACTGGGAAGAAGTTGGTTTTTCAAAGACCAAACTTCGTATTGCTATTAGATACTACACCAACAGCTGGGATTATTTGGCTTGTGTCGTAGCAGGTTCAAAGCGTGTTGACCTCGATGGCGCTGAAGTAGACGAAGTTTCTGCTCAGCACGCAGATTACGCTAAAGAACGCTTAGAAGCATCAAAGGCTAAGTTCGAAGCAGCCAAGGCTGCTCGTAATGCAGCTAAGCAAGCAGCTCGCGCAGCCCGCAATGCTAAAAATGGCAACAAGGATGGCGAAGGTAGAACTCGTGGTCCACGTCGTCAAGGTGGCAAGTTTGAAGGTCGTAACCAAAATGGTAAGCGCCCTGCACGCGTTGGTGACCGCCGTCCAAATGGCAACCGTCCGGCTAAACCTCAGGTTCGCGAAGAAGTTGCTTTTGAACAACTTGACGCTAATGATGTAAAGGTTGGTCTTAAGGTTCACGTTATGATAGGTTCTAGCCCAGTAGCAGCTACTGTAAAAGAAGTTGTACGTAGCGTAGTAGCGGTTGAATTTGATACTGGTATGGTGGCACGTGTGGCTATCGACCGTATTGGCAAGTAAGGAGCTTTCACCTGTTTGGGGCGGTTGCCTTAAAAACATGAAGCTTTCTTTACAAGGAAAAACTAAGCTATACTTTAATTGTTAGGTTGGCCAAAATAGCTATCGAAAATAAGATTTAGGTTTTTAAATTTTAACTCAAAGTTGACGAAACCGTGTAGAGTCCTAAAGCTCTGCGCGGTTTTTTCTTGGTGGTTGGTGCTTTTTGCAGAGTTCTTCAGAAAAATAGGTCTTAGACACATAAAATATTATGAGTTTAAGGTTAAATTAGCTAAAATTAAAATTTATCAAATGCGTGTCATACTCCACTTATAATTTGGTAAAAATTTATGTAGAGTAATTCACCTAAGGCGCAAGCAAGCCTCAAAGCAAGACCAAATGTAGCCCTCAAGGTTGTTTTAGATAATAGGTCCTTGAGACATTAGGACGTAAAGCAGTTAGACGCCAAACATGAGCTAGATTGATTCAATCTTACAACTGATTATTGCTTTGAGCTAAGGGGAAAATTGATCGCAACACAGCTTGAAAGTCACAAAAAGCTGGATAAAATTATTTAACAAGTTCACAAACCAAACACTAAAAAGTGATTGGACATGAATGGATTTAAGACCATAGAATTTTGAAATTGGCTTAAGGAAAGCTTAACAGGATTTGGTATGAGAAAAAGCTTGGGATTATTGATAAAAGGTGGGCTGGCAGCCGCTTTATACTGTGCATTAAGCTCAGGGGCTTTAGCGGAAAATAAGCTAACAGTGCCAACAGCTGGAGATATTCCAGCTTTAAAGCCAGAGCCACAGCAAATGGTGGCTTGTCGCCGTATTTATGGCTATTTTACTCGAGCTCATTACAAGGAAACTGACCTTAACGCAGCCTTTATAGATAAGGTTTATGATGCTTACTTTAGATTTTTAGATTTTAACCGGACGTTGTTTACGGCCGCAGAAGCGCAAGAAATTAGACAAAGTGCACCACAGATGAAAATAAGCCTTTCAACCTGTGCTTTGGACTACCCGTTTTCTTTGTACCGTAAATTTGCAGATCGTCGTTTTGAGAAGTTTAGTTACTTTATTAAGCGATTAAACGCACCGTTTAATCTTGAAGGACAAGAGACTCTTTATATTGATTCTTCAAATATGCCGTTACCTCAAGATCGCGCAGCTTTAGAAAAGCTCTGGAGTTCATACGTCGAAAATGACTATATCAAGCTGAGACTTATGGATAAGAGCGATGAGGAAAGTCGTAAACTCCTAAAGAAACGTTATGAAAACAGCTTGCGTTTTATTGTTCAAACTAAAAGTGAAGAAGCGTTTAGCTATTTTGAAAATGCTTTTGCTCGAGCAATCGATCCACATACTAGCTACTTATCTCCGACTGATACCTCAGAGTTCAATGAGGATATGAACTTATCGTTAGAAGGGATTGGGGCGGTGTTAACCCAAGATGAAGATTATGTACAAATTGTATCGCTCGTTCCGGGGAGCCCGGCAGAATTAAGCCGCAAACTAAAGGCTAAAGACCGCATTATCGGCGTGCAGCAGCATGAATCAGCTAAAGATGAAATGCTTGATGTAGTTGGGATGCGTTTAATCGACCTAGTTCCAAAAATTAAAGGTAAGAAAGGCTCTAAAGTTACGCTTTTAGTGCAACGTGGTGATGGCGCTAATGCCCAGACCTTCAAGGTTGACTTAATCCGTGACAAAATTAGACTCGAAGAACGAGCAGCTAAAGGTAAACTCAATGTAGTTGATGGCCATAAAGTTGGGGTTTTAACCGTTAAAAATTTCTACATGAATTTGCATGCAGATATGCAAAAAGAAATTCAGGCGTTAACCGCGCAAGGGATGGAAGCTTTAGTTGTGGATCTGCGTAACAACGGTGGTGGGTCTTTGGAAGAAGCTATTTTGTCGAGCGGGTTATTCTTTAAGAGTGGTCCGGTAGTGCAAGTTCGTGATGCGACTGGTCGAGTCATCGAGCACAGTGACACTGATGGCGTTAGCTACTACGACGGTCCGTTAGTGGTGCTCATTAACCGCTACAGCGCTTCTTCTTCTGAAATATTCTCCGGAACACTTCAAGATTTGGGCCGCGCTATTATCGTTGGGGATCGGAGTTTTGGGAAAGGCACCGTCCAGCAAGGTAGACCTTTGGAACGTATTTACGATTACTCCGACAAGCCGTTAGGTAGTATTCTCTATACAATCGGTAAGTTCTACCGCATAAGCGGGGGCAGTAACCAGCTTCTTGGGGTTTTACCGGATGTACGCCTTTACGATCTTAACGATGAAAAGACCGATACTGAAGGGGAACAACCAAATGCTTTACCGTGGGATCGCATTAAGGGGGCTGATTACAAGCCAGTAGCGAACTTAAAGCCGTTTGTGCCTGCTTTACAAGAAGCTCACCAAGAACGCGTAAAACACGATGCGCTATATAACGATGTGGTAGCGGAATTATTTGATTACCAAACTTTACGTAAAGGCAATGAATTAGAGTTAAATCTTGAGCATCGAAAGGCTAAGAGTGCTCAAGCTAAGGCTAAGCATTTAGAGCTTGTCAATAAGCTGTTAGCTTTAGATGGCAAACCTCCGGTTAAGGATGTGGATGATTTACCTGATAATTACGAAGCTCCAGACTTATTGCTTCGCGAAACTGAACGTATTGCGATTGATTTAGCGGCGCAGATGAAAAAGTAAGGTTATGGCGTTTTAGCAAAGACCAAACGGTTAGCCTAAATCTAAAAAGCTTTAGCCAAATGTTAATCCCAAACTAAGCCCTTATTTTGGGGGCACCGTAAGCTTGGGATTTTTATCTAAAATCTCCAAGAAGACTCCTTCCTCTTTAGGTGGGAGATGAATTGTTTTTTTTGCTCTTACCTCTTTTGAACTTAAATATATGATATAATATAATTAAGTATAAAAAAAATGGGTTTAAGCTCTATGTATCTTATAGTTAAATAACAACTTAAACATCTTTCTAAAGAAGAGTATCTTTCACTTAGAGAGCTTTCACATACTGCTAAAAATCTATATAACCAAGCTGTATATAATATTAGGCAATACTATTTTCAAGAGAATAAATATCTTAATTATCAAAATAATAATTCTCTTTTAAAAAGTAGTGAGAACTATAAAACTCTTAATTCTAATATGTCACAACAGATTCTTAAAAAAGTTGATGGTTCTTTTAAGTCTTTTTTTTGGACTTCTTAAAAAGAAAAATAAGGGAATGTATAACGCTAAAGTTAAACTTCCTAATTATCTTCCTAAGAATAGTTTTAGTACTCTTATTATTGGTTTTGTTAGACTTAATGAAGATACATTTGTAATTCCATATTCCAATTCTTTTAAAAAGATTTCAATTAAGATTCCACCTATTTTACTTGATAAAAAGATTAAAGAGATTAGGATTATTCCTAAATTTAACGCTAGGTTCTTTGAAGTTCAATATACTTATGAAGTAGAAGAAGAACAAAGAAATTTAGACAAAAACCATGCACTAGCTATTGATTTTGGAATTAATAATCTTGCAACTTGTGTTACAAGCAAATGCAAGTCTTTCATCATAGATGGTAAAAAACTAAAATCTATTAATCAGTGGTTTAATAAAGAAAATGCTCGTCTTCAAAGTATTAAAGATAAGCAAAAATATGGTAAAAAACCAACTTTAAGGCAAAAATATCTATATAGTTCTCGCAATAATAAAGTAAATGACTATATGTCTAAAACAGCAAGAAAGATAATAAACTACTGTTTAGAAAATAATATAGGTACTTTAATATGTGGATACAATAAAACTTTCCAAAGAAACAGTAATATTGGAAAAGCGAATAATCAAACTTTTGTTAATATTCCTTTTGGAAAGTTAAGAGAAAAACTTGAATACTTATGTAAGTTATACAGCTTAAGATTTGTAGAGCAAGAAGAAAGCTATACATCAAAGTCAAGTTTTTTTGATATGGATATTTTGCCAAAATTCAAAATTTGAAAGTGATAAACCTCAAACTTACTCTTTTTCAGGAAGGAGAATAAAGAGAGGACTATATCAAACTTCAAAAGGTTATATATTTAATGCAGATGTAAATGGAGCATTAAATATACTAAGAAAAAGTAATGTAGTGGACTTAGAAGTCCTATACAGTAGAGGTGAAGTGGACACACCTGTAAGAATAAGGATAGCATAGCTATCAAACTTCTTTAGAATTACTCTAATGAGTAATTACGAAGCTCCCACCTCTTTAGGTGGTGAGTAGTTCACTACAAAGAACCTTGTTTCACGTAACGACCTAAGGCATAGAGTGCTATAATTAAAATGGTTTGAAGGATTTATAAAAAGAGGAACAAAATTTCATGAGTCAAAGCACCCACACTGAAAAGAAGCGCCTTGATTACCGCGCTCCAGATTTTACTGTTACTGATGTTGAATTATCATTTTCCTTGGATTTAAACGCGACTATCGTGACGGCTGTAAGCCATGTCGTGCGTAAAACTACAGACAAATCAACCCCTTTAGTGCTTGATGGGGACTCTTTGAAGCTCTTAGACGTTAAGGTTAATGGGGCGCCATGTGCTTGGGCGGAAACTCCGACTACTTTAACCTTAAACGACGTACCTGATGAATTTGATTTAACTATCAAGACGCAAATTGCTCCTGCAGCTAATACAGCTTTGATGGGGCTTTATGTGTCTGATGGCAAATTCTGTACCCAATGTGAACCGGAAGGGTTTAGACGAATCACTTATTTCTTGGATCACCCAGATGTGTTAGCGCGTTATACCACTCATGTAAGTGCTAAAGCAGGGGCTTATCCATTTATGTTATCAAACGGTAACATGATTGCCGATGAAACCAAAGATGGGGTGCGGACCGTTACTTGGCAGGATCCATTCCCTAAGCCATCTTACCTTTTTGCTTTAGTTGCCGGTGACTTTGATGAATTAAGCCGCACCTTTAAGACTAAATCAGGGCGTGAAGTGGCCGTTCGTCTTTATGTGGACCGTGGTCAAGCAGCTCGTGGTACCATTGCGATTGAATCTATCTTAAAGGCGATGGCTTGGGATGAACAACGTTTTGGGTTGGAATACGATTTAGACCGTTTTAATGTGGTAGCGGTAGATTTCTTCAACGCTGGGGCGATGGAAAACAAGAGCTTGAATATTTTTAACTCCAAGTTCGTGTTAGCTGACGCGCAAAGTGCGACTGATACCGATATGGAAAACGTGCTTTCCGTAATTGGGCATGAATATTTTCATAACTGGACCGGGGACCGTGTAACTTGCCGTGACTGGTTCCAACTTTCTTTAAAAGAAGGTTTAACAGTGTTTAGAGATCAAGAATTCTCTAGCGACTTAGGTTGTCGTCCGATTGAACGTATTAAGGCGGTTGAAGTAATTCGGGGCCCTCAGTTTGCTGAAGATGCTAGCCCTATGGCGCACCCAATCCGTCCTGATTATGTGATGGAAATGAATAATTTCTACTCCGTAACTGTTTATGACAAAGGGGCTGAAGTTATTAGAATGATGCATACTATACTCGGCGAAGAAAAGTTCCAAGCAGGCATGCAGTTATACTTTAAGCGCCATGATGGTAGAGCGGTAACTTGCGAAGACTTTGTGTCAGCTTTAGAAGATGCTTCAGGGGTTGATCTCAAAGCGTTTCGTAATTGGTATTCACAAGCCGGGACTCCAGTAGTTACTGTAGGCATGGCTTGGGATGAAAATGCTCAGACTTGCACTTTGTCTTTACGCCAAAAAACTCCGGCGACCCCACGTCAAAGCCACAAAGAACCGTTTGTTATTCCAATGCGTTTAGCTTTTTATACTGAAGACGGTCAACGTATTGCTTTAAAGCGAGCTGGAAAGGAATTAGCCGAAGTTCAGATTTTAAGTCAAAACGAAGAAACTTGGGTGTTTGATGAAGTTGCAGCGCGTCCTGTAGTTGCCCTCTTAGGGGACTTTAGTGCGCCAGTGAAACTTGAATACCCATATACTGATACTGAGCTTAATACCCTCCTTAAGTATGCGGCTGATGATTTTATTCGTTTTGATGCGGTTCAAAGCCTAATCAATCGTTATGTGGAAGTGAACGTTTCTAATTATGAACGTAAGCAACCATTTACGACCCCAGCTTCTTTGTGTGCGGCGTTTAAGTTTATCTTAAAAGACCAAGGTTTAAGTCGCCGCTTCAAAGCCTTTATGCTTCGCTTGCCATCTATAAATACTTTGTTGGGGCTCTTTAAGGTTGTGGATGTAACTGCAGTTTGTGCCGTATACAATCACTTAGCAGATACTTTAGCAACTGAGCTTGGGGCGGAATTTTTAAGTCAATATAACGCTCAATTAGCTGAATTTAAGGCTCGTGTCGCTAGTAAGGCTCCAAGTGTGGCAACTGAAGAACAAATGGGTGAACGTGCGTTAGCTGGGGTAACTTTAGCGTATAGCGCGCATGCTTTAAAACTAAAGGGCCAGGCTCAAGAAGCTTCCGCCTTGGTCTTAAATCACTTCGAGTTAGCCGACAACATGACTGATACATTAAGTGCCATGAATACGGCGTGCAAGCTTGAATTAGCTTGCCGGGAACAAATTTTAGCGGCCTATGAAGCTAAGTGGCATGATAATGCGTTAGTCTTTGATAATTACTTCAGAGCAGTTAGCATGGCCGCTACGCCAAATACCTTAAAGGCGGTTAAGGCTTTGCTTAAGCATCCATGTTTTGATATAAACAATCCAAACCGTGTGCGCGCGTTAGTGGGGAGTTTTGCGATGGCTAACCCAGAATGTTTCCATGCGCAAGACGGCTCTGGTTATGAATTTTTAACCGATATCTTAATTGAGCTTAATGATAGTAATCCGCACGTAGCAGCTCGCATTATGACCCCGATGATTTCATTGAATAATTTCGATGAAGGGCGTCGCGCTAAGATCAAAGCTTGCTTTGCGCGTTTAATGGCTTTACCAAATCTCTCAACTTCAATTTATGAAAAGATTGATAAAGCTTTAAACGATACTACGAAAGCTTAAAGTAAATTCTTACTTAAAGTGAATTTGGTTTAAAGCTTGAATTGGTTGGGGCTTAAAGCGCAAATTATTTAAGACTCCAATTAAATTAACTTTAACTTAAATTTTTAATAGCCTTAACCTGCAAAAGGTTGAGGCTATTTTGCAAAATATTTGGTTTTAACAAACTTAGTATTTGAAAGTTGAACGTTTGTTTGCTTAAGCCACGGACAAGGAACATTTATGGCTCGTGAATTCATTTTTAGACTTGCTATGCCTGCAGAGCAGGTACTTGCTATCTATCAAGGTGTGGGGAAGGTGCTAGTCCAAACGGAAACTGGGCTCCGTGTGCAAATAAATGCTAGCCATTTAAGACGTTTTACCACTCGAGACGGGATTTATGGACGTTTTAGAATGCTTGTAGATGATCATAATCGAATGCTTGCTATTGAAAAAATTAGTTAAGTTTTAGGAGTAAGAACTACTTTAAGGAACCGCTAAATGAGTAAAAAAACAATGTTGTGGAACTATGTGCTTGCGGTCCTTTTAGACGCCGTAGTGAGCTTAAATGCGGTGGCTAAAACAGATGATGGTAGTGAAGCTAGCGCAATTTTTGATCTCATGGAAGCATCTCCAGAAACGCTTAAAGTAAATGATACAGTGACTTTAGGACGCTACTACATCAACGATGACACGCATAAATAACCGGTGGAATGGCGCGTGTTAGCGCTAAAAGACCACAAGGCCTTACTTATTAGTAAATATGCCTTAGGCGCTAAAACGCTGGAAAATTCGTATTCTGATGAGACGTCCTGGGCCAAAAGTACACTTAGAGCGTGGTTGAATTGGGAATTTTTTTGGAAGTTTTTAGCGAGGCTGAGAAAGGACGGATCGTTACTTCTTTAGTAAAAAACCAAGACATTAATGAGTTTCGGATAAATGGTGGTGATGATACTTACGATCGTGTGTTTTTGTTAAGTGTTGATGAGGCGCGAGCCTATTTTAAAGATGCAAATGATCGTTTGGTACAACCAACTCCATATGCTAAAAGGCATGGCACCTGGGCCGGGGCATACAGTGGTAATACTTGGTGGTGGTTACGGACTCGAGGCCGTTTTACCAATCACTTTGCTTATGTTGATAATGAAACTGATATAAGAGTAAAAGGATTGGCTGGTTCTATTTATAACGGTGCAGTACGCCCAGCTTTATGGTTTAACTTAAAAGATTTAAAAAATGAAAGCCTTAAAAACAAGTAACAAGAGTAACTAGAGCAATAAAAGAAGCAAAAGCTGATGTTAACATGCTAGTCCTAGGTTCTATTTATTTTGGGGAGTAAACTAAGACTACATAAGCCCCTAAAGCTTAGGCGTAGCGACTTAAGTCACCCAAAATAACGGCAAATTCTTAAAGAATAATCTATAATAGCAACATGATGAAAGCTTAAGCTTTGTAAGTGTAGCTAAGCCATGAATTTTACAGCTAAAGGAAATTTTAATGTTCTATTCAATGTATGAGGGCTTGATAAGACCCTGCATCTTTCAGATGAATCCAGAAAATGCTCATAATTTAATTATGAAGAGCATGCGTATCGCTTCTAAGAGTGAACTCATGTGTCGCCTTTTGGAGCAGAAAGTAATGAGCCGCCCATGCAAGGTAATGGGACTTGAATTTGATAATCCACTTGGGTTAGCTGCGGGGTTAGACAAGGATGGGGAAGCTATTGACGCTTTTGCTGCCCTTGGGTTTGGTTTTATTGAAGTTGGGACTGTTACTCCACTTGCTCAGCCTGGTAACGATAAACCACGTTTATTCCGTGTTATTCCAGCTGAAGGCATTATTAACCGCATGGGTTTTAATAACCTTGGGGTTGATAACTTGGTTGAAAACGTAAAACGTACTCGTTACAACGGTATTATTGGGATTAACATTGGGAAAAACAAAGTTACCCCAATTGAAAACAGTACTAGCGATTACTTAGCTTGCTTAGATAAGGTGTACCAGCATGCGTCTTATGTTACGGTGAATATTTCATCACCAAATACCCCTAATTTGCGTACCTTACAGCTTGGTGAAGCTTTAGAGGATTTGGTTTCAGCGCTTAAAAAGCGTCAAAGCGAGCTCTCTGTTCAATATGGTAAGTATGTTCCGTTAGTTGTTAAGATTGCTCCGGATTTGACGGAACAAGAAATTAAGAACATTTGCGGTATTTTTGTGCAATACGGGGTAGATGGGGTTATTGCTACTAATACCACTTTGGAACGCGATATGATTGCTGGTATGCCTCACGTGCGTGAAGCAGGTGGCTTGTCAGGACGCCCTGAATTTGAGATTAGCACCCGTGTTCTTAAGAGTGTATGCCAAGAAATTAACGGTCGTATGCCGGTTATTGGGGTTGGTGGGGTCGACGGGCCTTTAGCCGCCCGAGCTAAGTTTGAATCAGGGGCTTCTTTGGTTCAAATATACTCATCATTCATCTATAAAGGGCCAAAGATCATTAAAGACATCTTAGCTAATATCTAACTTTTTAGCTTAGGCTCATTTAAGGGTCTAGTCACCAAGAACTCTAAAAACTCTAAGTTAGTGATAAGTGGCCTCTGAAAATCCCACTAGTGGGGTAGAGGCCTTTAATTTGGTTCGGATATTTCCACCACCCGGGCGAAATTTTTCATTTCAAATGAGGCTGTGGCCAATTCTTCCTCTTTCCTCTTTCCTCTTTAATCTTTAATTCTCTCCTTTGAGTTCTGCTTTTGATTAGCGCAAGGCGTAACAACTCTAAAGGCTTTAAGTAGGTGCTTTTGGAGGCTCTACTTCATCAAAGATAAGATCATCTTTTAATTGTAAACGTAAACATCGTTTTGCAAGCCTAAACAAACTTTTAGCTGAGTAATCCGGGGCTGATTACACCGTCTGTCCGGACTATGGAAACCGCAGTTCCGATTTAAAGGAAAACAACATTCCGGTGTCAAAGTATGTACGACTCCCAGATCTGGAAATGTCCAGGAATGAAGGTACATACAAAAAGGTCATGGCTAAGTATG
>OIZS01000281.1_pt1 | contig 23997 bp, 15 predicted proteins | sample 1588641 | NCBI WGS metagenome assembly OIZS01 (sample SAMN03283240) | human gut metagenome | biome: human-associated habitat; material: feces | host: Homo sapiens | place: Peru | collected 2012
CACCCCCTGAGAGTTAGCTGTGTGGGTATGGCAGAAATGCCACACCCACCTGAAGTTAGTCTTTCTCGATGAGCACGGTGGCGTAGGCAGAGATGCCTTCCATGCGACCGGTGAAGCCGAGCTTCTCCGTGGTCGTCGCCTTGATAGACACGTTGTCGATGTCGGTCTGCATCACGTCGGCAAGGCAGCGCTGCATCTCGGGTATGTGGGGGTTGAGCTTGGGGCGCTCTGCGCACACCGTGGCGTCTACGTTGCCGATGCGGTAGCCCTTGGTGGCGATGAGGTCGACGGTCTTGCGCAGCAAAATCTTGCTGTCTACGTTGAGCGTCTCGGCAGCCGTATCGGGGAAGTGGTAGCCAATGTCGCGCATGTTGGCGGCGCCGAGCAGGGCGTCGCAGATGGCGTGGATGAGCACGTCGGCGTCGCTGTGGCCCAGCAGGCCGACGGTGTGGGGTATCTCTATGCCGCCGAGGACGAGTTTTCTTCCCTCGACGAGTTTGTGGACATCATAGCCCATTCCTATTCTGAACATACGCGGAGTTGGTTTTATAAAAGTCAGGTTATTTCTTGAACAGGTCTTTCAGACCGTCCATGTCGAACGTCAGGGTGAAGCGCAGGGTTTGGTCGAGCGGGTTCGACTTTGCCGTGGCTATGACATATCCCGCGTCGAGCTGGAAGGCGCTCATCTTGAAGCCCGCTCCCACGGTGAAATATTTTCTGTTGCCCTTGTTCTCGCTCTCGTGGTGATAGCCCGCGCGAAGTGCGAAGCGGTCGTTGTAGGTGTATTCCGCCCCGACGCTCCATTGTATCTCTTGCAGCTCCTCCTTGAATCCGCCCGGCGCGTCGCCGAAGCTCTTGAAGATGCCGGCTATGCTCGACACGTCGTAGTAGTCTTTCTGCACCCGTTGCTGGTATTCCTCCGTCGTCTCGCCCTCGTTTTGTTTAGGGTAGGTGGGCACCAGCAGCTTGTTGGCGTCCACGGCAAAGCCGATGGCGTTGTATTCGTCGAGCGGGTACTTGAGATACGCGCCCAGACGGAGGTTGGTGGGTATGAACTCGCTGTTGTCGCTTCCGCCAAAGGTTATCTTGCTGCCTATGTTGGAGATGTTAAGGCCCAGCCCGAGCTGGCACTCATGCTCCGCTATGACGGGGTTGCTCTGGTAATAGAGCGCGAGGTCGGCGGCGAAGGCCGAGCCGGGCGACGTGTCGGAAGTGTAGTCGTAGGTGAGGTCGGAATAAATCCACCTCACGGCCGCGGCGATTGAGAACTTCTCGCTGAGCATGAGCGAGTAGGCCACGTCAAGCGACATCTCGTAAGGGTTGATGGTCATGCCGGGCTCGTTGGAGCCGTGTTCGCTCATGTCGACCTCGCCAAGCGAGAAATACCTTAGCGAGCCCGACACCGCCGAGTAGTCGCCGATGCGGTAATAACCTGCGAGATAGCCGAGGTTGATGTCGTTGACGAGCTGGCGCAGCCACGGCGTGAAGTTGACGCCTATTCCGGCACGGCTTATGGCGAACGGATATTTCGCGGGGTTCCAATATTGCGAGTTGACGTCGGCGTCGGTGGCCACGCCCACGTCGCCCATGCCGCCGGCACGCGCGTCGGGCGCGATGGTTTGCGACGTCACCGAGGTGTTGATGGGGTTGAACATGTCTTTCTTCTCCTGGGCTCTCGCGGTGAGCGAGGCAACGAGCATGAGCAGACAGGCTATGTATGTTTTGAGCTTCATGATTTCCTTGTTGATATTATTGATAACGTGTTGGCGGCTCAATTATTGTTTATCACGACAAGTTTCTTCGATTTTGTCGCCATCTGGCTTCCGTCGGCTGCCAGGCGTATGCGGTATAGGTACACGCCCGTCTGCAGTCGCTGGCCGCTGGCGGTGGTCAGGTTCCAGTCCACGGAGTAAGAGCCGGCCTGCGTGCCGCTCTCGCGATAGGTCCAGAGCTGCCGGCCGCTCATGTCGTAGACGTCTATCGTCACGTCTACGGGGCATCCGGCAAGGCTGTGGCTCACGATGAAGGTGGTGCTTGTCGACGCAGGGTTCTTCGTCACGTCGACACTGTATATCCTTGGCTTGATTGATTTCACCACGTTGAAGCTTAACATCGCCGTCGAGCTGTTGTTCATGGTGTCCCAGGCGCGGAAACGCAAGGTGTGGGTGCCAGGCTCGAGCGTGGGCAGGGTGTAAGAAGTGGTGCCCGCTGTGTGCGACGCGAAGTCGTAGGCGAAGTTGTCGTTGAGGTCATAGGTCTTGTTGGCGTCGCCGTCGACCACGAGCTCAAGGTTGTGGCCCACGCCGTTGCCGGTGGCGTTGATGCCGCTGTCGTCGCTCAGCTGTGCGACAAAATAAGGGCTTGTGTTGACGTCGTCGCCATTGACAAACTCCGGTGAGTTGAGATAGCAGAAGATTTTTGGCCCCACGGTGTCGGTCTTCTGTATGTCGCCGTCGCCGAGCACTATGGCATCAGTGCATCCGTGGGCGATGGTGGCGAGGTCGTCGCTCTTGGCGAAGGCGAGAACCTGCCCGGAGCCTCCGTAGCTGAGGTCGTAGGGCACCACGAACGACACGTGGAACTTGCCGTTGGCCACGCTGTCGTTGCCGCTGAAAATGGTCTTCTGCCTGTCGTGGAAGGTGAACACCGTGTCCTTGACCTCCGCGCTGGCGTTGCCGTGGCAGGCTATGAGCTGCCTTGAGTCGCGCACCTGCAGGCTCACCGAGCCTTTCATGTCGGCGTGGCCCGCCACGTGTCCGGCCACTCGCGCGGTCTGTCCGGCATAGGCGCGCGCCGTGGCGCCGCCGCCCACCTTGGTGCCGTTGATGGAGTCGATGGCGACGGTGCCCGTTGGCTGGTTGAGGGCTATGGCAGGGTCGCCGAGCAAGGAATATTGCAGCTTGTTGAGCGTGGGGTCGCTGCCTTGCCTTATCACCTCGTTCTTGGCGAGACGCAGCGCCTCGCCGATGGTGGTGGGCTTGCCGTCAACGGTGCTGAGCACATGCCGCATGAACGCCTTGTTCAAGACGTGGTTGTAGTTCTCATACACGGTGCGCGTGGTGCCGACCACCGCCACGGCGCCACCGGCAGGGTTGGCCATCGCCGTCACGCCGATGTTGTCTTCCACGCCGTCGAACGCCATGATGTCGCAAGCGGCGAAGACCCACAGTGGCAGGTTCTTGTTGCTGAACGCCTTGAAGTCGTCGAGCGTCAGTATCCGCTCGTGGGCCATCTGGTAGGCGCTGCCGTGACCGTAGTAGTCCATGATGAGCGCGCCCTTGGCCTGTTGCCTCTTTATGATGTCGGTGACCTCAGGATACGAGTTTCCCGTGGCCGCTGTCACCTCGTTGTAGGCGTCCCATATCACCTTGCGCACGTTGTAGGCCGGGTGCAGGGCTTGCACGAGGTCGGCCGCCTCATCGGCGTCGCGCATGTGAATGTTGTCGTTGCCGTCGTCGCCCATCACCATGATGGTGTTTTCCCAGTCGCCGGCGTTGCGGTTCTCAACATAGCTTATGGTCTTGTCCACCATCACCTTGGCATCCTCTTCCGAGTAGGCGGGCAGTCGGCCCACGGCCACGTCGCCCATGTCGAGCTTGCTGATCGACGACGATGTAAGGTTGGTGCCCTCGCCGTCGTCGAGATACGTGAAGAAGCCGTCGTCTACATAGCAGTTCATGGCGCTGAACGAGTCGTTGCTCTCGTAGGCAAGCAGGAAGTCGTTGGGGTTGAGGTTCTTGCACTCGGTGGTGAGCATGCGGTTGTCCCATACGCAGGGGCCGAAGAGCAAGATGTATTTAGGCGCGTCGTTGCCTGATTGCGCGCGATCGTACAGCATCTTTACGTATCTGCGGTAAGCGTTGGCGTCGGGCGTGCCGCTTGAGAACTCGTTGTACAGCTCGTCGGTAGCCACTATCCTCACGCGCATGGCGTCGTGCACCTCGTGGAACCGCGCGAGCCGCTCAGCCTGCGCGAGCCACTTTCGCGACGCGGGTATTATTATCACCATGTCGGTCTCCTTGTCGGCGTGCAGGTCTTGGTTGGCCACCCTGCCAGCGTATTCCGGCACGGGGAAGGCGCCTTTGAGGTCGGGCGCGGCCGCGTGCTTGTTCCATGCCGCCGACACGTAGTCGAGCCGCATCGGTCCGCCCGACAGCACGGTGAGCCTCACAGTGTCGGTCCTCGTCGCGCTCACGGGCACGGCGTAAGTGCCGCTGTCCACGCCGCCGTGGTCGTGTTGGCTGCCTGTCGACACGCTGAGCGTGCCCGTCGCCTTGCCGTTGACGCTGACCTGCGTGGTGGTGTTGGTGCCAGCCGACACGCGCACGGTGAACCGGCCCATTGTGGTGCCCTCGGGATGCGCGAGCGTCACCGTCTGGCTCTGACCCACGCTCACGGGCATGGTGTCGAAGAGGTCGCGGCCGCCGGGATACCAGCTGTAGCCGTCTTCCTCGTGCAGGCTGTGGCAGAAGTCGGGCGAGGGATAGAATGAGTCTATGAACGTCGCGGAGTCCACGCTCGCGGGCTCGGCGTCGCCCTCGGTGATGAAATAATAGCCGTAGTCAGAATAAGGATTGCGGGTGCGTTGCCGGGCGTCGTCGCCGCTCCAGCTCACGGGACCCTTGGCATAAAACAATCGCTTGCCGTTCACCGTGCACGTGGCAACCTCGTGCAGGTCGTCGGTGGCGGCGAGCTTGGAGCCGTCGAGCACCTCGTCTTGCAGGTTGCCGCCATAGCCATAGACGCGCACGCGGTTCAAGTCGCTGAAGCCGGCCCGGCTCACGAGGCTCCTTGATAGCTCGTAAACGCCCGATGCCGGCACGCGTATCTTGACCCACCTGCCGCTTGCCAATACCGAGTGGTCGGCGTAGCGCGCGGCTTGCGGCGCTTGGCCCATGCTGGCTTTCGCGCGCGAGGTGGCCTTGGCCCTTTTGCTGTCTACCCTGAGCATGAAGCTCACGAGAAACCGGTACTTGCCATCGCGCTTGACGATGGGGCAGAAGCTCATGCGCAGCATGGGCTGCTTGCGGTCGGTCACCACGCCAAGCGTCACCGAGGGCAACGCCGGAGGCTCTGTGCCACCCAACGCGCGATAACGCTCAAGGTCGAGCGCCGACATGTCGATAAACTCCGGGTAGAGTATCGTGGCGGTGTAAACGGAGTCGCCGTAGCTGGCGGGCAACGGCATGGTGTAGGCAAACGATGGCATGACGCTGTCTATGCTCACCTGGTCGGAGGTGAGGTTGAAGAATCGCTGGGCGTGGGCGGGCAGTGCCGCGCACGCCAGCAAAAGAAGTGAGAGAAGGCTGATGAGCCTTGTCCTGATAATGCGTCTTGTCATTTTGCCATGTCTTGCCACTATGCTATGTCTTGCGATAATAAAGTCACTTACTTGCACCTGCACTCCAGCACCTTGCGCTCCTCGACCCATCCTTCGAGCAAGTCGCCTATGTGCACTGGGCCCACACCGGCAGGCGTGCCGGTGAAGATGAGGTCGCCCGTCTTCAGCGTGAAATACTTGCTCACGTAGGCCACGATGTCGTCCACGCCCCACGTCATGTCGCAGGCGCAGCCCTCTTGTGCCGTTGAGCCATTCACGTTGAGGTGGAAGCGCAGCCGCCCTACGTCGGGCAGCAAGTCCTTTGGCACCCAGTCGCCAATGGTCGCGGCCCCGTCGAAGCTCTTTGCCATGTCCCACGGTTGCCCATTCTCGGAGAGCTTGCGTTGCAGCTCGCGGGCGGTGAAGTCGATGCCGAGCGTCACCGCGTCGTAATAGCGGTGGGCGAAGCGCGTGGGCACGGTCTTGCCCAGCTTGCACACCCTTACCACCAGCTCTGCCTCGTAGTCGATGCGCCCGAGGTCGTCGGGTATGAAAAAAGGCTTGCCGTTCTTCTGGAGGCTGGAGTCGGCCTTGAGAAATATCACTGGGCTCTCTGTCTTCATTAACGTGTCTTTCAGCTCTTTATTGTGTTCGGGATAGTTCATTCCCACGCAAAATATCTTCATCTCTACAATGGGTTATAATATATATGTGTAAATTATCTTTTGCAAAGATAGCGCAAACCGAGAGCAATACAAAATAAAAGTCGAAAAGACTTTTATTTTTATTGCCGAGGTGCCGCCTATCTTATGTAGAGATAGCGCAAAACAGCAAGAAAAACGCCACGCCGCCACGCCGAAATCATAAAAGGCTTAAAAAATGGGCAAGGCTATGTCATGGATAGAAAAAGATTTATTATCTTTGCGGCATGAACAAGCAACGAAAGGATATATTGTTGGAAAAATGGGGAAAGTACAGCCTTGACACGGCCAAGCTCATCATTGGCGGTGTCATTCTTGCTGGAATAATGCGCACGGACGTTTCTCCTGAATGTCGGCGTTTATAGTGACTCATTTGCCGACATCCGATAGCAAGTAAATATCTTTTACAAACCATAACACGAAAATGAAAAGAATCGTTTTAATCCGCCACGGCGAGAGCCAGTGGAATCTTGAGAACCGTTTCACAGGTTGGACCAATGTTGACCTCACAGAGAAGGGTAAGCAAGAGGCCCTCGACGCAGGTAAGCTGATGAAGGAGAAGGGCTTCCACTTTGAGATTGCCTACACTTCTTACTTGAAGCGTGCCGTAAAGACCTTGAACAACGTGCTCGACGCAATGGACGAAGATTGGATTCCTGTGGTTAAGACATGGCGCCTCAATGAGAAGCACTATGGCGCCCTGCAGGGCCTGAACAAGAAGGAGACCGCACAGAAGTATGGTGACGAGCAGGTGCTGCTCTGGCGTCGCAGCTTCGACGTGGAGCCTCACGACCTCGCTGCCGATGGCACTGGCTCAGCTCTCGCTGATCCTCGCTACGCAAAGGTGCCTACACAGTATCTTCCCAAGACCGAGAGCCTTAAGGATTGCATCGCTCGCGTCATGCCTTTCTGGGAGTGCGAGATCTTCCCGAAGCTCAAGGAGGTTGACAACATCATCGTGGCCGCTCACGGCAACTCGCTCCGCGGCATCGTGAAGCACCTCAAGGGCATCTCCGACAAGGACATCTCTGGCCTTAACATCCCAACAGCTACTCCTTACGTGTTCGAGTTCGACGATGATCTCAACCTCGTCAACGACTATTACCTCGGCGACGCCGCTGCCATCGCAGCCAAGGCCGCTGCCGTGGCTAACCAAGGCAAGGCTTAAGCCTCTGTAATAGGACATTAAATAAAAAAGAGGGGGCGCAAATGAAGTTCATTAGCACTCCCTCTTTTTCGTTAACCTTGATAAGAGTTTACCTTAATAAGTGTCCTCGTGGTGGCATTCGCGCCATTGTCAGTGGCACCGTTGAAAAGAGTCTTGAGCTCTTCCACTTGCCATGCTGGAGTCCATTGTGCCATTCCCTCAGCCCATACGAGCGTTGAGGTGTCGATATGGCGTTGGCGCAGTTCCTCAATAGTATAAGGACCTTGTTGCGCGTCGTTTACGATAATAAAATAGTTCATGTCGTAGACGTTCTCCTGGTCGTAGCTGAAGTTCTTCTGCATCTGGTGCGTCGTGGTGTAATTAAACGCATGAATATCAAGAATGAGGCTGCGAGGGCATATGTGGAAATACCTAATGCTAATATTTGGAAGATTAGCAAGCTTTGCTTAACTTTGCCAATGAAACACAAGGGGACAGTATATGATAAACATCAACAAGCGCAAGCTGCCGGCAGGCATACAATCGTTCAAGGTCATTAGGGAGCAAGGCTATGTCTATGTCGACAAGACCGACATTGTTTGGGATTTAGTGAACAGTGGCAACAAGTACAACTACTTGAGCCGCCCACGACGTTTCGGCAAGTCGCTGCTTGTCGATACGCTGCGGGCGTATCTTGAAGGCAGGAAGGAACTCTTTGAGGGACTGAAAATCATGCGGCTGGAGAAAGACTGGAAACCTTATCCGGTCATTCGCCTTGACATGAGCCGAGGCGGGGCCAACGCCACGACGCTGCGCTCCTACTTGAACCATTGCTTCAAGGATTACGAGGAGAAGTATGCCATAAGCCCAGACCCTACGGCCCAGCTTGCCGATCGCTTCCATGACATCATCATGGCGGCTTACAAGCAGGCGGGGTTGCAGGTCGCCATCCTTATTGATGAGTATGATGCCCCCCTGCAACACTCCTGGCATACGCCGGAGCACGACAAGTGCACCGAGGTGTATCGTGAGGTGTTAGCCATACTGAAAGCCGACGACGAATATGAGCGTTTCGTGTTCCTCACGGGCATAACCAAGTTCACGCAGATATCCTTGTTCTCCGTATTGAACAACCTTACCAACATCAGTTTCTTGCCGGAATACGCACCCGTCTGCGGCATCACGGAGCAGGAAATCGGCGAGAACTTCAAGCCGGAGTTGGAAAGAATGGCGGAAGTGAACGGCTGGACGCTGCAACAGACGCACGACAGGCTGAAGGATTATTATGACGGATACCACTTCAGCGCTGACAACATGGTTGACATATACAACCCCTACAGCCTTATCAACGCCTTGGACCAATCAAGGTTGAGAAACTTCTGGGCGGCATCGGGAGCCACATCCATGATTCCTAAGTTTGTCGACAATATGGAGCTTCGCCTGAAGAACTTCGATAATTGCTTCATCATGCGAGACACCTTGGAAACATCCGACGTGAGTGGAGGTGGAGCGGAGCTGTTCTTATACCAATCGGGCTATCTGACCATCAAGTGCGGCGATGAGTTCGGCTATACGCTTGGCTTCCCCAACGAGGAAGTGAAGCAAGCCCTTTACAATACTGTATTGCCTGCGCTTACCATGCGTTCCCAGAGCGACATACAATCATTGCAAGCTTACCTGTATCGGCAATTGGGCATGGGCCAAATAGCCGATGCCATGAAGTCGCTCAAGGCCCTCGTCGCCGACGTGCCTTACAGCAACAAGAAATTGGAGTCCATGGACATGGAGGAGCGCTACCGTCTCATCATCAGCACCATCCTCAACGCCATTGGCTTGAAGGTGGAGGTGGAGCACATGCTCGCCACTGGCCGAATAGACATGACGGCGCAGACCTCACGCTACATCTATGTCATGGAGCTGAAACTGCGCAACAACGGCGGAAAGGATGCCGCCACGCGCCAAATCCTCAACAGCGGATACCTTGAGCCGTTCAAGGCAGACAAGCGGCAAGTGATCGGCCTCGGAATCGAGCTGGACGAGAACGGCAAGGGCTTACTCGACTGGCAAAAGGTGGAATAGGAAAACCCGCGTTTCGGATAGGAAAATCAGCGTTTCGGCTTTACGTTGAAAGGGCATCGGCTTTCCAGCGTAAAGCCGTTGTCATTTTAGCGTAACGCCGACGGCGTTCCAGTGGAAAGGCAACGGCTTTTCAGTGGCAGACCGAAGCCTGCTTTTTTGTAACCTTTTGCCTTGTATCCTTAGTAATGATTAAAAAATAACTTGGTACATTTTTGTATTCTTTTGGTAAAGCTACACCCAAGTGGAACTATGTCGTTAGGTGCAAATCTGCTTAGCATTTTTGTACCAAGTTATTTTTTAACTGTTACTATAAACCAACTATCCGCTCACGCTTTTTTGTCTTGTCGACGCCTTAAAAGTGCAAATGCGATGCGGTTGCATGTAACTGTGGCAGTCATACATGGCCAAACAATTGGTTGTTTTGTCGAGAAAAAACGGGTGTGGAAGAAAAAACTTCGGCAAACATGCCTTGTTTTGACAGGATAGCATTAACTTTGAACCTAAGAACGGTGTTGGATTGCTATTTTTGTGCTTATGGAATTGTCTACTTGCTATGCAAGTCCATGGATTTACTATTCTTTGGCTTGCTTCACATATATATTTACTGGAGTTTTCGGTGCGGTGGTGAGGTGGTGCCACATGTGCCAGCCCTATGCCAGACACGGTGACTTCTTCTATCCTGCGCGCCGTCACGTGTCGTTTTTCTATTTCTTTGTCGCCTTGCAGTTGCCCTACGTGCTGTTCCCCTCCGACCCGGCAATCTGGCTCTACGTGCGCGTCTTCGGTATAGTGTACTATCCCATATGCTTTGCCGTGTTGTTTTTCCGCTATTTCCGCATGGTCAAGGTAGTGCCTGTGGGCAAGAGCAGCTACTTTGTGGACTGGCGCGACCCCTACACGCCTTTTCTTTTGCCGTTCTTTCTGCTGGTGGCGATGTTTGTCATCGTGGTGTCGGGTCATGGTGCCGTGTTGAGCTACTACCACAAGGAGCTGGAATACGTGATGGGCATTCTGAGCCTGTTGCTCTCCTTTGGCTTCATGCGAGAGTGCTGGCTGCTCTCCCGCAGAATCAATATGTACAACGAGCAGAACTATTCCAACGACGATGACTTCTCGTATGGTTTTGCCAAACGCGTGCTATGGGTGCCGGTCACGGGGTTCATCATCATGTGGGCGGTGTTTTTCTCCGACAGCCGTGATGTCTATATGGCTGTGAACATCGTCATGACGGTGTTCATGCTCGCTTTCCTCTGCCAGATACTGAGTCCCAACAAGTCGTTGTCATCGCTAAAGGTGGCAAGTGAACTGGAGCATATGGAGACGGTGTGTCTCGAAAGCGTGATGAGCCACTGCACGGAGGCTGCCGCCGAGGAGGATTGTGTCGTGGATGAAACCGCCGTGGCGGAGCCATGCAGCGACGATGTCGTGACGGAATGTCCCAGCAACGTGGATGCCGAGGAGTGGGAAACGGTGAAGGACGAGGTGCTCGCCATAGTGGCTCGCCGCTATCTGGAACCGAGCCTGAAGCGTGTGGACGTGATACACGACGTAGTGAAGTCGAAACACACCCTCGCTGGAACGTTCATCACCCGTGTGGGCTTCTATCGGCTTGTCAATGCCTTCCGCATGCGCCACTATGAGATGCTGACGGTATCGCCGCCGGCAAGCATGAGCCAGGACATGGCTGCGGAGATGTGCGGCTTCAAAAACAGGTGGGCACTCTCCAACGCGCGCAAGCGGTTGACTGACTTTGACTACACTATCTTAGAGGGCTATGTAAAGGACTTCGATGCCAACGCATAGCCATCTTCGCCCCACGTTCACATAAAACGACGGAAATTCACAAGAAAAAACGTTCGTTCACGAGAAAAAAACCTTGTTCACGCCATTCATAGGATTTTGTCATAACTTTGCGCTTACAGAAACCTGCGTTAACGACGCTTAATATTAACCACGCTTCTGGTCCTCTTTTCACTCGTCAAAGGGAGAAATAAGCGAAAAGGAGCATAAAAACGACAATCTTATGAGAAGGAAAATTTATCCAGTGCTGTTTGTCGCTGCCTTGAGCCTCTCGGCATGTACCGAGGTTCTTGAACCCAACGTAGACTATGGCGGCAACACGTTTATCAATGACTATTCTTCCCTCGTGGAAGCAGTGAACAACCTCAACAAGACGCTGCAGGAGCGCTTCACAGCTCTCAATACCTTGCTCGAAAAGAATCTGGCAGAGATAAAGGTGGCTATCGATGAGAACACGGGTGCCATAAAGGTATTAGACCAGAACACCAAGCAGGGTCTCAAGGACATCAACACTTCTATCTTCGACGGCTTCAAGACCCTCAGCGACCAGGTGGATGCTCAGGGCAACGCCATCGTATATGCCATGAACGACAACGGACAGCTCCTGCGCCTGGAGATTGAGAAGAACGGCAAGCTCATCTCCACACAGATACTCGAGTCGTCCAACGCACTCATCAAGGCCATTAACGACCAGACCAAGAGCCTGGAGGAGCGTTTCGCAGCCCTTGATGCCACCATCAAGGCAGGGCTTGTGGAGGTGACTCTCGGCATAGACAAGAACACTGGTGCCATCACCTTGATGGACAAGAACACGCAGAGCAGCCTCGCCACGATAGACGGATCGCTGACAAAGGGCTTCAAGGCCTTGAAGAAAGCGGTCAATGAGCAGGGCAACGCCATCGTGGGCGCCATCAACGAACAGGGCGAGCTCCTCGTGGCAGAGATAAAGTCCACCGGCGAGGTAATCTCTACCCAGATCAAGGGCTCGGTGGATGATCTCATCAAGACACTTGAAGCCAACAACAAGTCGTTGACGGAGAAGATTGAGGCTCTCGACTTGACGGTGAAGACCGGACTGGCTGAAGTGAAGGGCAGTGTGAACGAGCTCACAGGCATGGTGGAGCTGCAAACCGAGGAGATAACGAAGCTCGACGGTACGCTGGCATCCGGCATGAACGATTTGAAAGCCGGACTGGAGAATGTCAACAAGAGCATCAGTGAAGGATTTGTGGCGGTAAGCAACTCGGTGTCGAAGAGCGGAGAGAGAATAGTGACTGCCATCAATGACCAGGGAAAGAAGCTGAAGCTCGCTATCGACAAGAACGGACGCGTGATCTCGACAAGCATCAACGCATTCAATTTCGTCACGAACACGCAGCTTGCCTGGTTGCTCGTGTACCAGAGATTGCTGACAGATAAGCTCGCTGCAATCAATGCCAACTTGGACAAGCTCACCGAGGCGCAGAAGTCAAATGTTGAGACCCTCAAGAAGATTCTCGACAGCATGAACACCCAACTCGGCGACAAGGGCATCTACAACATCTCCGACAAGCTCTACATGACGCAGGAGGCATGGAATATGGTATCAAGTGACAAGAACTCCAATCTTTACAACAAGGCTAAGGTACAGGCCAGAACTGTCAACGTGACCTTGTATATCTACGTAGACGATGCCAATCATGTCTCAATCAACCGCACTCCTGTAACCGCAGACGACAAGGATGCACTGTATGCCGTGAACTACGATACCGTGTCAGGCATAGATGCCAATGCAAAGGTGTACGAGATAGTGAAGATGAAAGACGGCTTGGTAGGATACAAGTTTACACTGAATGGCAAAAAGAAGGACTGGATTGGCCTGTTGAAGTACAATGTGGGATATTCCTTCAACGATGTCTTGGGAGACCATGCAAGGAATGCGTCCAAAGATAGTCAGGAATTCATGGTCACTTATCTCTCAGGCAGCAAACTGAAGGAGAGTGTAAAGGTGAGTGTGACCACGAAGTAGTGGTAGACTTGCGTACCCGCTTACCGAGACCGCGACGCACTGTCGTCGCTGACACCAATTGTTTTAATAAATGGAACCGTAATGAAATATCTGAAATACATGATGGCCGCCGCCATGGCATCACTCACCGTGGCGGGCCTCAATGCCCAGACCTACAATGATACGGTGCGCACCCGTACCTGGTCCATATACGGCCAGGGGGGAGTGAGCTACTATCATGGCATGCGGGGCGCGGATGTGTCGGACTCGCGCCGGCCGGTGTCGCCAGATGCCGCCTTGGGACTGGACTACAACATAAAGCCGTGGGTGAGAGTGGGCCTGAACCTTGAGTACACCATGCTCAAGGCCACGGGCAAGCACGTAGCCTCGCGGACGGTGACGACGGACGGATTCGTCATCACCGACCCGACGACGAAGAAGACGTACAACACCACGCTGGAGACTAAAATCGATTTGCTGCAGAACCGCTACAATATGCACTATGCCATGGCAGACCTCAATGTGGACTTCAACTTCATGGAACTGTGGCATGACCGCAAGGCGCAGAGCTTCAACCTCTGGCTCGGAACTGGAGTGGGATACCTGCACGGATGGAGTCGCCACACTGCCACCACTTCGTACAGCGAACTGGCACAGGCCAAGGGCGAAGGCTACTACAACGTGTACAGCCACAACTACATGACCACTTATGTGGGGAAGCGCCAGGTCAACGCCCTCTACATACCCGTCTCGCTGTCGCTGGAGTATGACATCACGCCGAGGTGGACTGTGGGTCTGGTAGGGCAATACAAATACCTGCCGCTCGACCGCGAGCTCACACCCAAGGGCATCGTGAGCGGAGGACTACTGCTGCGCTACAACTTCGTGGGCAAGCGCATGCCGACCAACAAGGCGCGGCTCCTTCAGGCTCTCGCCGACCAAGAGGCCATGAAGGGCAACTACGAGAGGCAACTGGCTGACAGGCAGGGCGAGAACGACAACCTGCGCTCGCAGCTTGACAAGAGCCGGAAGGACAACGACGACATGAAAGCACTCTTGGAGGACTGTCAGAACGCCAAGGAAAAAATACAAGGCCATGAGGTATACTTCCGCGTGGGCAAGACGAAAATCACCGAACAGGAGCAGTTGAGGCTCAACGACTTCATCAGTGCTCTCAAGGCTGTAGGTGAGTACAGGCTCACTATCATAGGCGAGGCCTCGTCTGACGGATTGTCACCGAAGAACTATAAGCTTAGCGAGGGACGACTCGACAATGTGGTGAAATTCCTCAAGAAGCGCGGTGTGACTGACTTCAACATTAAACTTGAGAAAGCCGTGGGCGACAGCAACGGATGCCCCGACCCGAAGTGCCGCAGGGTACAGATAATAGTAGAGTAAACGCATAGTAAATGAGAAAACCGCCGTGGGAGACGTTTCTCCTATGGCGGTTTTCTCATTTACTATGCGTTTATAGTCGTTATTACAGCAGTTCCTGAAGCGTGGGGTGGATGTGTATCACCGACTGCAGGTCGTCAAGTGTGGCACCCGTGCTGATGAGCGCGCTCACCTCTTGCACCAAGTCGGCGGCATGGGCGCCGAAGGCGTGGCAGGCGAGGAGACGGCTGTCGGGTGAGGCAATGAGCTTGACCAGTCCGTCGGTGGCATCCATCGTTACAGCCTTGCCGTTGGAGCGGTAGTAGGTCTTTACCACTTGAGGGTGTTCGCCATCGGGGAGAGATGCCTTGGCAGCGTCCTCGGTGAGTCCCGTGCCGGCAAGTTCGGGAGTGGTGAACACCGCCCATGGCACCAACGTGGTGTCAAGGCGGCTCTTGCGCCCAACGATGGTGTCGATGACCTTGCGTCCCTGAGCCTCTGCCGCCGCCGAAAGGTAGAACTTCACGCCGCGTTTCTCCAGGCTCTTCCTCAGTCGCTTGGCGAGGTCTGCGTCTGCCATGGGCAGGCACTCCTTGAGAAACTCCACTACCGTAACCTCGGTGCCGAAGGCGTTGAATGCCGATGCCATTTCCATGCCTATCACGCCAGCGCCAATGATGACGAGGCGGCGTGGCTGCTCAGCGAGGGCCAGCAGACCGGTGGAGGAAACCACATGGCTGTTGTCGATACCCTCCACACGAGGCATCACGGGGTGCGAGCCCGTGGCAATGATGATGTTGTCGGCGGTGTAGTCGGTGCCGTTGCAGGTGACGGTGTGCGCGTCTTTCAGTCGCGCCACACCTCTCACGAGTTCTATGCCGGGCTGCGCCATGAGCGTCTCCACGCCCTGCCGGAGTTGTGCCACCACCGCCTCCTTGTGCCCGTGGAGCTTGGCGAAGTCGATGGCGTGCGCAGTGGAGTCTTGCCACAGTCCCCACGCCGCAGCCTTGGCGTTGTCGAGCGCGAGACCAGCTGCCGTGGCTAACCAGGGCAAGGCATAAGCCAGCGTAACAACAAGACATAAAAAAGATGGAGTGCCAACGAGCAAGTTGGCACTCCATTTTTTTTATTGGCTATGTAACGAATGGTGTGGGTAAAACATATCACAGGCTTTTCAAGAAGCTCTCCACGGCATCCACGATCTTGCCAATGCCGCTTACCGTGGTGCTGTCGGTGTTTTGCCGTATCTCCTTTTTTATCTCCTGGCCGACCTCGTGGCTCACTTTCTTGGCCACGCTCTTTCCCACCTTGTTGCCTATCGACACCACGCTGTCGGACACCTGCGACGCTATGTCGTTGTCGGCATCGTTGTCGGTAGACGTCGCGTCATCGTTGTTGTCGTTGACTACTGACGATTGGTCGGAGACGGCGCTGTCGCCATTCACTATCTTCGAGATGGCCTTGGCAATGTCGTCCTCGTCGGTGGTGAACACCTTGCCGAAGATGCCAAGCGACGTGCGCACGCTCTTTGAGCCGGACCCCGCCTCGCTGTCAGAGTCGGGCAGGTCTATGGTCGTGGTCGACCAGAAGAGATAGTTGTGGTATTGCAGCATGTTGTCGATGGCGGCGTTGACCATTGGCGTGGCAAAGGCCTTGAGCATGGCCGTGCCGAAAGTCTTGAAGGGGTCTTCGTTGTCGGGCGTGCTGCTGGTGAGCCCTTTCTCTATGCCGTTGGTCACGTTCTCCTTGATGGCCCGCCTGTGCTCGTCGCGCGACGGGTTGGCCACGGCCATGATTATCAGCAATGCCACCGCGGCCGCGCCAATCCATGTCCAAACCTTCATGGTCTTCTTGTCGGCGTGGGGGGCTTGGCCGTTGGCTGACGGGTCTTGTGGAGTGCCCAGGCCCGATTGGGCGTCGCCCGCGCCATCTTGTGTGCCAGGCATTGGCGGTGGGGTAGAGGTGGCGTTGGCGCCATTGCCAGTCGTGGCGTTGAAGAGCGTCTTTAGCTCTTCCACTTGCCATGCCGGAGTCCATTGTGCCATGCCCTCAGCCCAGACGAGCGTGGAGGCGTCGATGTGGCGTTGACGCAGTTCCTCGATGGTGTAAGGACCCTGTTGCGTGTCATTGACGATAATAAAATAGTTCATGTCGTATATTCCTGTTTAATGATACTGTTATGCTGTCGCATTGTCTTAATGTGCGCAAAGTTATACATTTCTGCCTTATGCGCCAACTTTCCTCATGCTTTTTGTCGTTGATGGCGAATATTGTGCACCTATATAATAAAATGTGCATAGTGTTGGCATGCAATATACACGTGAAGGGCAGAATACGCACCGAGTGCAAACGATTGCGCAGGCAGTTGGCTTTATTTTTTATGATATAAATCAATAGATGTTGGAAATACAAGTATTTTTGCATTTGAAAACAAAACTAACGACATATAATGTATTTTCGGTTTAACGTAGACTTTCATACAAGTTTCGGTGAGGATGTAGTGCTGAATCTTGTAAGCGGCGTTTGTAAGGACGCGCCGCAATCTAAGTTCCACATGATGACCCAAGATGGCATCAGGTGGACTTGCGAGTTGAACATTCATGCCACCGATGCCCTCGTTTATTATTATGACGTGGAGCGTCAGGGCAATACGGTATGCCACGAGTGGACGACCGTGATGCACACCTTAGAGCTGAACGTGGCGACGGGCAACCATTATACCGTGTACGACAAATGGCACGACATTCCCGAAGACTCCTACTTGTACAGTTCGGCGTTTACCGATTGCATTCGCGACAGCCACATGGAGCGGCCAGCCAAGACCACGTTTGGCCGCACGGTGCGCCTCGCGGTAAGGGCTCCGCAGCTGAACAATGCCAAGCTCGCCATCGTGGGCGAGGCCGACGCGCTGGGCAACTGGCAGGCGGTCAAGGCCCGGTCCATGAAGCAGCACGCTTACAACGAGTGGGTCGTCGACCTCGACGCGGCATGGTTCGCCGACGGCAAGATGGAGTTCAAGTTCGTGGCGGTGAGCGATGGAGACCCCACCGACACGATGTGGGAGGAAGGCTACAACCGCGTGGTGACGCTGCCCGCGCTTGGCGAAGGCGACGTGGTGGCCTATGACCTCGACCAAGCCTTCTTCGCCGTCTACAACACCAAGGTGGCGGGCACGCTCGTGCCCGTGTTCTCGCTGCGCACGAAGGAATCGTTTGGCGTGGGCGACTTCGGCGACTTGCGACAGATGGTCGACTTCATGTGCGCCACAGGACAGAAGGTGCTGCAGGTGCTGCCCATTAACGACTCTACCATTACCCACACCTGGACCGACTCTTACCCATACTCCTGCATCAGCATATTCGCCATACATCCACAATACGCCTGCCTGCACAAGCTGCCATTGCTTGACGACAAGGGCAAGAGGGAGAAATATGAGAAGGAGCGTCGCGAGCTCAATGCCCTGCCGCAGATAGACTATGAGCGCGTGAACAACGCCAAGCTGGCCTACCTGCATGACCTGTATGCGCAGGAGGGCGCCAAGACCCTCGGCACGCCTGCCTTCAAGGAGTTTTTCAAGGAAAATGCGCAGTGGCTCGTGCCATACGCGCAGTATTGCACGCTCAGAGACGAGTATGGCACGGCTGACTTCACGATGTGGAAAGACCACAACCTGTGGGATGAGGCCGACCGCAAGCGACTATCGGAGCCGCGCACGAAGGAATACAAGGCCGTGGCCTTCTGGTATTATGTGCAGTTCGTGCTCGGCGAGCAGATGAAGGCCGTACACGAGTACGCGCGCCAGCACCACGTCATACTGAAAGGCGACATACCTATCGGCGTGAACCGCTATGGTTGCGACGTGTGGACAGAGCCACGCTACTTCAACCTCAACGGCCAGGCAGGCGCGCCTCCTGACTCGTTCTCGACAAACGGACAGACCTGGGGATTCCCGACCTACAACTGGGACGAGATGATAAAAGACGGTTGCCAATGGTGGGTGCGCAGGTTTGGCAACATGGCAAAATATTTCGACGCTTACCGCATAGACCACGTGCTCGGCTTCTTCCGCATCTGGGAGATACCAATAGATGCCGTGCACGGACTCTTGGGACAGTTCGCACCGGCTCTCGGCATGACAGCCGACGAGATACGCGGATATGGTCTCAACTTCCAGGAGGAGCGTTTCACCGAGCCGTTTATCACCGACTGGGTGCTCGACAGGGTGTTCAAGGAACGCGCGGCGGAGGTCAGGGACAAGTATCTTGACCGCATCGACAGCGAACGCTATAAGATGAAACCAGAATACGACACGCAGAAGAAGATACAGAAACTCTTCGAGAACGTCACCGACGAGAATGAGCTCAACTTCCGCGACGGGCTCTACTCGCTCATCAGCGACGTGCTCTTCGTGCGCGACCGCAACGACAAGGGCAAGTTCCACCCACGCATTTCGGTGCAGTTCGACTTCATCTACGAGAGCCTGTACGACAACGACAAGGCTGCCTTCAACCGCCTGTACAACGACTACTTCTATCGCCGCAACAACCAGTTCTGGTATGGCGAGGCCATGAAGAAATTGCCTGTCGTAGTGCAAGCCACGCGCATGCTCGTGTGCGCCGAGGACCTCGGCATGGTGCCCGACTGCGTGCCATGGGTGATGAACCAGCTGCGTATTCTCTCGCTGGAGATTCAATCCATGCCGAAAGACCCGCATGTGCGCTTCGGCCACCTCTCGCGCAACCCTTACCGCTCGGTGTGCACCTTCTCAACCCACGACATGCCGACGCTCAGGCAGTGGTGGGACGAGGACTGGGATCGCACCCAGGCATACTACAATACCATGCTCTATCGCCAGGGCGCCGCGCCACACCCACTGCCGGGATGGCTCGCTCGCGACATCATATCAAGACAGCTCACATCGCCATCCATGCTCTGCGTGCTCGGCATTCAAGACTGGCTCGCCATGGACGAGAAGTTGCGCCTTGCCGATGCCGACAAGGAGCGCGTCAACGTGCCGGCAATAGTGCCTTACTATTGGAGGTACAGGATGCACCTCAACATAGAGGACCTCATGGCCAACAAGGGCTTCGCGCAAAACATCAAGGATCTCATACAGGAAAGCGGGAGATAAACCTACATTAATTATATACAAAACTAACTCATGAGAAAATCATTTTTACTTACCGCCCTCGTGCTGTTGCTTTCCGTCACGGCTTTTGGGCAAACCGTGAAGTCGCCAAACGGCAACGTCTCGGTATCGTTCTCACTGACTGGAAACGGTGTGCCAACCTACGAGATGTCGTATAAGGGCAAACCTGTGGTGAAACCGTCACACCTCGGCTTGGAGCTTGCCAAGGACAAGCACGCCTCGAAAGGCAAGAAGGAGACGTCGCTGATGGATGGCTTCAAGGAGCTGGACAGCCAAGTGTCGTCGTTCGATGAGACATGGACGCCGGTATGGGGACAGTATGGCAAGATACGCAACAACTACAACGAGATGGCCGTGAACCTCTTCCAGCCGTCTTCTAACAGGAAGATAACCATCCGTTTCCGCGTTTATAACATTGGCATGGGCCTGCGCTACGAGTTCCCGGCACAGAATGACCTGGTGTATTTCGTCATCAAGGAAGAGCACACGCAGTTTGCCATGACTGGCGACCACACGGCGTGGTGGCTGCCGGGCGACTACGACACCCAGGAGCAGGAAACGACAGAAAGCAAACTGTCGGAGATTCGCTCGAAGCTACACGACGCCGTCAACTGGCGCAATTCTTCAGTGGCCGTGTTCTCGCCAACAGGAGTGCAGACGTCCTTGCAGATGAAGACCAAGGACGGGCTCTACATCAACATCCACGAGGCGGCGTGCATCAACTACGCCACGATGCACCTCAACCTCGACGACAAAAACATGATTTTCGAAAGCTGGCTCACTCCTGACGCCACGGGCAACAAGGGTTACATGCAGACCCCGTGCAACACGCCTTGGCGCACGGTGGCCGTCAGCGACGACGCGCGCGACATGCTCGGCGACGCCAACAGCTTGATTTACAACCTCAACGAGCCTTGTAAGATAGAAGACACTTCATGGATTCACCCAACCAAGTATTGCGGTGTATGGTGGGAGATGATTACCGGCCACAAGACATGGAGCTATACCGACGACTATCCTTCGGTAAAGCTCGGTCTCACCAACTACGCCAAGTCTAAGCCCAACGGCAAACATGGCGCCACCAACGAGGAGGTGCGCAAGTATATCGACTTCGCGGCCGCCAACGGCCTCTCTGAGGTGCTCGTAGAGGGATGGAACGAAGGTTGGGAAGACTGGTCGGGCCACAGCAAGGACTATGTGTTCGACTTCCTCACTCCTTATCCAGACTTCGACATCAAGGCGCTCAACGAGTATGCCCACAGCAAGGGCGTGAAGCTCATGATGCACCACGAGACTTCTTCCAGCGTCATAAACTATGAGCGTCACCTTGAGGACGCTTACAATCTCATGAACAAGTATGGCTACGATGCCGTGAAGAGCGGTTACGTGGGCGACATCATACCTCGTGGCGACTTTCATTTCTCTCAGGGGATGAACAACCACTACCTGCGTTGCGTCACCGAGGCCGCAAAGCACCACATCATGGTCAACGCGCATGAGGCTACGCGCCCGACAGGAATTGCACGCACATGGCCAAACTGGATCGGCAACGAGAGCGCGCGTGGCACTGAGTATGAGGCGTTCAGCGGAAGCCGTCCTGACCACACCGTAATCCTGCCTTTCACGCGCTTGCAGGGCGGACCGATGGATTATACGCCGGGAATACTTGAGACGCAGCTCAAAACGTGGAGCGAGAACAAGAACTATGTGCACACCACTCTCGTGGGACAGCTCGCGCTCTACCTCGTCATGTGGGGACCTATTCAGATGGCGGCTGACCTGCCAGAGAACTATGCCAAGTATATGGACGCGTTCCAGTTTATAAAGGACGTGGCTGCCGACTGGTCTGACAGTAAGTACATCGAGGCGGAACCTGCACGCTACATCACCGTGGCACGTAAGGCAAAGGGCACCGACAACTGGTTTGTGGCAGGAAAGTGCAACGAGGACGGACACAACAGCACCGTCAAGTTCGACTTCCTCGACAAGGGACGCAAGTATGAGGCGACCATCTACGCCGACGCTAAGAACGCTTCTTTCGACAAGAATCCTAAGGCTTATGTCATCACGAAGCGTAAGATCAAGAAGGGCGACGTGCTGAAGTTTACCCAGGCTCCTGGTGGTGGCTTCGCGGTATCAGTGAAAGCTCTCTGATTTGACGACATTATCTCATAGCCGCGAATTTGTCCGAAATTCGCGGCTATATTGTTTTAATCCATTCAAAGCTAAAAAACAAGAAACATGATTTTGACAAACCTTTTGGTCTCGGCCTTATTTCTCCCCTCTTCCTTGTTTGCCTCGGCGCAAGATTTCAACTTCGACGAGATTAACTATTCGCCGGCACGCACCGTCTTCAAGCTCTTCGCCCCTGGCAAGGCGACAAACGTAGTGCTCAATGTGTATGCCAAGGGCGACGTGGCCGTTGACCCGAAGCCTGTGGTCAAGAAACGCATGAGGCGGTTGGGCGACAATCTCTGGACCGTGGAACTTAAAGGCGACCAAAAAGGGAAATTCTATACGTTCAACATCGGAAATGGCGAGACTCCAGGTGTGTTCGCCAAGGCGGTGGGAGTGAACGGCAAGAGGGGAGCCATAATCGACATGGGCACAACCGACCCAAAGGGTTGGACTGATGACCGTGTGCTCGCAACGAAAAACCTCGCCGACATTGTCATCTATGAGATGCACCATCGCGACTTCTCCATTGAGCCGACATCTGGGTTCCGCAACAAGGGCAAGTTTCTCGCGCTTACTGAACAAAAGGCTATCGACTATCTTAAACGGTTGGGTATCAACGCTGTGCACATCTTGCCGTCGTTCGACTATGCTTCTGTAGATGAGGCCAAACTCGACAAGCCGCAGTACAACTGGGGTTATGACCCTCTAAACTATAATGTGCCGGAAGGAAGCTACAGTTCAAACCCTTACGACCCTGCCACTCGCGTGCGCGAGTTCAAGGAGATGGTGCAGGCTCTTCATAAGGCTGGCATTCGCGTGATTCTCGATGTCGTGTACAACCACACGTCCGACCTCGACAACAGCAACTTCCAACGCACGTTCCCTGACTATTTCTATCGTTTCTGTCAGGATGGCAAACCAAGCAATGGCTCGGGATGCGGTAACGAGACGGCATCGGAGAAGCCCATGATGAGGCAGTTCATGTTGCAAAGCGTCAAATATTGGGTCTCGGAGTATCATGTTGATGGCTTCCGCTTCGACCTCATGGGCGTGCATGACATAGAGACGATGAACGACATTCGCAAGGAGCTCGCGGCTATCAATCCCAACGTCTTCGTTTATGGTGAGGGATGGAGCGCTGGCCAGTGTGCTTATCCTGCCAGGGAACTTGCGGTTAAGGCATGCATGAGGCGGATGCCTGGAGTTGCGGCTTTCTGTGATGACATGCGCGACGCGTTGCGTGGCCCGTTCAGCGACGACAAGAAGGGCGCGTTCCTTGCTGGAATAGCTGGGTCGGAAGAAAGCCTGAAGGCCGGAATAGCCGGAATGATCGCGCATCCGCAGGTCGACTATTCCAAGGTGAATTATTCCAAAGAACCGTGGGCCGTGCAGCCTACACAGTGTATTAATTATGTGAGTTGCCACGATGACTTGTGCCTCGTGGATCGCCTCAAGGCTTCCGTGCCAGGCATAACCACCGATGAGCTTGTCCGTCTCGACGAGTTGGCACAGACGGCGGTATTCACGTCGCAGGGCGTGCCGTTCATGCTGAGCGGTGAGGAGATGCTGCGCGACAAGAAAGGCGTGCACAACAGTTACAACTCGCCCGACAGCATCAATGAGCTTCGTTGGGAGAACCTCAAGCGTTATCCCCAGGTGTTCAGCTATTATGAGGGCTTGATATCTTTGCGCCGTAATCATCCAGCGTTCCGATTAGGCAATGCCGACCTCGTGCGTCAGCATCTTGAGTTCCTGCCATCCGACGATTGTTTTGTCGCCTTTCGCTTGACTGGCAATGCCGGTGGAGACACATGGCGAAACATTATTGTGGCGCTCAATGCCAACAAGCAACCACGCTCGATTACCATTCCCGATGGCCAATACACTGTGGTGTGCCGTGATGGTATAATCAACGAGTCTGGCCTCGACACTATTAAAGGTTCGCAGATTACGGTGCCTGCACAGTCGGCAATCATCATCCATGATTGACGGCTTGTCTGCACGCGTCACTTGCCTCCGGTGTTCATCCAGCCTCCGGTGTTCATCCAGCCTCCGGTACCAATCCAGCCTCAGGTACCCCATCTTGCCTTTTGTGCACATTCTGCCCATCCGTCTATAATAGTCTATCCTGTCTATAAATGTCAATAAGTGTCTATAATAGTCCATCCCGTCTAAAAAACCGCCCATTCCCTTGATTTACATCAATAATCCATCATTTTTGAAAAATAATCGCTAAAACATTTGGAGGGTATCGCAAAAGTC
>OIZS01000283.1_pt1 | contig 23966 bp, 22 predicted proteins | sample 1588641 | NCBI WGS metagenome assembly OIZS01 (sample SAMN03283240) | human gut metagenome | biome: human-associated habitat; material: feces | host: Homo sapiens | place: Peru | collected 2012
AACATGAATATCGTCATTGGCTGCACAGTGGGGTGTACATATTGCTATGCCCGCAACAACGTGAACCGCTGGCATATGATTGATGACTTCACTGACCCTGAATTCTTTCCGGGTAAGCTCAAGATGATGGAAAAGAAACGTCCGCAGAACTTTCTTCTTACCGGCATGAGCGATCTCTCCGGATGGAAGCCGGAATGGAGAGACGAGGTATTTGCAAAGATCCGTGAAAATCCACAGCATCAGTTCCTGTTCCTTACCAAGCGCCCCGATCTGCTGGATTTTGATACCGATCTGGAAAACGCATGGTTTGGCGTTACGGTGACGAAGAAAGCAGAACTGTGGCGTATTGATGCCCTTCGGAAAAACATCAGAGCAAAACATTACCATGTTACCTTTGAACCGTTATTCGATGATCCCGGCACAGTTGACCTTTCCGGAATCAACTGGATCGTTGTCGGCACTATGACCGGAGCTCAGAGCAGGAAGATTCATACGGAGCCGGAATGGGCATGGTCTCTGACGGACCAGGCACATAAGCTCGGCATTCCGGTGTTTATGAAGGAAGACCTTGTCCCTATCATAGGGGATGAAAATATGATTCAGGAAATGCCGGAGGAATTCAATAAAGTGTTAGAGGTACAGAGATCATGGCAGAAGTAATCGATGGAATCCTCATTCGTGAGGTGGAAACAAAGAACATCATGACCAAGTCCAGTCTGCCGGTAGGCGGTTACTCGGTCAATCCCTATGTGGGCTGTACACATGCCTGCAAGTATTGCTATGCTTCTTTTATGAAGCGCTTTACCGGGCACAAGGAGGAATGGGGCACTTTCCTTGATGTGAAGCATTGGCCGGAAATTAAAAATCCGAAGAAATATGCCGGACAGCGGGTGGTCATCGGTTCTGTGACAGATGGCTACAATCCACAGGAGGAGCAATTCGGGAATACCAGAAAACTTCTGGAGCAGCTGATCGGCAGTGACGCAGATATTCTGATCTGCACAAAGTCGGATCTTGTGGTACGGGATATTGATCTGCTGAAGAAGCTTGGACGTGTAACCGTTTCATGGTCGATCAACACACTGGATGAAAATTTCAAGAACGATATGGACTCTGCTTCGAGCATTGAGCGCCGTATCGCTGCTATGAAGCAGGTATATGAAGCAGGTATCCGTACAGTCTGTTTCGTATCCCCGGTATTTCCCGGTATCACGGATTTTGAAGCAATCTTTGAGCGGGTAAAGGATCAGTGCGATCTGTTCTGGCTCGAAAATCTCAATCTTCGAGGCGGCTTCAAGAAGACGATTATGGATTATATCGCCGGAAAATATCCTGATCTTGTACCACTTTACGACGAGATCTATAACAAGCATAACCGCAGCTCTTGTACCACTTTACGACGAGATCTATAACAAGCATAACCGCAGCTACTTTGAAGCACTTGAAGTAAAAGCTGCGGAAATGGCTAAGAAGTATGATTGTGCCTTTGTGGATAATGAAATGCCTTATGGCAGAGTCCCGCAGGGACATCCGGTGATCGTGGATTATTTCTATCATGAGGAAATCCGAGGGACAGAGAATACCGGAAAAAGAAATCGCTAACTTCCAGTTTATCAAATAAGTAAATCATTCCATACCTCTGCGGGCAGCGATGAAACGGCTGCCCGCTCTTTTTGTACCCTGAAACCGAAAGGAGGCTTCAAATGCCAAACAAAACCGAAGAATATCTTGCACTTGCCTGCAAAACGGCAGACAGCTTTTCGCGACAGTGGGAGCACTGGGCAGAATTTCTGATCACAGCGGCACGGCTGTACAAATACAGTTAAGTTACCCGGATCAGCTGATGATCTATGCCCAAAGACCGGATGCCACGGCCTGTGCCGAGTATGATGTATGGAACAATAAAATGAACCGTTACGTCCGGCGTGGTTCCAAGGGCATTGCACTGCTGGATGAATCCGGCGGATACCCGCGCCTGCACTATGTCTTTGATGTGTCTGATACGGCACCGCGGCGAAACGCCCTGTACCCGGACCTGTGGCAGATCAATGAATCCCTGAAAGAGCCGGTCAGGTCTATGTTGGCAGAAAACTATGGCGTTCACAGCGAAAGTTTTGGCCAGCAGCTGGCGGATGTGGCCGGAAAACTTGTGCAGTCCTACTGGGACAACAACAGCAGTGACATCCTCGGCATCGTTGACGGCTCGTACCTGATGAGCTATGATGATGCCGGGCGGGAACTGCAGTTCAAAAGTGCAGCGGCAATGGGCGTTACCTATATGCTGCTGGAGCGGTGCGGACTGGACCCCGCAGGCTGGTTTGATGAGAAAGATTTTCAGGCAGTCTACGATTTTACAACGCCGTCGGCTGTCTATGCGCTGGGAACCGTCGTTAGCGACTGCAGCCGGGAAGTCTTACGTCAGATTGAGCGCACCGTTAAAACGACGATTCGCCGCAGAAACATTGAAAGGAGCCAAGAAGAATATGAGCAGCAATCTGAACTACACGAAGACCGGGGATTATTTTCTGCCGAACCTGACCTTGAATCAGCCCCGGAAGCAGCTGAACCGGTACGGAAGGATGCGCCGGAACTATCTGATGGAGCAGCGCCCGGTGGTGTACAGCACGATGCTGCTGAACGGGACCCTGTACCCGCACCTGTGGGAGGTGGAACAGACGGCAGAAAACAGGATGCAACAGCTGATGAAAGAACTGTTGGAGAGGAACCCGGCTCCGGACAAGGAGAAAAACCAGATGGCGTGGGTGCAGCACATGAACAGCCTGAAAGCGCAGGCAGAGGAAATGATCCTGACCGAGCTGATTTACAGCTGAATTTTCTGGAGGCGGCCATCCCCACGGAAGCACAGCAAATCGAATCCATCGACCAAGCGGAGAGCGAGAAATCGTCCTCCGCTTTTGTTTTGTCACAGACTGATATTGAAAAAGCACTGCGGAGAGGTTCTAACTTTGAAAACAGCAAGCTTCGGATTTGGGAGATTTATCAGACACAGCCTGACCGAAAACTCCGGGCAAAAGCGCTTGCCAAAGAATATGCACCGCACGGTCCCGGTGGATGTTCGCACACCTATCTGGATGGAAGCAGTGGTTGGCTTGACCACGACAGCAAGGGACTGACATTTGAACATTATCCGGACCATCAGAAGATATTTCTTCGCTGGAATCAGGTGGAAAAATATATTGATCTGATGATGCAGGCCGACCGCTATCTGACAGATAAAGAAAAAAGCGCGATTGAACTGCATTTTGGACTAAATGCCGACAGTGCCGCCGAATATAATGCGCTGAAAGTACAGTACCCGGATGCACTGGTAGGTTTTGAGCAAAACGGACAGTTCGAGTTCTACGGCGAGGATGCCAGGAAAATCTGTGAACGGACCGGCGGAAAGCTGCTGGAAAGAGAAACGGCGCTGGGAACTGTGACAGTCACCGGTTTTCCCAGGGAGCAGTGGGTGTATCGTGCCAAGCAGCTGTGGGAGTGCGGTGAAAATATCTACCTTGCCGGCCTGAATGAAGATGGCACGCACCATCAGACCAAATATCTGCGCAGAGAGGATTATCTGCCGGCCGGTTCCATTGTCCACATGGAAGGCCGGAAGTTCCGGGTAGACAAGGTTGATTTTGACAAGGACAGTGTTACTCTGCAGGACATGGCACTTGCAGAACTGCGGATGCCGATTTTTCGGGAAGCACCGCTGGCGGTAGTACGGGAACTGTATGAGCAGGAACCGGAACCGCCGGTTTTGGTCTCGGATGGATTGGGGCTGCCCGGTGAAGATTCGAATAAGCTGCCCGTTTCGATAGAAGTCAATGAGGTGCCGACGCCCCCGGAGGCGGCCGCTGCAGAAGAAAGTCTGAATGAAGAAGATGCTCCGGAGCCAGCCGGAAATTTCCGTATTACGGATGAGGAACTCGGCGCAGGCGGTCCCAAACAGAAGTTCGCCCGGAATATCAAAGCCATCAAAACGCTGTTCACTCTGGAACAGGAGCACCGCGGTGCCACTGCCGAAGAACAGCAGGTGCTTTCGCAGTATGTAGGCTGGGGTGGTTTGGCGGATGCCTTTGACCCGGACAAGAACAGTTGGGCAAAGGAGTACGCCGAATTGAAAGGGCTGCTCTCCGAGGAGGAATACAAAGCCGCCCGCGGTTCCGTTCTGAATGCTCACTACACCAGCCCCACTGTCATCCGTGCCATCTATGATGCGGTGGAACGCATGGGTTTCCGCACCGGAAACATTCTGGAACCGTCCATGGGCGTTGGCAACTTCTTCGGGATGCTGCCCGAAAGCATGGCAGACAGCCGCCTGTACGGTGTGGAACTGGATAGTATCACGGGCCGGATTGCCCAAAAGCTGTACCCGGAGGCCAACATCAAAGTGGCCGGATTTGAAACCACGGATAGGCGGGATTTCTACGATTTAGCGGTCAGCAATGTACCGTTTGGCAATTACAAAGTCAACGACAAAGCGTATAACAAGCTGAACTTCAGCATCCACAATTATTTCTTCGCGAAAGCCATCGACCAGGTGCGGCCCGGCGGCATTGTGGCATTTGTCACCAGCCGTTATACCATGGACAGCAAGGACAGCACCGCCCGCAAACACATGGCAGAGCGTGCCGATTTGCTGGGGGCCATTCGTCTGCCCAACAATGCGTTTAAGGCAAATGCAGGCACGGATGTTGTCAGCGATATTATCTTTTTGCAGAAGCGTGACCGCCCTGCGGACATCGAACCTGCATGGGTGCAGTTGGGCAAAACAGAAGATGGCTTTGCCATCAACCAGTATTTCGCAGACCACCCGGAGATGGTTCTGGGCGTACTCTCCACCGAAAGCACCCAGTATGGACGAGAGGAACTGACGGTTGCGCCCCTTGAGGGCACCAGCCTTGCCGACCAGCTTGCCGAAGCTATCCAGCATATTGAGGGACTGTACACGGAAGTTGAGGTCGAAACACCAGATATTGCGGATGCAGAAAATGAGCGACACATTCTCCCTGCTGACCCGGATGTGAAGAACTTCTCCTACACCGTGGTTGACGGTGAAGTGTATTACCGCGAAAACTCTGTCATGACGCAGGTGGAACTGTCCGACACCGCCAAGGGGCGCGTCACCGGCATGGTGGAACTGCGCCAGATTGTCAACGAACTGATTGACCAACAGTTGAACGACTACCCGGACGAGGATATTAAAGCGACACAGGCAAAGCTGAACATTGCCTACGATGCCTTTACCGCAAAATACGGTCTGCTGAACGACCGCAAAAATGGGCGGCTGTTTGAAAATGACAGCTCCTACTACCTGCTTTGCTCTCTGGAAAATCTGGATACGCAAAGGGAAGGATGAATTTTGAGTATTATATGAACCGGGAATATGCTTACAGCAGGGACAAAGGAAAATGTAAATGCTGTGGAGATGCCTTCTCACCCATGCTTCAAAAGAATTGTCACCACGTTAAAAATAAGCTTCCACTTGACAGAATCAATAAAGTACCGAATCTGGTTTGGCTGTGTGAACCATGCCACCGCATGGTTCACAACAGTCCAATACCGCCTGAGCTTAATGCAAAGACGGTAGGCAAAATCATGAAATACCGCGAAAAACTCAAAACGTGAAATTTACAGCCACTTTATGTCCGTGAGGACGCAAAGTGTTGAAATCTGAAGGAAGAAAGTAAATCGATTTGATGGTACGCCGGGTGCGCTGAAAGGTGCACGCCCGGCGTGAGGTGGGGGAAAACTTGGAGATTACTTCAAAAAGTTACCTATCACAACAAAGCAGACTACTCTGCGGACTGCTTCGCAGCCGCAGAGGTGCTGCACATTATTTTCGTACACAAAAATGCGGAATGTCGCAGGTTTGAGTACAAGCGAGGCACAGAAATCTTCTGACATGTTCGGCAAGTGCCGCTATCTGGATGAAGTGACCGGCGGGCGCGGGGTGATTTTTGCCACGGGTACGCCGGTGAGCAACTCTATGACGGAACTGTACACGGTTATGCGCTATTTGCAGTATGGCACGCTGCAGAAAAAGAATCTCACCCATTTCGACTGCTGGGCATCCACATTTGGGGAGACCACGACGGCCATTGAGCTCGCCCCGGAGGGCTATACTTTAATAGGACGATAAACTTGATTGTCCTAAATTGAAAGATTTCATAAGAAAGGAGGTAGAACAAATGCCTAAAGAACCAAAAATTACCGCACTCTATGAGCGTTTGTCAAGAGATGATGATCTTGCTGGTGAATCGAATTCCATCACCAACCAAAAGAAATATCTGGAAGATTACGCCCAAAAGAACGGCTTCAAGAACATCCGCCATTTTACAGATGATGGCTTTTCAGGTGTGAATTTCAATCGTCCCGGCTTTCAATCTCTAATAAAAGAGGTAGAAGCAGGAAATGTCGAAACGCTTATTGTGAAGGATATGAGCCGCTTAGGACGAAATTATCTGCAAGTCGGTTTTTATACGGAAGTTCTGTTCCCACAGAAAAACGTCCGATTCCTTGCAATCAACAACAGCATCGACAGCAACAATGCTTCAGACAATGATTTTGCTCCGTTTTTGAATATTATGAACGAATGGTATGCCAAAGACACGAGTAATAAAATCAAGGCTGTGTTCGATGCCCGGATGAAAGATGGAAAACGTTGCAGCGGCTCTATTCCGTATGGATATAACCGTTTGCCGAACGACAAGCAGACACTTGTTGTTGATCCGTTGGCATCCGAAGTCGTAAAGCGCATTTTTCTTCTTGCGAACGAAGGAAAAAGCCCACGGACAATCGCAGAACTGTTGACAGAGGAAAAAGTCCTGATTCCTGCTGCATACGCAAAGAAATATCACCCGGAGCAGTACAATGGGACAAAGTTCTCCAATCCGTACCTGTGGGGCACCTCCTCCGTAAGAACAATTTTAGGTCGGCAGGAATATCTGGGACACACTGTTTTACGAAAATCTGTAAGCACAAATTTCAAACTTCACAAGAGAAAAGAAACAGATGAAGATGAACAGTACGTTTTCCAGAACACGCATGAACCGATTATATCGCAAGAACTTTGGGATAGTGTTCAGAAACGCAGATGCCGAGTGAATCGTGCTTCTGCTTGGGGAACGCACACCAACCGTTTAAGCGGGTATCTGTATTGTGCCGATTGCGGCAGAAGATTGACCTTGCAAACACACTACAGTAAAAAGGATGGGTCTACTCAATATTCTTATCGTTGTGGTGGATATGCAAGTCGGGTGAATGGCTGTACTGCCCATTCAATCAGCGCCGATAATATTGAAGCCCTGATATTGGCATCGGTCAAACGCTTTTCGAGGTTTGTTCTAAAAGATGAAGAAACCTTCGCTTTGGAACTGCAATCACTTTGGAAAGAGAAACGTGAAGAAAAGCCGAAGCAGAATCAATCAGAATTGAAACGCTGCCAAAAACGCTATGATGAGCTTTCTGCCCTTATTCGTAGCCTGTACGAAAATCTTATGTCTGGACTGTTGCCCGAACGACAGTACAAGCAGCTGATGGCACAGTATGATAGCGAGCAGGCAGAATTGGAATCGAAGATGGAAACGATGAAATCCGAAATTGCCGAAGATAAATCAAGTTCTGTTGATATTCGGCATTTCATTTCGCTGATTCGCAAGTGCAAAAATCCAACAGAAATCTCCGATTCAATGTTTAACGAACTTGTCGATAAAATCGTTGTTTATGAAGCCGAGGGTGCAGGCAATGCCCGCACACAAAAGGTTGACATTTATTTCAACTATGTCGGCCAAGTCGATATTGCTTATACCGAGGAAGAACTTGCCGAACTGAAAGCGCAGAAGGAGCAGGAAGAACGGCAGCGCATGGAAAAGCAGCGCAAACGTGAAAAAGCCTATCGAGAAAAGCGAAAGGCAAAGATAATCGCTAAAAACGGTGGCGAAATCATTAAAACCAAAACGTGTCCGCACTGCGGGAAGGTGTTTACACCTACGAGCAACCGACAGCTTTTCTGCTCAAGGGAATGCTGGAATCAGGCAAGACTGGAGCAAAAGAAAGCGGATAGAGAAGTCGAGAGAGGAACTCACTACTACCGGCAGCGCACCTGTGCCGTGTGCGGTCACTCCTACTGGCCTACACACAGCCAGCAGGAATTTTGTTCCGATGAGTGCAGAAGAATCAACCACAACAAGAAAACCTTGGAATTCTATCACAAGAAAAAAGGAAATCCAAAACCTGACCCAGAAGCAGTCCCAACGCCGAAACCAAAGGAGGATAATGCAGCATGACTACCATGAAAAATTCCATCCATGACAACGCTAACGGTCTGGACTACACCCTTGTCAATGACCACTATCTGCCGAATCTGACTGTAGCAGCCCCGACAGAGCAGCACCCCACCGGGCGGTGGGGCCGCTTACATAAAATGTATCTGAAGGAGCAGCATCCCATCCGGTATAATCAACTGCTCCTGTCCGGTGAGTTGGGCGGCTATCTTGCCAAGCTGGACAAGCAAGTCGAGGAACAGCTTACATTGACCGTCCGGCAGATGCAGGATAGTGCGGATGGGTGATTTAAGAAAAAACGAAAAAGAGACCTCATCTCGTTGAAAAACAAATCCAAAAATCATTTAAGGAGCAATTCAAATGAAACGAAATCAGAATCCTGACCATAATCACTCTCAAAAAGTGCTTTCCTGCCGCTACAACATGGACACTAACCGAGTGGAAGCCCGGTTTGAGGATGGAACCACTCTTTCCATCGACTGCATCGCCATTGAGGACGAATACGGCAACACCCCTGCGCAGCGAGCAGAACTGGATTGGTTACTATATAATAAGCCTTTGGAGTATGCCCAACTTGTGCTGGGTGATGAAATTGAGCATTATCTCTCACTTGGCTGTGACCATGGTAGGTTAGAAGGTTGACCTTTAATTAAAATATCCAAAGCAGACAAAACAGCCCTCTACTTGCAATCGTTGCAAATAGAGGGCTATTGTGCGTTATTGTGCTTCAGAACCGACCTTCTTTAAATCTGAATGACCAGCAGTTCTCTTTGCATAATATCTGAGTTATGTGTAACAACAAATAGCGTGCAACCAAGCTCTTTAAAACGATCAGTTTTCAAAGGAGAAACTATCCAGTAAGGTCAGCAGATAATCGTTTGGAATACCAGCCGTCTCACTTTTTTGAGCATTTTCATTGCGGACATAAAGGGCATAGTCTGTTGCATGGTGTTGGAACATGGTATACTGTGCAGTTGTACAGCCAGCACGATCCTGTACTGTGTAGATTTCAAAGCACTTTCCTGACTTCGATGTGTAAAGCTTTTTGGAAATGCTGTAATTCTGTTTAGGAAATGTTTTCGTATACGTTTTCTGAGAACCGCACATTCCATCCACATCATAAAATGTGTTGGCGCAAAGTGAAATACTTACATTTCCGTCCAGCCAGTATCTTGTATATTCCGTCTCCGTGACTTTGGTGGAGGAATTGAAAAAGACATTCATTTGATCTTTTTGGGCAATGCTATGCTCCATGGTATCCAGCAAAGCGTTTTCCACAAAATGAACGCCGAACAGCTGCTCGATCTGCTCCTGCGATTCTGGTGTCATAGAGTAGAAAGTTGCTCCGGTGCGGGCTCGTTCCTTCACGGTTTGTCGAACTGATTTGTCGATTTCCGTATTGCATATAACCTCATTTATTTCAGAGACATAGCAAATCTGTGTATCCTCCGGCCTATACGTAATTGAACTACTCATATCTGCTTCGAGTGCATTTGAGACGGGACTTAGAAGAACTACTACCCCCAGTAACATAGCAAAGGAGAAGGTTAAACTTTTCTTCATAAGACACTCCTATTCAACCGATTCATAGTAAGATGAAATATGGAACCCGAATTGAATTCGATTCTAGACGATTGATTCGGGGACGTCCAGCTGATGCTGTAAAGTTTTTAGATGCTATTTACGTTTACGACAGCAAATGCCGTTACAAAGGTGTGTGTGATTCTTTCAGAACAATCAAATCTTTTGAACTTCACCATCTGAATGTACATGCGCGAAATTGGTTAATGCGTTAAGTTCTGCATCGGAATCTCCCTTTCATCTCAAATTCCACTCTAGCTATTATCAATGATATCAAAGCACAAGAACCCGTCGAAGTCCACGATTTTGTATCAAAATAGAGAAAACTTGTAACGAAATCGGTGTGGCTGCAAACAATATGACCCTCAACACTGGGCATCCAGCTATGGTTTTCATATTTGAATCGTGCATCTTATTAATGCCTTTTTCTGCAGTAAAAATAAGAAAGGATGGACGGAGTGCCAATATACAATAGTATTGACCAAATCATGACCGTTTTCGATTTATTGGGCAGAGCAAAAAGAATTGTAATACCTAAAAGTATAGTAGGAAAAGTTAATTCATATAAAAGCATGTGTGCATATCTCCATGTTTGACAATCGTCTAATGTCCATGGTAAACGCAAACCAACATACTTATTGAATGGAAGCTTTTTAGAGCAATTTCCAAAGATAGCCATAAAACCAAACACGAGAATCTCTGAAAGAAAAATTTCCTGCGAATCAGATAGCACAATGACTCGCAACGCTTTTAATATTATATAACTAACGATAATAAATAAAAGTAGAATAACGCTAATACATATTATAGAAATTGAATAATTGTTTTTTCTGTCACTTTCTTCCAAAATTATATCATTCTTGTGCATCAACAAAAAAGCAACACTTATTATTGCAAAAAACAGACCAAATAACATACGAATGATATTATTGGGAATCAATAATTCTCCTGCAATTCCGATTAAGCACAAAATTCTTACAAGGAACAGTTTGTCGTGCTTCATCTTTGCTCACCCCTCAAGCCTAGAATCATTTCATAGAATGTACTTAGCCTTAAATACACGAATAGCTTCTCACGGTTGTAAATCCGAAATAGTAAGCTCGCATGATAATAAAATAGTCCTTCAACACGGTAATATAAATTATTTAGTTCTCCATTTCCACCACTTTACCAGCATTACAATAACGGCAACCACGAAAACGGCTATAAACAGTACCAACGATATTTCATTCAGAACAATATTCCGCTTAAAGAAGAAAAGCACCACCAACCGCACTGCAAGAGCAACTAACAGCAAAGCTCCTATAATTTTACTCATGATTCTTTTCCTTTCGATGTTTCTTTACGGTTCCTAAACTCTCTTGCAACATATGAATGATATGTAACACCATAACCACCCACAGAAGTATAAACCATCCGAGAAGTACTATACGCAATAAGTTTTCTTCATTTTAGTTCCTCACTGTACAACATAGCCAATAAGAGCAACGATCTTTCCATTATCATACAAAAGAGCTACTTCGTTGTTGAGTTCAATCAAACTTTCGTAAGCTCCCAATTGGCATTCATCTAAAATATCTTTATTAACTGCGTAGTCGATTTTATAAGGAGAAACATCTTTTCCATTGTTACTTAAATCGAATAACTCAAAAATTTGATTTGTTGGCAGCTCACTTACCTTTGCATATGAGAAAAAATTCTGTATCTTTTTCATCAGTATCGCTTCACCTCGATAAAATTCTGCGGCAGAAATATATATCAATCTATTTATTTTTGATGCTTTTTATAACAACAAAAACTATTATGAGAACGCAAATGCCTCCACTTGATAAACAAAGTACCTTATCTTCTGCCCTTAGAACACCCACAGCACTTCTCATGTTCCAATAATACAAATCATAAGACAAGCTCATGATTGCAAATGTAAGGAGGCCATAGTATGCTTTCTTCATTGGCAATCAGTGTCCTTTCAATTTTTGCGTAAAAACTTAATGGCATAGCGAATCAGATACTTTACAAGAACTGCCAGTACGATTCCTACGATTACCGCTATCGAAATAACCAGTAAAAGTTCCAATGGTGAAAACTTCATGCTTATCCCTCCCGGTTTTGATATTGTAGAAACACTGATACTAATTTCAATATCAATGTACCATAGATTTTTCCGAAAGCAAGACCTTTGGCAAAACTGGTCGTTATGGTGGCAAAAGTGGTATGTCAAACCACTTGTCAGGCGCAAATGCACAGTTTATAATAGTGTCAGAAACATTACTTTGTGGAGGACGACAAAATGACGAGGTATCGAATTGCAGTCTGCGATGATGAACCGTCAGAACTTGAAGATATTGTTCAAAGCGTCAAGCGATACGATGCCCATGGCGACTTTGACATTGAAAATTACACAGACGGTGCAGTGCTTTTAAGTGATTTGCAGCTAAAAAAGAAATCCTTCGATCTTCTGCTGCTTGACATCGAAATGCCTTCAAACGGATTCCAGATGGCGCAAACCTTAACACAGATGGAAAAGCATCCGTTGGTGATCTTTGTTACAAAGCGGCATGAATACGCTGTGCAGGGGTATGGCATTGCATTTCGGTATTTAGTGAAACCACTTGATGAATCGCTTTTTGCTGCTGCAATGGATGCAGTCGTTCAAGAATTGGATTCCAAACACTTTACCGTTGAATATGAAGGAGCCACACTCTCATTGGAAACATCGGACATTTATTATCTGGAAAGCCATGGGCATAAAGTCTTGATTCATTGTAAAGGTCAAGACCTCACTCTGCGAATGACGATTCCAGAAGCCTTAGAACAGTTGCCGAAAAGGTGTTTTGCTTCACCCCATAAAAGCTATCTTGTAAATATGGAGCATATTGTCTATGCTACTGGAACGGCCGTTGTTCTGTCCAGCGGAAATCAATTGCCAATCAGCCGGAGGAAGCGTCAGGAGTTCAATCAGAACTTTAACGCTTATTTGGGAAGATGATATATTATTTTGTTGAATTTGCTGGGAGCTTTGCCAACATCGCACTGCTTGTACTTTTCGTTGACCGTTTATTCCAGAAAAAAGATTTATCTTCACGATGGTTCTATCTTTATATTGCGCTTCTAATCGTTGGGCAATGTCTCTTAAGTCTGTTTCCAACTTGGGTGATGCCACGAACGATTTACTTTCTGCTGGGAGGCTTTCTTCTGGCCATTTTGTTTTATGAAGCACAAATATGGCAAGCCATCTTTGCAAGTGCTGCGTTTTTCACGCTTGTAGCAGTAGTTGAAGTTCTTGCGATGCTTCTTATTGGGCTACAAGTTTCTGATACTGATGCCTTAATGCAAGCAGGATCGGCCAGATTGATTTATGTGGTGTTCTCAAATCTGATTCAGATTCCATTGCTGATCTTAATCTCGCATTTTTTCAGTCGAAAAGAAAATGTTCTTCGTATTCTTTGGCTGCTGCCGATCATCGCTATCCAAATTGCCAGTATCGCAGTTTGTTATGTGGTACAGTACCATGCAGCGGATGAAAATTTTCCAGACTACCTGATTGGCTTGATGGTAGTGCTCCTCTTAATGAATATCCTGATTGTTTTCTATGTAGAAGCTCTCCGAAAAAATGAGCAGGAAAAATTCAGAGCGGAATTTAACGAGCAGCAATATCGCTTGCAGATGGAGTATTATCAGCAGCTAAAGGAACGGCAAGAAGAAACAAGAGCCCTTTGGCACGACATCAAAAAATATATTCTGGCAATGCAGGCAGTTGCGGAACGCGGGAATTCCGAAGAACTTCACAAAATTGTACGAGATGCAACGGATGCCTTTGAACGTTCCAAAAATATTTCTACGATTGGAAATCCAGTTGTGGACGCACTGTTGAATCAGTATTTACATACAGCAGAAGAAAACGGCATCAAAGTTACTCTGGACGTAACGATTCCAGAAGTTCTATCTATATCTCCGTTATCTTTAAGCATCCTGATTGGAAACACGTTCGACAATGCAATTGAAGCCTGTTGCGGTTTGCCGCCAGAACAGCGTAAAATTCATTTGCAGCTGCGCAAACAGTATCGAAGCCTTTTCTACCGCCTTGACAATCCATACAGTGATATCTCGCGCAGCCTTCGGGTTGGCAGCCACCATGGATATGGGCTGAAAAATGTAAAACGTGTGGTGAAGGAAAGCGATGGCGATTTTTATGCCGAAAAGAAGAATGGAACTTTTACCGTGAAAGTTCGATTGAACTGCGAGAATTAAATATGTTTCCCCCAGCCAAATGATCAGTGTGCCTCCATACTGATTGTTTGGCTTTTTATTTTGCAAAGGAGCGTGATGCCATGACCCAACCGAAAACCGACCTTGCCTATCTCCGCAACGAAAAAGCCAAAGCAGAGCAGAAGCTGCGCTCTTGCCAGCACCGGGAGAAGATCCTTGAACGCCAGATGTCAGAGCTGAACCGGAGAGAGCGTGTGCATCGCCTTTGCACCCGTGCCGGAATGCTGGAAAGCTTTCTGGTCTGTCCGGGAGAACTGACCGATGATCAGGTGATGGAACTGCTGAAAATCTCGTTCCGCCAGCCTGAAGTCGTGCTGGCACTTGCAAAGATGGTGCATGATGTTCACGAACGCAGCAACATCCAAAACCCTTTAGAATAAAGGGCGCAATTATACACCGTTCCGGTGAAATTGCGGTCTTGCAGACGGCTCGATGAAATCGAAGCTGGCGTTTGTGCGCCAGCCCGATTCCATCCCAAGGAAAACTGCATTTTCCTTGCGCTGCTTTGCAGCTATCCTTTTGCGGCTCCCGCCTGAGACCGAAGCGCATGGCACTCCGTTCTAAGGCGGCGAGCAAAACCGAATACGATTCCAGACCGTTCATCAAGAGCAATCTTGCTGGGCGGTCTTTTTGTTTGGGGGTGATGCCTATTCCGTGTCCGCATTTCAAAATCACCATCGTCAAGCGCAGCCAAGGGCAGTCCGCTGTTGCCGGGGCCGCTTACCAGAGCGGCGAACGGCTGTTCAGCGAGTACGACCAGAAAACAAAATTCTACAACAAGAAGAAAGAACTTGTCCACGCCGAGATCATGCTGCCGTCCCATGCGCCGCCCGGATATGCAGACCGGGCAACCCTCTGGAACGCCGTGGAAGCCGTGGAGAACCAGTGGAACTCCCAGCTTGCCCGGCGCATCGTGCTGGCGTTCCCGGTGGAAGTCCCGAAAGAGCGGTATCTGAAAATGATTCGGGAGTTTTGTCAGGAGCAATTCGTATCCAAGGGCATGATTGCCGATTTTGCCATCCACGACAAGGGAGATGGCAACCCACACGCCCACATTCTGCTGACGCTCCGGGCAATGGATGAACACGGCAAGTGGCTCCCGAAAGCCCGAAAGGTGTACGACCTTGACGAGAACGGCGAGCGCATCCGGCTCCCTTCCGGGAACTGGAAGTGCCACAAGGAAAACACCGTGGACTGGAACGACCAGAAGTACGCCGAGGTCTGGCGGCATAGCTGGGAAACCATCACCAACCGATATCTGGAAGCGGCTGGCCGCCAGGAACGTGTTGACCTGCGCTCCTTTGAGCGGCAGGGCATCCCGCAGATACCGACTGTGCATCTCGGCCCCGCTGCACACCAGATGGAAAAGCGCGGCATCGAAACTTTTCTCGGCAACATGAACCGGGACATTCGAGCCGCCAACAGCCTGATGCAGTCCATCCGCAGTGCGATCCGTGGGCTGCAACGCTGGATTGCAGATCTGAACGAAAAGAAGCAGCTTCTTCTGGACGCTCTGGAAAAGGCGAAAGAACCCACGCTGTCCGACTTGCTGGTGGACTACTTCAACCTTCGCAATGAGCAGCGCAGCGATTGGTCTGGCAAGGCAAAACTGAAATGCACTGTCCAGGACTTTGAGGATGTCAAACGGGCGGTGGACTACCTGAAAGCCCATTCCCTGAACACCATCGAGGATTTGGACACCGCTATCTCAAATTTGAACCAGACCACCGCCCCCTTCCGCAGACAGTTGAAACAGAACGAAAACCGTATGCGGGCAATCGCCCAGATCAAGGATGCTGCCGCCGTCCATGCCAAGCTGAAACCTATCCACGACACCTTTATCAAGAAGAACTTCAAGCTGACCAAGGACGCTTATGCCGCCCAGCACAAAGAGGAGCTGGACACCTTTAATAAAGCTGTCCGCACCCTGATGAAGCTGAACGGCAGCACAGCGGTGGATTTTTCGGCATTGGATGCCGAATTTTCTGCGCTGCAATCCGGCAGCGCAGAGCTGCGCACCCAACTGGAAACCTTGCAGCCGGATATCTCCGCACTGAAAAATATCCGCAAGTATATCGACATGGTGCTGAATAAACAGCAGCTTTCTGCACCGGGCGGTAAGATGCCGGAGAAGGAATCGGTGCTGAAAAAGCTGGAAGAAGCCAAGGCAGCGCAATTCCAGAAGAAAACCGAGCAGAAAAATCACACACAGGAACTTTAAGGAGGAAGCAGCATGACCTACACCCAAGCCCAAATCGACAAAGCCAATGCGGTGGATCTGGAAAAATTTCTCCGGGCACAGGGCGAAACGCTGGTGCGCAGCGGAAAAGAATACCGCTGGAAAGCCCACGACAGCCTGACCGTCTGCGGAAACAAATGGTTCCGGCACAGCCAGAGCAAGGGCGGCATGTACTAAGTCAAAACCGCCGCTCTCAAGAATCCCAATTTATAAAAAGAACGCAGGCAGAACTTTTCGCAAAGGCGAAGGCTCTGCCTGCTTTTTTGCACCCCTGCTGCACTTTTCTCTTCGCCGCAAATGTGCTACAATAGCCTTAGCATAAGGAAAAGGGGAACGCGCATGGCCAGAAACAGGCAGAACCTGAACATCATCTACATCTCGGACCGAATGCGGGAGACGCTGCGGCCTATAGCGTCCTGTGCGCTCACGGCGGTGGTGGCCCCCATGGGCTACGGTAAAACGACGGCGGTGCGCTGGTTCTTGGCAGAGCAGGCCAAGGCGGGGGCCGTGGTGCTGCAAGCCAGCATCTACTCGGATAACCGCTCCATCTTCTGGAAAAGCGTGCAGAAGGCCTTTGCCGCCGCCGGGCTGACGGTGCTGGAGGGCTACGACTGCCCCGCCGACGCCAGCGGCGCGGCTTTGCTGCTGGAGGACCTGTGTGCCGCGCTGGTCGGCAAAACGCCCTACTATCTTTTTCTGGACGATTTCCACCTGCTGGGGGACGAGCGGGTGGCGCAGTTTTTGTGTCGGCTGGCCTACCGCCTGCCCGAGAACGTCCACCTTATCGTGGCCAGCCGCAACCGCTTTCTGCCCGGGGAGCAGGTGGTGCGGCTGGGGCGGCGGCTCCACCGCATCGAGGCCGACGGCCTCCGCCTGAACCGGGAAGAGCTGCTGGCCTACACCCACCGCTGCGGCGTGGAGATCACCGCCGCCCAGGCCGAGAGCCTGCTGCGCTCCTGCGAGGGGTGGTTCTCCGCCGTCTACCTGAACCTCCATGCCCTGGCCGAGCGGGGAAGCCTGCTGCAGCCGGGGTCGGACATCTACGCCATGTTCACCGCCGCCATGCTGGAGTCCCTGCCCGAGAAGACCCGGGGCTTCCTCGCCGTGATGGGGCTGGCCGATGAGTTCACGGTGGAGATGGCCCGGGCTGTCACCGCCCTGCCCGACGCGGAGGAGGTGCTGCGGGCCCTCACCCAGCAAAACGCCTTTGTCACCCGCCTGCCGGATGGGGTGAGCTTCCGCTTCCACCACATGATGAAAGAGTGCGCTGAGCGGCTCTTTGCCCAGCTGCCCGCCGCCCGGCAAACGGAGGTTTGGCAGCGGTATGGCCATTGGTATGCCAAAAAAGCCCAGTACCTCCACGCGTTGCAGGCCTTTGAGCACTGCGGCGACCACGATGCAGCCCTTGCCGTCATCGAGGCGGACGCGGGGGATATGCTTGCCTCCCTCAGCCCCGCCGAGCTGCTGCAGCGGCTGGACCGCTGCCCGGTGGAAGCGCTGCAGCGCCACCCGCTGGCCATTCTGGTGCTGATGCGCCGGATGTTCACCTGGCAGCAGATCCCAAAAATGATGGAGCTGAAGGCCCTGCTGGAAGCCGCCGTGGCCCAACACCCCGCGTGGCCCGCCGCCGAGCGGGGCAACCTGCTGGGGGAGTGCGACCTCATCCAGAGCTTCTTGTTCTACAACGACATCACCCAGATGAGCCGCCTCCACCGCAGCGCCAGCCGCCAGATGAGCCGCCCCGCCGTCACCCTGCGCAACAGCGGCAGCTGGACCTTCGGCTCCCCCTCGGTGCTGATGATGTACTACCGCGCCCCCGGGGAGCTGGGCAAAGAACTGACCGAAATGTACGAGTGTATGCCCCATTACTATAAGATCACCAACGGCCACGGCCGGGGGGCCGAGCTTTTGATGGACGCGGAAGCCGCCTACCTGCAGGGGGCGTGGGAGAAAGCCGCCGTGCTGCTGGAGCGGGCCCGGGCCGACGCCGCCGGGCAGGAAAACATGACCCTCTGCTGCGACTTTTTGGCCCTGCGGCTGGCCCTGTGCGGCAAGGGGAAAGAGGAGTACGATTTTGCCGCCAAGCGCGCCACCCTGCTGCAAAAGCACGACGGAGTGCAGATGCATCTGCTGGAAGGCATCGCCGCCTATTTCTACGCTTTGCAGGGCAGGCCGGAGCAGGCCCCGGAGCTGTTCCGGGAGCACAAGCTGGGCGAGGTGAGCTTCTTTGGGCCCTGCCGCCCCATGATGTCCCTCATCGAGCAGCAGGTCTGGCTGGCGCAGGGGGAGTACGTGAAGGTGATCGCCCACAGCGAGGGCCTGCTGCGCCGGTGCGAGGCCATGCACTACGGCTTGGTGGGGCTGCAGGCCCGCATCCAGCTGGCGGCGGCGCAGCTGCGCTTCGGCCAGCGGGCCGACGCCCGGGCCGCGCTGGCAGCGGCTTTGCTGGACGCGCTGCAGGACGATTTCTGGGTGCTCTTTGTGGAGCAGTATCCCGCCCTGGCCCCCCTGCTGGAAGAGGAGGACTGGGCCGTGTGCGAGCCGCGTCTGGGGCCCTTCGTGGCCCGCATCCTGCCCGCAGGCCGGGCCTTTGCCGCCCGGCTGGGCCTGCCCGCCCCCGCGCCGGAGCTGCCCCTGACCGACCGCGACCGGGAGCTGGCCCGTCTGGTGGCCGGGCGGTGCACCAACAAGGAGATCGCCGCCGCCCTCTACCTCTCCGAGGGCACGGTGAAGCAGTACATCAACCAGCTGTACGCAAAGCTGGATATGGGCGGCGACCCCCGCACCCGCCGCGCCCGGCTGGCGGAGTGGTACCAGAAAAACGCCCCCCGGAATTAACCAAAAACTAACCCCGGGTTAATAGCAAAAACCAAAGCTCCACGGTATCCTAAAAGTGAACCGTGGAGCTTTTTTCCTGCAACAAAATTGGGTGAAAAAAGGAGGCTTTTGCAATGAAGCGAAGATGGAAGAAATTCCTCGCCGGGGTGCTTTCCGCAGCCCTCGCGCTGAACCTCGCGGCCCCGCTGGCACTGGCGGGCAGCTCGACGATCGGAGCAGCTTGCAGTGTGACAAGTGTGTTTCTGTATCCGGAGTATGTCGGACGGGTCGATGGTGAGAATGTGAGCTGCATTCAGGGTGAGGTATCCTATGACCATGGCCTTTTGACCTTTCAGGGGGACGTGACGCTGACCACAGTTGGAGTTGCGGATTTTGGGACGGTCCCGCTGGTCGAAGCCCTCAGTGAAAAAAATCTGAGGCTGGCGGCAAACGGCAAAGTGACGGGCAGGACGAAAGGCAACGGCATTGAGGGAGCAAAGGAGATCGACGGGGGAGAATACGATCTCACCTATGCCGATCTGGGTGCCTATTTGGATACTAAGCCGAACGGAATTTTGGGCGGAGACACGGGAACAACGATCACAGCCGGGACCGAAATCACGCTGAAAGATTTTCATACGGGCATCGGCGGAGGAGACGTCCGGATCGATGGCACCGTGAACATCACAGGGGCAATGTTCGAGGGAGCAACCTACGGCATCGCCAATTTCACTACCATGAACCCGGGCAGCGAGCTGGAGATCCATGCGGAACGGTACATCAAGGGGGGTGGTCATCTGACGTACAACGGCGGTCACCTGCTCATGAAGATGGCGGATGAGGGCTACGGAAACAGCGTCCGGGAGAAACTGAGCATCGGAGAGAACGTAAGAACGTTCTGGTATCGCACCGACGAGAATGGAGCGTATACGGAGATCACCGTGAACGAAAATTTTGAAAACTTTACGGCTGCCATAGAACAGGACAATGACTATCTGGAACTGACGGATGTGGACCCGGACCCGCAGGAAAGCTATCTGGCCTACTGGGTCGTCCGCCCGGGGGATGACCCGGTGGCGACCATGCAGATCCCCGGCCCGATCACCAGCAGCGAGGAGGAAGCCCGCCTCTTTGAGGGCTGGTTCCTCGAAGACGGCACCCGCCTGGAGGATAGCCCCTACTACATGGGTCCGGGCGCGGATCATGTGGGCAACCTCGACCGGGACGTGACCTTCTATGGCCATTGGCGCACCGCCGAGAGCGGCGAGGGCAGCCCAGACGGCGGAGACGGCTTCGGCATCCTTTTGGCAGGCGGCGCAGTCGTGGGCGTGGCGGGCGTCGTGGCCTATCAGGTGGGCACGAAGCTCATCCTTGACCAGCTCCTGCCTGCAGGGGTGGCCGTGCCCCATACCCGCGCCGAGCTGGCAATGCTCCTCTGGAACACCGCAGGCCGCCCGGCCCCGGCCGCTCTGCCCGCCTTTGCGGACGTAGCCGACCCGGAGATGGCCCAAGCCGCCCAGTGGGCCATCGAGCAGGGCTACCTGAAAGCCCGCGCCGACGGCAGCTTTAAGCCGGACAAGGGCGTTGCCAAGTGGCGCGTCATCCGCGGCTACTGGGCAGTGACCGAACCATGACCGTGCAGGTAAAATAGCCCCACAGCACAAGGCCCCGCAGACTTTGAAAAAGGTCTGCGGGGCCGCTGTTTGTTTATGCACCTTGCCGCCGCTTGCACCAGCGGAAAGCTGCTGCCCAACATGGAGCGAATGGAGCCATTCAACGTAATCTACCAGACCGCAGAGGACGGTCTGGGCGATACGGTCAAGCCCCGCCTGATCGAAGCGGGTGCAGACCTTGACCGGGTGCTGGTCATTGATGACAGCGATGTGCAGCTGACGCTCTCCGATGAACGAATTGAAAAAGCCATTATCGAGAACAACGCCCGATTGGTCATTATCGACCCGATCCAGGCGTATCTCGGTGCCGATGTGGACATGAACCGGGCAAACGAAGTGCGCCCCATCTTCATGCGGCTGGGACAGGTAGCGCAGCGAACAGGTTGCGCTATTTTGCTGATCGGGCATCTGAACAAAGCCGCCGGAATGCAGAGCCTGCAACGGGGCCTCGGCTCCATCGACATTGCCGCCGCCGGGCGTGTCGTTGGCATTCTCTCTGGGGGACGAGGGCGGTTTCCGCTGGGTCGGCGAGTACGACATTACCGCAGACGAAATGCTGTCCGGCATCGAGCCGCAGCGGGAAACCAAGACCCAGCAAGCCAAAGACCTGATCTGCGCCCTGCTTGCCGGAGGAAAGCAGGTGCTCAGCGAGGACATCGACAAGGCGGCTCTGGAAAGGGGCATCCCCGGTCGAACCGTCCGGGATGCAAAACGGGAACTGGGCGATGCCCTGAAAAGCAAGATCGTGGAAGGCCGCAAAAAGGTCTTTTGGATGGAATAAGCTATTTGACTGGCAGAAAATTTTGGCTGGCAAGAAAATCATGGTACACCCACAGTTGCCAGTCTGCCAGCCAAATTCGAAAAATGACGATAAAAGGAGAAATCAAATGGAGAATCAGAATTCAAGTTATTCGGTGCAGATTGGTAAAACCACCTTTATTGTGTGCGTGAAGCAGTCCGAAACTGCCAAAAAGCCGATTGAAAAGATGTTCAAGGATATGTGCAGACACGAAATTACAAGGGACTTCCTTGCGGACAACCTGATGAATTTAGAAAAATTACCGAAAACCTCTTGACGAAGTCCAGCCCGAAGGCACCGGATACCGTGCACGCACTCGTTTTGCGAAGTTCTTCAACTTGCCTGAACTGATGGCGATGTTCAAAGAAGCAGCAGATATCAAGACCAGCGATCAGCTTCATCTCCCGGTGCCTGATGCAAAATTTGAGACGGTGGTTGTAAAGCCGTCTGACATCCAGAAAGAAATGGTGCAGAATCTGAGTGAGCGTGCAGCCAAGGTGCATTCCGGTACTGTGGATGCGTCCGAGGACAACATGCTCTGCATCACGAATGACGGCAGAAAAATCGGTTTGGACGTTCGCCTGATGAACCCCATGCTGCTCGATGATCCCAACAGCAAATTGAACGTATGCGTTCAGAACGTGCTGAAGATCTGGGAGGAAGGCAAAGACCAAAAGCTGACCCAACTTTTGTTCTGTGACCTCTCCACACCGAAAAACGATGGCAACTTCAATGTCTACGATGACATTCGCAAAAAACTGATCGCCGCCGGCGTGCCGGAAAACGAGATCGAGTTTATCCACAACGCAGATACCGAAGCAAAAAAGGCGGCACTGTTCTCCAAAGTGCGCTCCGGCGATGTGCGGATTCTGCTGGGCAGCACTGCAAAAATGGGTGCAGGCACCAATGTGCAGGACCGGCTTGTGGCGGTTCATCATCTGGATGTCGGCTGGAAACCCAGTGATATGACTCAGCGCAACGGTCGTATCATCCGGCAGGGAAACCGCAACAAAGAGGTGAAGGTGTTCAACTATGTCACGGAAGGAACTTTTGACGCGTACCTTTGGCAGACACTGGAAAATAAACAGCGATTTATCTCGCAGATTATGACCAGCAAATCCCCGGTGCGTTCCTGCGATGATGTGGATGAGCAGGCGCTCTCTTACGCCGAAGTCAAGGCGCTGTGTGCCGGAAACCCGCTGATTAAGGAAAAGATGGACCTTGATGTGCAGGTGGCTAAGCTGAAAGTTCTGAAAGCTGACCATCAGAGCCAGAAATATCGTCTGGAAGACAAATTGCTGACGCAGTTCCCGGCAGATATTCAGCAGCAGAGAGCGCATATTTCCGCACTGAAAACCGATGCGGAAACGGCTGCGACCCATCCGCAGGACAAGGAAAACTTCTGCGGGATGACCATCAAGGGCATGATGTTCGATGACAAAAAGACTGCCGGTGAACGGTTGATTCTGGCGGCAAAAGAACTTCCCGACACAGAGCCTGTTGTGCTGGGCGAGTACCGCGGCTTTGAGCTTTCGGTGCGCTATGAGCCGGTCCGAAACGAGCAGCAGGCGGTGCTGAAAGGCAAGGCGATTTATCCGGTGGCACTTGGTGCCGACCCGCACGGCAATATCACCCGACTGGACAACCTGCTGGCCGGTTTTGATGAGCGCATTGCCAATGCAGAAAACCGACTGGAGAATCTGCTGCAGCAGCAGACGGCGGCACAGGCAGAAGTGGAAAAGCCCTTTCCGCAGGAAGAAGAACTGGCACAAAAATCTGCACGGCTGGCTGAACTGAATGCACAGCTGGATGTGGACGAAAAACATCACGAGCCGGAGATGGAAGAAACGTCGGATGAGGAATCTGCGCGCCCTTCCGTGCTGGCCGCCCTGAACGAAAAGTCGGATAAGGAGGAACCGGTCAAGCCGTTCCGCAGCTACTCGGACCGGGATGGTGATGCCCGATGAGAGAAAAGAGGGACGAGATTCTGATCCTGCGCATCACAAAAAACGAAAAGAATCGGATTTACGAAAAGATGTATGGCATGGGCATCCGCAGTCTGAGTGCGTATATATTGATGTTTCGGCTCACCGAAAAGAAGCTGGTGACGGAGTCCATCACCTTGGAAATCGGCTACGACCGGGAGAACGTGGACAAGGGCGGCTACCGTGGTCTGACCCAGACCGACCGCTACGGCAGAATCATCCCCAAAGCGGCGCACGGCACCGTCCGGTTCGATGCCCCTACCAATCTGGGCAGCACGATTATCAACGAAAGCGCAAAGCTGTTTGAGCGCATCA
>OIZS01000286.1_pt1 | contig 23899 bp, 17 predicted proteins | sample 1588641 | NCBI WGS metagenome assembly OIZS01 (sample SAMN03283240) | human gut metagenome | biome: human-associated habitat; material: feces | host: Homo sapiens | place: Peru | collected 2012
GGCAAAGACCGTCAAACTTGATAGTTAATTATACAAAAATATGTTAAATTCACGTAGGAAATGTGTCCTTTTTATTTCCTATCCTATAGGGAGCAAAACGCCATCATCCAGAGTCTTTAATGTGTGTGACATGGCTGGCATTGTGCCAGGGATAGAAGAGATTAAGGATGATCCGAATTATCTATACGAGGTCAAGTATGATCTTCATTTAGATGATTCGGTTCTTTATGGTAAATTCCCTGTCTATAGCTACCCCGGCTCTTCTTGATTTTCAGTTGTGATAGACTCCTTTAATACATCTAATACAGCTTGATTCGGAATGCGAGGTAAGGCTTGGCGTTGTATGTATAGTGCATAACGTTCTGTTATATGCCGTATAAAGGGTTGCAAAATACGACCCTTCTTACTCTCTTTAACTTCATCATAAAGTTTTATTTTTATTTCTTTAAATTTAAAGCGATAAAAATAATTATCTATAAGAGGTCCTAAAATAGCCTCGTTGTTTTGCTCTATAAAATTTCCATACTTGTCATCAAAAATATTAGGGACGTCTTCTTCTTTTATGCGCTCAAATTTGATTAGATATACTTTATTGGAATGAGGGCATTCAATGCCAGAACACTTTTCTTTCGTGCATTTGGCACATTCCTTTTCATTTCTACCCACACAGTCACACGCTGGTCGAATATTTAAATAATACGATCCTTTTATCTTATAAATATCACCAGTCATAGAAGACTCCTTGCTTGGATTGGCCTCTAATCGCTGAGCTCGAAGAACATTCAATATTTCATCTTTTGTAGATTTTCTCTCACCTATTTTGAACAATTGCTCTTTTTCAATAGATATTGGTTGCATTCGCTCAAATATATTTTGTGTCAAAACATCTAAAAGTTCCTCATTAGGATTGGCAGAATCATCTTCTGCAGTTTGCCATATTGCCATCGGCCAATATCTTGTGTTGCTTAATTGTTGGAATGTATGTGTTTTCGCTTTTTCTACTGCATTATCCCAAACCTTAAGTACATATATGGATGGCATTTTATCTATCCAATCACTTATGACCTCCATCACTTTTACACTTCCATCACTAATGATATCTGATTTACTTTTTATAAAAATAGGAGCATTATCAACATCTATTTTATTCTTTTGAAGTTTGTTTTTTATATCTTCTACTCCACTATTGCTAAATATAAAAATGGGCAAGTAGCAATCCCTTAAGATATCTTTTAAGAATTGAAGGAGAGATGCCCTAGCACTTTTTTCCAATTCAGAGGCAAGAGGTATAGGAGCCCCATCCTCATCAGAGATACTAACCAGTTCCCAGTCCAACAAAACAAAGCTGAATTTGGCAATATTAGCTCCACTTACATTTGGTATTGTATTATATTTTACTAGAGGGAATCCTTTAGATTCAAGATTTTCAACAATACGAATAATTTTATCACTGCTTTCTTGATTGAAAACCTGATCGTCAATTACCATTCCGATACCAGAAAAAAGTTTCTCAATATTCATTGCGCTCTTGTTTTATGAAATTAACAATAAAGTTTGCTCCGCTTAAAATTCTGTCTTCTTGCAATTCTGCTAATTCAATGGAATAGTCGTTGCGTTCCATTAGTTTTCGTGAAATATATAGACCTAAACCACGTCCTTCTTGACCTTTCCCAGAATAAAAGGCATCAAAAATATAGGGCTTGTCTTCATCGCGAATGCCTGGACCATTATCTGAAAATATTAGTTTACAACTATTGCCATCCAATGTAATAATAATGGTTTTATTATTTTTCTCTTCTAACCAATAAATAGCATTATCCAAAAGATTTATCAATAGTTGTAAGAGATCCGCATCTGTACATTTTGCCACTAAAGGAGATCCAATAATATTTATTCTATATTCAATCTTATGCTCGGCCAAAGTACGCTTATATATGGTTATGACTTTATCTAAAATATCCTTGACTCTTATTTGACGACGTCTTTGCTTAGATGAAGTGAACAACATCTGCAAATCTTTCATTTGATTTTGAATATATGAAAATATTCCATACAGCTTTTGAAGCTCTGATGTCAAAAGAGAGTGGTCAAAATTTGAGCGTAAAGAATCTTCGTATAGAGACCTTAATTCATCAATTCCCTTGTTTAACATCATCATAATATCATGACTAGCTGTTTCTACCGAAATGCCAACAGCTGCCAAAGATTCTGTACGTTCAACTCTACAACTTAAATACTTATTCTCAGATTTATAAGCATTCTCCAACTGAGTTAATAAAGTCAAAGCATTCTTGTCATCCTTAAGTTGATTACGAAGATTAGATATTTCTTTACTTACCGCATCTTTACGTATCTTATCTAGTTGTGACTTCTTTTCTTTATCTGATAAATATGCAGCATAAGCTCCATTACGTATGAATGATAAGAAGCTTTGTACTACACAAATAAAATCAGTGGTATAATTCCCCTCTTCAATAAGACCCTCTCTATTTGTTTTATCTTTCAGGTGAGGATTACCAAATTTGGTAATCTTAATCCTTCCAACGATTTGGTCATTACTTAAAAAATCTCCGGCTCGGAGTGTACCACGACGCACCTCTATCTGCAACCAATCGTCGTCTGGATCACCATAGGGGAGGACACGTATATTATCGCGGAGTAAATAAATTCTATGCTCTTTGATAATAGACTTTGCTTCCTTAGGCAAATAATATTTAGATGACTCATCTTTTGAATTCAAATCAAAAATATAAAAGTCAAACTCAAAGTCACCGAAATCAGTAACTTCGCGAAATTCCTTAGTCACCTTATCTTGGAAATGATTTCTAAAAACGCTCATACCTCTAAGTCCGTCTTCTTTTATACTCACAGACTTAGTTTGGCCATTTTGTTTATATGTAAACAACCCTAAATTAGAGGAATAATGTCCATTTGTTATTTGTAATACACTTTGAGTCTCAATTAAATTACGCAATGTAATATCATTTGACTTTTCTTCTTGAGCCCAAGGATTGTTATTTAGATATAATCCAATTGTGAAATTATTCTGTTTCTCATCGAGACTTATAACCTCATCAAATAAATCTCCAAACCTCAGAAAGCTATCTTTGATTGGTTTAAGTTTTGTCAAAGACCATGAACCAGATAGATTTGATATTTCAATACAAGTTCCATGAGTGTTCTCACATTTATCGAATTTTAAACTATTTATGGTAACATCACGCTCTATAAACACATTAGGAGATTGGTCTTCTAATGTAAAATTCAATTCGTCTAAATAAAGTCCGTCATTACCTTCTTTAGCTCCATCTATAAAATCATTATCATATGAGTTTAAATCAAAGCACAAAGTATACTCTTTACTACTTTCGGATTCGCCTTTTGAATTTAAGAGCCAATTTGCTGGCCTAGTTGTTAAATTAATTGTTTTACCTAATTTTAGCATGGCGTATCTGCCAATACCTTTCTCGCCCTGAATTATACGATTATATTTAGGGGTTCTCCGTTCTGAACCGTCTCTAGAAAACTTATTAGGAGTGGCTGGACTCATCCAGGATTTTTCTATCCTTTCTGCTGTCATACCACATCCATTATCTTCTATAATAATTCGTGATTTTGGGGTGATATTTAGAGACTCTGTGAATCCCTCAAAAGAAACCTTAACCCAGTCTGCATCTGCATCATAGGCATTCTTTATCAACTCAATAACTGCTATCTGCTCGTTCTTAATTAGTTGATCACCCAACATGGTTAGCAATCGAGCGAATGGTCTGATTGTTACATTCTTAGCCATATTAATTACATTTTCTAGCAAAAATGACGAACTCTTCTGAATAAACTTTCCTACAACTGCCTTTAACACTGGCAAACTTCCCATTAGTATCTCGATATGGAGTAAGTATTTTATTAGATATTTTACGTCTATCTACTTCTACATTTACCATTCCTTCAGCCAACAAACATTCCGTCAGATGCTTTGCATTATCAATTTTTACTCCTTTATACTCTGTATTACCTATAACAAAAAGGCAGGCACCGCCAGGATTCAACATTTCAACTACTTTATGGACAGTTGACTGCATATCGATGTAATATTGAGCAATAGAACGTGTCTTCCTTTTATCTATTGAATACATCTTAAATACTATATCTTGGCCGACATTATTTAGTCTTTTCAGGTTTTTATCGAACTCTTCTGAGTGATATAAACTTCCTATTGTTCCTTCACGAAGTAATCTGAAATCATCAGTATATTCAAGCCAAAGCGTTGATAATTGGTGTAAATCAGCATATTCATATGAAGTTACATATGGAGGACTAGTTACAATCAAGTCAACAAATGGTTTATCAATATTAACATCTAAAATATTAGTTCTTTTAATATCTGCCTCCCCATATTTTTCATTTATATTTTCCATATTTGCTCTTCGCATCATATTTACTTGATATATATATGAAGAAAGGACATCTTTTGGTTGTTTCTTCGAGTCAATTTGTGGCTTAATTGATTTTGTAAGCCATCGCGAACAAGATTTTAATATATTAGAAAAAGCACACAGAAAAAATTTGCGATATAATTCATCGTCCACAACCAAATATATTGCGGATCGGAGTTTTAAGAGATTATCTATATGCTCTTCATCGAACCAATATAGTATTCGTTCATTGGAATAAATATGATTACTTTTATCTACGCTACAAGTCTTGTATGCAGCAATTATTCTGTCAAAAAAATCTTCTAATTGTTCATCTTGATATACATTGCTTTTGGTTTCTGCAATTAATGTTGCTACAGGATTTATATCACATCCCCAAAAGTGTTTACCGCTTCTTACTGTTTCAAATGCGACAGTACCACACCCACAAAATATGTCAGCTACGGTCTTAACAGATATATTGTTTTCCTCTGCTTTATGAATGGCCTTCGTTGTTATAAATGCTGGGAATTTAGCAGGATATGCATGGATACTATGCATACGCCTTTCCCGTTCGGCTGGCATATTCCATTCTTCCTGAATTTCTATCGTATCAAAATTAAGTGTACGATAATTTTCGAACGTAACATTCATAACAAATATTCTATTTTATATTATAAAATCATCTTTATATGTGCGCCAAAGCACAACGCACCTAAAATAGGTGTAAAAGTACAAAATATAATCTATTCGCACAATTTCTGCCCGTTAAAAATCTGAGTTTTTCATTTTTGTATACCTATAATTCCTGATTCTCGGTTTTAGCCTTGGCCGGACGGCCTCTCTTTCTTGTCATCGGCTTGGCTTTCGAGACGTAGACAGGGGCACATCCGCCGGGGATGTCGAAGCCGAAGGCCCTGCATATGTCAACCTGCGATCCGACAAAGGGAGTGATGAACTTCATCTTGCCGGTATGCTCTATACATCGGATCGTGCGCATCTCCGCCAGTACCGCCTCGGTTGACGGAAACCTCTTCCGCAGGACTTCATCCCTTTGCCATACGGAACGCACATACGAGGCGAGGATGAGGCCCACGAAGTAGATGAGCATGCGTCCTCTCTTGCCTCCTTCGGACCAAGTTCTGAGCCGGTCGTGTAGAGGACCCTTCTGGAGGGCGAAACACTTCTCCTGCTCGTCGCGCATGCCGTAGTTGTCCATCGCCTGCAGGGGGTCAAAGTCCACGCCGATGGTATTGCTCGCGAAGAAGCCGGCCGTAAGCAGCATCGTGTCCAGTTTTTTCTGGTTCACTCCGTATGATTTGATGGTGCCGTCGGCATTGAAGGTGATGTCGAGCAGGTTGAACCTCCTCGCCGTGTCCTCGCGGTCTGCAACCGGTTCCTTGGTCTGGATAATCATGTCAAGCTCCGCCGACTGCTCCGACACCGAGTGCTGGATGTCACATATCTTCTCACCGCGCTTGAGCGGGTTGTAGTAGAGATTGAGCCTGTATTTGTCCGCCTTGATCACGTTGTCCCCGTTGCCTTTCACGGAGTATTCCATGTCATACTGGGCGTAGTAGAGGTTGTCCTTTGGAGCAATCGTCATGCCCTGCGGGAAGCTGTGGCTCATGTCTATCGCCTTGATTTTGGCCATGACATCACTGCCGGTAACCTTCACGCTGGTTATGACCTTCTGTCCTTTGGCGATATAAAGCTCCAGATTCTTCATGGACTCGTACCCCCTGTCGGTGACGAGCACGAGGTTCTTGAACCCGGCATGCTCCAGCTCCCTCATTATGAGCCCGACGGTCCTGCAGTCCGGCATATTCCCCGGCAGCTCCTTGTAATAGATGGGCATGTGCGAGGTCAGGGAGTACACCACGACCTCCAGGGTCTGCCTGAGAGGCAGGCGCTCCTTGTTCTTGCCCCAGCGGATGTCCACGAGGTTGAAGCCGTATGTCGACATGGAGGTGGAGTCCACCGCGCAGAGCTCGTCCCTGCCCACCCGTCTGGCCCTGCACCTGAACAGGTCCATCCTGTGCCTCTCCGTTATGCTTTGTGTCAGCCTCGTGATGCTGACGCTGTTGAGCTCATGCTCCGATGGAGCCTTGACCTCCTTCTGCCACTGGCTCAGCTGGTTGTATGAGAGTTTCTCGATGAACGGGAAGTAGGCCAGCGTGAGGATGTCGTTGACCATCTCACGGTTGCCTCCCAGCACTTTCAGCAGGTCATCCTTGACTTCTGTCGCCTCGGCGACCTTGTCAAGAAGCCACGTGGCGCCGTACCGGCGGTCAACGTCCTCGTCCTGGTAGGACACCCGGCCTCGCCGCTTTGTGCTTGACAGCTCCGTGACCTCGCTCATGTCCCAGGCCACCGGAAAGATGAGCCTGTCGCGCTCCGCCACCGAAGCGTAGAAGTAGTTCGTCCCCGGATGGAACCTGTCCCCGTCTTCGAGCGTGCCCCAATGCTTGTATGTGTACCGCTTCTTCCCGTCTTCACCAACGGTGAACACTTTTGTCGACGCGTACCTGTGTCTGCCTATTGTATGAACGATCACCTTGTTCTGAGTGTCTTTGTTCGCCGGTCTTCCGAGTGCTATGCCCAATTGTATTTACGGGTATAAATATTCCTATAAATATTGACATCTGCAATACTTTTGCGGTTTATTTTCAGATATTTGCGACTTTTGGGTACAAGAAAGTGAAAAATTCAGATACCGTGGTGTCATGCGTCCATATCCTCACACACGATCAACGGAGGCCCTTGAGGGCTTCGCCGCTTATCGCGGCTGTCAGGCCGGGTGTAACTATGCGGAGGCGTTCGAGGTTATACTAAGAAGGCAGTGAGTGTCAAGTGTGAGTTGTGATTTCGTTGAGATAGAGCATGTTTTTTGCGCTAATGACCATTAATGCGCTTTGGAATATCTTTGAAAAAGATTATCTTTGTGAAAGATATTCAAAACTGTATGTTATTCAAGAAGTTTATTGACAGAAAGTCTGATGTTGTGAGGCTAGGAGAGGCATTGAAGAGGCCTGACAGCCAATTCATCGTGGTTTATGGGCGGAGACGAATCGGAAAGTCTTCACTCATAAAAAACGTGATGGACTTAGGCAGGGATTTCTACTTCTTGAGTGATCAGACTTCGGAGCAGAATCAGCGGGTCTTGTTCTCTCGCATAGTGTCCGGGAGTGTGGATGGCTTCGACAAGGTGGTTTATCCTGACTGGGAGACATTATTCCGGGCACTCAACAACCAACTGAAGTCAAGGGTGACAGTCTGCCTCGATGAGTTCCCCTACATGGTCAAAAGTTGTCCTTCATTGCCATCTGTCCTTCAGAAGCTGCTTAATTTCCATATCTTCAAGTTTAATCTTATCTTGTGTGGCTCATCACAGCAAATGATGTACAGTTGCGTCATGGACAAGAAGTCTCCGTTGTACGGACTTGCTGATGAGATCATAAAGCTCTCCCCGATTCCTGCGAAATTTGTCCCAGAAGCACTGAATTGTGATGCAGTACATGCTGTAAAGGAATATTCCGTCTGGGGAGGAATCCCCAGATATTGGGAACTGCGGAATGACTATCCTGATTGTGAGACGGCGATAAGAAAATTGCTTCTGGACACCCAAGGGATTCTGTTGGAGGAGCCGCAAAGGTTGCTTCGGGATGACATGCGTGACATAGTCCAGTCCATGACTTTGCTATCTATAATCGGAGACGGCGCCAACAAACTGTCCGAGATAGCGTCCCGGGCCGGCAAGCCTGCAAGCGAAATTACAGAGCCACTTAAGAAACTTAGGGATTTAGGCTATGTGCGTCGGGAGATTCCATATGGCGAGAACGAGAAGAATAGCAAGAAGGGGCTTTACTTCATCACGGATCCTTTGTTCCGGTTTCACTTTAGATTTGTCTCCCCGTATGCCTCGTTACTGGAGGTTGGAGCGGAAGAGACTGTTATGTCAGTGGTAAAAAAGCAGTTTTCATCCTTTACCAGTGAGTGTTGGGAGTTGATGTGCCGGAAGTATGTGAGTGGAAGGGGCATCGATGGCGTCATTTACAACAAGGCTTCCCGCTGGTGGGGAAAGATATTCACAGACAATGATAAAGATGGGCGAATGGTTGAGCTTGATGTTGTCGCTGAATCATTGGATAGAAAGCACATCCTTGTCGGTGAGTGCAAATGGACCGGAAATGAGGATGCCGCCGCTCTGACCGCCAGACTTCAGGCAATAATTCCTCACCTTCCGTTTCTGAAGAAGGCGCAGGCCGTTCATGTGGCCCTGTTCACCAAAGTGCCGCCTAAGAATGCTGGGGCGGCCAGAGTGTTCCTTCCGGAAGATGTCTTGAAATAACTTTGTTTGAACAGAGGCCTTTTTTGTATCTTTGTGGTGTTGATGATTGATTAGGAGAAGTGATTATGCTGATAGATTCCACTTTGTTAGACAACCTGACCGAGGAGGCGAGGCGGTCGCCGAGGTTGAGGATGAATTATGATCTGCGGAACTCTTCGGGGGATGGGTCGCAGAGGATGTTGAACGCTATGGAGCCGGGAACGTTGATTCCGGTGCACCGGCACACGAAGTCGTCGGAGACGGTGGTGGTGATCAGGGGGGCGATACGGCAGAATTTCTATGACGATGGCGGGAACGTGACCGAGTCCGTCATCTACAGGGCGGGGGCGCCGGTCCCGATCTGCGTTGTCCCTATCAATGCCTGGCACAATTCTGAATCACTGGAGACAGGGACCATCATATTCGAAGCCAAGGACGGAGCGTACGAACCGCTTGGAGATGAGGACATATTGAAAAGATAATGCGGCATGCCGCCGTGTACATAAGGCTATGTCCGGAAGTAGCGGCGACAGCTCAGACATGATTACTCAGAACAATTGAATATGTGGCCTTTCACGAGAAAACGCACCCTTGGCGACATCGGAATATTCAATGGCCTCACTGACTGTCACTCCCACATTCTTCCGGGGGTGGATGACGGGGTGAGGACGATGGAGGAGTCTCTGGCGATACTGGACCGCTACGAAAGATTGGGGATGAAGACCGTTTGGTTGACTCCGCACATCATGGAGGATGTCCCCAACAAGACGGCTGACCTGAAAGAACGCTTCAACCTCCTCTGCCAGAATTACAAAGGAGGATTGCGCCTTCACCTTGGGGCGGAGAATATGATAGACAACCTCTTCGAGGAGCGTCTCGCGGCAGGGGATCTGCTGACAATGGGGGAGCGACACGATCATCTTTTGGTGGAGACCTCCTATTTCACGCCGCCTTACGGATTCTATGACACACTCGAGACCATAAAGTCCAAAGGTATGTACCCGATTATAGCCCACCCGGAAAGGTACATCTACATGTCGGAAGATGACTATGCCCGCCTCCGGTCCATGGGGGTTCTCTTCCAGCTGAATCTGTTCTCTCTTGCCGGCCTGTATGGACGGCGGGCAAAGAAAGTGGCCGAGTTGCTGCTGAAAAAAGGTTATTATGATTTCACTGGAACCGACATCCACACGATCCGCATCCTTGACGGCTGTCTGGAGACTCCGATAACGCCAAAAACATTGAACGGTTTTAAAGATTTGTGATGAAATCGCAAAATGTGTTAAAATCTGAAAGAAATTTTTGAATATTTGAGATTTTTCGTAACTTGTAGCCGAAATAACACAAAAACTGTAAACCGCTACGAGTTATGTCAGAGAAGAAACTTCTATTGGGTGACGAGGCCTTGGCCCTGGGAGCGTTGCATGCCGGACTATCCGGCGTGTATGCCTATCCCGGCACGCCTTCGACTGAAATAACTGAATATATCCAGTCCCACCCTCTCACAAAAGAGCGCGGAATCCATTGCGACTGGTCTTCCAACGAGAAGACGGCGATGGAGTCCGCGCTTGGCGTTTCATATTCGGGAAAACGTGCCCTTGTGTGCATGAAGCACGTCGGCATGAATGTCTGCGCCGACGCTTTCGTCAATTCGGCTGTCACCGGGGCCAACGGTGGCCTTGTGGTCGTGGCTTGCGATGACCCGTCCCAGCATTCCTCGCAGAATGAGCAGGATTCCAGATTCTACGCAGACTTCGCCATGATGCCGTGCTTCGAGCCTTCGAACCAACAGGAGGCCTACGACATGGTGCGCGAGGCGTTCGACTATTCCGAGGCCAATCATATTCCTGTGCTGATGCGACTGACAACCCGTATGGCGCATTCCAGGGCTGTGGTTGAGGCCGGGGAGATCCGTCGTGAGAACGAGGTTCATTTCCCGGACGAGCTTCACGAGAAGAACTGGGTGACCCTGCCGGTCAACGCCAGGAAGCGTATCTGTCAGCTGGCTGACGATGTGTTGTCATTCGAGAACGATTCCGTGGCCTCTTCGGACAATAGTTATGTCGAGGGGCACAACCACAGGATGGGAATCATCGCCTGCGGAATCGCCTGGAACTATCTGATGGAGAGCTTCCCTGACGGATGCCCGTATCCGACTTTGAAGGTGACCCGCTATCCGTTCCCTAAGGCTTTGGCAAGGGAGATGGCAGCCACGTGCGACGCCATCCTTGTGCTTGAGGAGGGACAGCCTCTCATCGAGGAGAAGCTGCGCGGCATCCTTTACGATCCGGAGGACAGAAGGTGGACGAAGATCCAAGGCCGTCTTGACGGCACTCTTCCAAGGACCGGCGAACTCACACCTGACTGCGTGCGCGTCGCCCTTGGCCTGCCGCCGATGGAGACATATTCAAAATCAGAGGTAGCTGTCCCTCGTCCGCCGGCGCTTTGCCAGGGATGCGGCCACAGGGATTTCTACACCGCGCTTAATGTGGTGCTTAAGGAATATGCCCCTACGGCACGTGTGTTCAGTGACATAGGTTGCTACACTCTTGGATATATGCCGCCTTTCAACTCGTTCCAGACCTGCGTCGAGATGGGTGCTTCCATCACTATGGCGCTTGGTGCCGCCAATTCCGGTGTGTGGCCTGCCGTGGCCGTCATCGGAGACTCCACATTCACCCACAGCGGGATGACCGGCCTTCTGGACTGCGTCAACGCCGGGGCGAGCGTCACGATCTGCATCTCGGACAACCTGACGACCGGAATGACCGGAGGTCAGGACTCCGCCGGAACGGGAAAACTGGAGGAGATCTGCAAGGGACTCGGAGTCGAGCCGGAGCACATTAGGACAATCATTCCTCTTCCTAAGAATTATCCGGATATGGAGAAGGTGATCGACGAGGAACTCAACTACAGCGGCGTGTCAGTCATCATCTGTCGCCGTGAATGCATTCAGACAGCGAAACGCCACGCGGCGGCCAACAAAAAAGCGTAATCGAAATGGCAAAGAAAGACATTATATTATCTGGTGTCGGGGGACAGGGGATTCTCTCGATAGCAACGGTGATCGGTTGGGCGGCGCTTGACCAAAACCTTCATCTGAAACAGGCCGAGGTGCACGGAATGAGCCAGAGAGGAGGAGATGTGCAGAGTAACCTGCGCATCAGCACCGAGAGAATCTGGAGCGACCTGATCCCGAAAGGGGAGTGCGACCTCATTCTCTCTCTGGAGCCTATGGAGGCTCTCCGCTACCTGCCTTGGCTCTCAAAGGGCGGCTGGATAGTGACAAACTCCACCCCGTTTGTGAATATTCCGAATTACCCTCCTGTCGAGGAAATCACCGCCGAGCTTCAGAAAATCGGCAATGTCATAACATTGGACTGTGATGAGATCGCGAAGCAGACGGGCTCTCCACGCAGCGCGAATATGGTCCTGCTGGGCGCTTCCGCCGCAGTTCTTGAGATCCTTGATCCTGAGAAACTCCGTGAGGGAATCACCAACGTATTCTCCCGCAAGGGCGAGAAGATAGTTGAAATGAATATAGCGGCCTTCAACGCCGGACTGGAGGTCTCCAAAAACTTCTCGAAATGAAACCGGTCTCCAGACAATCCATAGACGAAGTCCTGCGAAGACTTGACATAGCGGACATCGGCCGGACCACAATCCGCCAGTGTGTCAACGTCTCCCACGAACTGGAGAAACTGTCCGGAGAGAAGTTCGTGCATCTTGAGTTCGGTATTCCCGGCCTGAACGCTTGCCAGATAGGAATCGACGCTCAGAAAAAGGCGTTGGATTCCGGAGAGGCTTCGGTCTATCCTCCCGCCTGCGGAATCCCTGAGCTGAAGGAGAACGGCTCGCGCTTCATCAAGGCCTTTGTCGGCGTGGACATCTCCCCGGAAGGGATCGTGCCGACTGTCGGCTCGATGCAGGGATGCTACAACCTGCTGCTGGAGTGCGTTCAGATGAATCCCTCGAAAGACACAGTTGTCTATCTCAATCCTGGTTTCCCGTCGCATTACGTTCAGGCAAAGGTGCTTGGATTCAAGACGCGGATGTTCGACCTCTATGATTTCCGGGGGGAGAAGTTCCGTGAGAAGGTCGAGGAGGTATTCGGTGACGGACGGGTCGCCGCTATAATATATTCAAACCCTAACAATCCGTCCTGGGTCTGCCTGACTGAGGATGAGTTGAAGAGTCTGGGTGAGCTTTGCACCAAGTACGATGTGGTCGCTCTGGAGGATATGGCGTACCTTTGTATGGATTTCCGGAAGAACCGTTCCGTGCCGTTCGAGCCGCCATATCAGCCGACCGTCGCTCGCTATACCGACAACTGCGTGCTGATGATCTCCGCCTCGAAGATATTCAGTTACGCCGGGGAACGAATCGCTATGGTCGCTATTTCGGACAAACTCTATCACAGGGAATATCCCGCGCTCCGCGAACGCTACGGCCTCGGCCGCTTCGGCGACAATTTCTCACTTACCTACCTCTATGTCAATTCATCAAGCTGCTCTCACTCAGCGCAGTTCGCTTTCGCGGCGATGCTTAAAGCGGCGGCGGACGGTGAATATGACTTCGTCGGTGAGATGCGTGAATATGGCCGTAGGGCAGGAAAGGCAAAGGAAATATTTCTGCGCCACGGGTTCCACATCGTGTATGACAAGGATCTGGATGAGGCTGTGAGTGATGGTTTCTTCTTCACGATCGGCTATGATGGCCTGACCGGCAGCCAGTTGCTGCTGAATCTGCTTCGCTGCGGAATCTGCGCCATCACGATGGTCGCCACGAGAAGCACCCGGGAAGGCATAAGGGTCTGTGTTTCGATGCTGAATTCCGAGGATGATTTCCGTGCGCTGGATGAGCGTCTTGGACTCTTTGTCGGACTTTATGAGTCTGGTGATTAATTATTTAGAGAATATTGCTTATGAAATACGTTAGTGCCGACGAGGCCGTAAAACTCGTGAAGTCAGGAGACTGGGTCTTCTTTCAGGGTAGCACCGCCGTGCCTGTGATAATCCAGGAGGCATTGGCCCGCCGTGCTGATGAGCTCCGGGGTGTGAACATCGTTTCGGGATTCAACATCACGAAAGGTCCGGCTCCGTTCTGCAAGCCGGAGTACAAGGACTCGTTCTTTGTGAACAGCCTGTTTCTGTGCGCCGACCAGCGTCAATATGTCGCGGAGGGTTACGGAAGCCTCATTCCGGGATTCTTGGGTGAGCTTCCGTCATTGATCCGCCGTCACGAGATTCCGATCGATGTGGCGTGCATCAACTGCTCTCTTCCGGATGAGAACGGCTATTGCAGTTACAACATCTCCGCTGACCTGGCCCAGCCGGCCGTCGAGGCCGCCAAAATTGTGATCGCCCAGGTGAACAAGAGCATTCCGTACCTTTACGGCACGGCTATGATTCACGAGTCTCAGATCACGGCCGCCATCGAGTGCGATGACCCTCCTGTGGATATGCAGTTCGGTCCTCCGACCGAGATCGAGTCGGCCATAGGCTCGTACATCGCCGCCGAGATTCCGGATGGAGCCACCCTACAGATAGGTGTCGGCGGCATTCCGAACGCCATTCTGAACGGCCTCAAGGACCACAAGCATCTCGGCCTGCACACCGAGGCGATGACCGACGGGGTGTTCCGTCTGATGCAGACGGGCGTGATTGACAATTCGTTGAAGAAGGTTGAGCCCGGCCGCAGTGTCGCATGTCTGGCCCTTGGTTCCCGACATATGTACGAGTACCTCGACCACAACAAGGACGCGATGTTCTACGATGTGAGCTGGACGAACGATCCGCAGCGCATCCGTCAGAACCCGAACGCTATGGCCATCAATTCCGCCATCGAGGTGGATCTGACTGGCCAGATCTGCGCTGACAGCATCGGTGATATGATCTTCTCCAGCGTCGGCGGCCAGCACGATTTTATGTACGGTGCTGCCCTTTCGGAAGGCGGAAAGACTTTCATCGCCCTGCCGTCCCGCACCGCCAAAGGCCACGGCAAGATTGTCGCCCACCTCGCTCCGGGAGCCGGTGTGGTCACAACCCGTTTCCAGACCCAATACGTTGTCACTGAATTTGGTTGTGTCTATCTCCGCAACAAGAACCTTGCGCAGCGAGCCAAGGCCCTCATCTCCATCGCCCACCCGGACGACCGTGAAGCCCTTGAGCGTGCCGCCTGCGAACGCTTCGGCTATTCCTTCCTGCGTTTGAAGTAGTTCTTAAACATTCCTGACAAACTCCAGCAGAACAGAATTGTAGGCCTTGTCCTCCTCCGGCATTCCGAACGAACCGGTGATGAAATGCTCGTCACCCTCTACAATGTATGTACGGATTTCATTGCTGACTGTCGCGGCCTTTTTCGTCAGCTTCTCGAAACAGATGAACGGCACCTGACTGTCTTTGCGGCTCTGCATCATCAGAGCGGGCCTTCCATGCAGATTGCCGATTGACTCCAAAGGTGTGGCATTGAATCCGTTGACTCCGAACTTTAGTCCGGCGTAAAGCGCTGTCGTGAGCTTTACCGGGTAGGCGAGCACCGGCGTGATGAATCTACTGAACTGCCAGCCCATGAAATCCTGAACCGATGAATATGCCGACAGGGTGATGAGTGCGTGGCTGTCCCCGTGCCCACGGAGATCCGGCATTAGAGTGGTGAGTCCAATCTCGCGGAACTCTCTGGCGTGACCGTAAAACGCTGTGACCGAAGGATTCTCGATGCCTGAGATGCAGATGACCGCACCCTTGACCTCACCTTCCGGCTTGACTTCAAGCGTGTGGATCCTGAATCCGTCCGCTGTTGTGAGCCAAAGCGTGTCCGGATCCGGCAGCCCGGCCTCCTCCGCCCTGTACACCCGATGGTAAGTGACGTGCTTGTCGCAGAACAGATGCAGCAACCCCGCCGCCTCACCGCTGTCCACCCAGCGTGTAACTCGTACGGAATCGTATTGCAAAATTAGTCAGAATACGCCTCCCGCCAATGCTTCCTGATGGACAATGGTGTTGTGCAACGTCTTGATACACTGATCAGTTCTTTCGAGTGCTGTGGACATTAAGCGGCTTTCCCTATTCTAACCTGTCTGACGGCGGCAGCTTCCCCTCTTGGAATATGGTAGGACATCAACGCGTGTGAATATTCAACCTATTTTCACCCGAGTTGATCGTTTGTGAACCTGACGGGTGAGATTAGGGCATATTCTCACCCGGTTCTGTTAGGTGGAGAAAAAAAGTTATGGCAATTGCGGGTGTGAAACGGTTGAATTCCCGAATATTATTCTTACATTTGTGACGTACTGAATGCCGCGGAACATAGAATCCGCAAAGCGAGTTAGGTTATATCGCACCTGACTCGTTTTTTTGTTTTCAGTAAGCCTCGGGTGCCGAAAGGCCATTATCGCCCCCGAGACTGATTCCCAATAACATCCTGGGTGAGAATATGGCGGTTTCTCACCCGAGTTAAACCTGAACATTATGAAAAAGATCTCTTATGCTGAGTCTGAAAGAATGTGTGAGGCTACATTCCGTGGCTGTGATGCCTGGTGGCATCTTTACACTGCCGGGAAAATGTCATCGATATTGTTTGTTGACGATGACGATTATCGTTATGCGATGAATCTGCTGGCCAGATGTCATAAGGAAACCGGCTCCATCACCATCGTCGCCTTTGAGATTATGAGCAATCATATTCATATAGTGTTGTGTGGAAGTGAACATAACGCAAGGCGTCTTTTCGATCTTTTTCGGCGGAGACTCTGCCGGTATCTCACAAAAAAGAACAGCGGCGCGGATATGAAATCATTCCGGATGAGCCTGAAATCTGTCTGTGATCTGAGAACACTCAGAAACACAATCGTCTATGTGAACCGTAACGGGTACGTCGTGAACCCGGCGTACACTCCTTTCTCTTACCCGTGGGGTACAGGGAGGTATTATTTCAATGACTTTCCTTTGGAAAAAAGGCTGGAGGATCTGGGCTACATTCAAACCCGGAAAATGTTAAGAAGCCGTAGCCCTGAACTGCCAGGAGACTATCTTGTGATTGAAGGGCATATCGCTCCGCCTTCATATTGCTCCTTGAAACTGGGAATGTCTCTTTTCCGCAATGCGCATCATTATTTCTCAATGGTCAGCAAGAGCGTCGAGGCTTATGGAGAGTTGGCCGCGGAATTGGATGATGGTGAGTTCTTGACTGACACGGAGTTGTTCACACAGGTTGTCAAATTGTTGAAGGCCGATTATCGAGCCGTAAAGGTGAAAGATCTGAGTCCCGCGCAGAAATAAGACTTGGCAAGGAAACTTCGTTATGATTACCATTCGTCCAACGGCCAGATAAGGCGTACTCTTAATATGACTCAGTATGAGGTTGACTCTCTGTTTCCGTTAACTGCCGGTGGCTCGTAACCATCTCGGGAGCGGTACCGGCCTTCCCGCACCGGAGGCTGATAACCAGAAACTTATGGGGTGAGGATATGGCGGTTTCTCACCCATGAATATCATCGTACGGTCTTTGGGGTGAAAATCGGTTGTTATCTCACCCGTGAGGTTGTCGATGGCTGACGAGTCAATTACACAAAACGAGGACGGCTATGAATTATTAGCCGTCCTCGTTTTTATACTTGGAACTCCCTTGGGGTTACTGCTTTACGAAAAGGGAGGCGAAACCGAACATTTCCGAACTGAAAGCACTGTCATCCCACCAGTTCTCTCCGAACGGCGGCTTGTCATAGTCACGGAATTCAGTAACAAGCCTGCCGTCGAGTATTGTGAACACGATAACGGACTCGCCGATGACCTCTTTGTCCTTGCTGAATGCCCGGTTGGCTGCTGAGAGTTTGTAGTACATGTTTGTATGTTTGCCATAGTTGTCATCTTCATCAGCTTCCATGAACATATTGCTTTCTTCGGCGGTATTCTTACCTGTTATTGTTCCTTTCGCTATCAGGTTCTTTGGCTCGGTTGGTGTTACTGTCGCCTCTCTGAAGTAATTCGCGAAATCGCCCTTGTCGTTAGGTGTTACGGTCACCACGCCCGAGTCATCCTTGGAAAAGGTCAGGGTGAATCCTTCATTCTTCAACGGGAGAAGTTCTGGCTTATCTCCCATATCTTCAAAGAAGTAATCCACCTCATCCTTCGCGAACACCTTGCTGAACGTCCATGTTCCGAGAATAGCGTCCGGAACTTTTACTGAATAGAGGGTGTACTCCGCGCTCTCATTGTCACCCGGGATGAACCTGACGGCTGCGTCCATGTCCACGGTCACCCCTACCTTGTCCCCGTCCTTGAAGCCGTCCTTGAGGGAGAACTTGAACGTGGCTGTCGACTTGCCGGCCTTGAGGACGGCGTGAGGACCTGAATAGGTTTTGTCCGTGGCTCTGGTGGCCGGGTCGAAGACCACGTACGGAGCCGCCTCGCCGGTGATCTTGAGAGGAATGATCACGTCGTCGTTCAGGGAGAGCTTGTCGCCGGAGGTCACGCCGGTCACCTTGATCTTGGCGACATAGGAGCCTAGCACGTCCGCTTTGGTCAACTCGAATGAATATACAAGCGTCTCTTCCGGATCCGGAGCCACGATGGTGACGAACTTGGTTCCGAGGTCGTAGCCTGACGGACACTCGATCCCGAGGTTCAGAGGACTGGCCTGGGTCAGATTAAGATTCTTTACGCTGAATGTGCCGGAGGTCTCTCCGGCCTTGATCGTGACCGGGACGCCGGTCAGCTCGAAATCAGTCCCCGCATTCGCTCCTGAGGAGTTGATCATGACACTGACATTCTCGGTGGCCGGCTCGCTGAGGATGACCTTCACATCGACGCTGCGCTTGGCATAGGCGGTGTAGAGGCTTTTCTCAAACTCGACAGTCGGCTTGTCATCCTTCTGGCATGACGAGATCGTCACCGCGGCCGCCGCGGCCGCCACAAATGTTAGAATTCGTTTAAACATACTGCTATAAATTAAAAAACAAAACTCTTTTCTTAAAAACACGAACCTCACTTGCCCTTGCCTGCGCTGACCGCCGCCTCGTATTCAGCCCTGATGGCCTTCAACTCCTCCCTTTCGGCGGCGGTGGGGATCTCACCTTTCGGTTTGATATAGCTTTTGGAGGCATCGGAAGTCTTCGGTGGAAGCTCATTGTAGGAACATCCACAGAGGGTAGCGCCGACAATGAAGGTTGCTAAGATAGCAATTATATTTCTTTTTGTTCTCATAATGCTTAAAAATGTAAGTTGTCATTAGTAAACATAGCCGGGATTCTGCTCCAGTCCTGGATTCAGATCCACGTCGGACTTGGAGATCGGAGAGGTGTAGAGGTACTCTCTCGTGGTGTATTTCAATCCGTTACTGATCACCCACCACTCCGGGCAGCCGTTGCGCTTGAGCTCGTACCAGCGGTCGCCTTCCATGTAGAGTTCCTTACGTCTTTCATCGAAGATGGCCTGGAGAAGGGGAGTGACGGCCTTCCCCTGACAATCCACAACAATCCTGTCGTCGGGGCGGACAGCCGGAAGCGACGCCATTGTCAGGTCGGAGACATCCTCGATCCTGTTGCGGCGCAGCTCGTTCAGCCATCTGAGGGCGGAATCGTTGTCCCCTTTGTGATAGTAGGCCTCGGCCAGCATCAGCACGATCTCGGAGAGGCGGACCTTGCACTCGGGAGTCTTGACATTCATCCTTTTGCTGTTGAAGCTGGCCGCATAGCGGACATCCTTTTCAGGATTCTCTCCGAACAGCCTGATGAGTCTTGCGCTTGCCGGTCGGGAGGCCAGATAGCTTTTCGAGTAACTGAAGTACCAGTCCAGCTCGCTGGAGTTGTTGATGTGCGAGCGGACAAGCACCTCGCCCTTGGCTTCATATTGCGCGTTGATCATCCCGGCATATTCGGAAATCGGGGTGAGGGAGACGCCGCTGCTGGCGATGATGTCCTCGCAGAGAGAGACGACGCTGTCCCAGTTCTGGCACCAGAACTCCAGCTTCGCCTTGTAGGCCTTGATGATCCACTCCGTGAACAGGTACTTCGGATCCGTCGGGTTGAGCGCCAACGCCTTGTCCAACTGAGCCTTGGCGTAGTCGTATGTCTGGCGGATGGTGCCTCGCAGCGGCTTGTCGTTGATGCCGAAACTCTCCACGACAGGGATGCCCGGAAGCTCGCCGGCCTTGGCGTCCGACCACGGCTGGCAGAACTCCCTCAGCAGGTTGTAGTAGATGATCCCTTTCATTGAATATGCCGCCGAAAGCGCGCCCCGGGCGATGTCCGTGTCCCGGCCTGACATATTCTCAATCACTATGTTGCAGTCTCTGACAATCTTCCAGCTTTCCTCGTAGGCACGCTGGCGGCTGTCGATCTCCTCGCCGGCGAAGAACGTGAGGCTGGCGCTGGTGCGGATGTTGGCGTCGAGATTGTCGGCGCAGCCCTCAAGATGCTTGATGGCGTCCATATTCCCGATGACATATTCATCACCGCCGCCCTCGATGTCCCGCAGGCGGTTGTGGATGATAGCGGCGAATTCCTCGTCCGTCTCGGGGATGACCTCCCCCTGGGGCTGGACGTTGAGGTAGCCCCGGCAGCCGGCGGCGCTGACCAGAATGGCGAGGGCGGCGGCGCGCTTGAAGATGTTCATGAATATTCCCATGTTTTTCATTTCCGATTCTTTAGAATTCGACATTGACGCCTCCGGACACGCTTCTGGTGGTCGGATAGGTCGCTCCCGGGATTTCCGGGTCCATACCGTCGTAGCCGGTGAACGTGAAGAAGTTGTTCATCGAGATGTTGAAGCTCAATCCTCTCATCCTCAGTTTCTTGACAGTCTCCGAAGGCAGCGAGTAGGTCAGGATTATGGACTTGATGCGGACGTAGGAGTTGTTCTTCAGGTAGACCGCGTCGATGATGCTGTAGTCCATCGGGTTGTAGGACGAGAAGTTGTACCTGGCGTCGTAGTAGTCGTAGACGCGCGGGTACTTGACTCCGGTCGTGTGGGAAGGAGTCCATCGGTTCGTCCTGTCCTTCTCCACGTTGAGGTGGTTGCCGTAAAGGTCGCTGAACTGGGACTGGACGGTCTCCGTGCTGACTCCGCTGTGGGAGGTGTTGCTGTAGCTGGCCGGGTAGCGCATCTTCTCGTAGGTCTTCGAGCCGAGGGAGAACATTCCGCTGACGCTGAGTTTCAGCTGCTTCCACGATGCGCTGAGGTTGAAGCCGCCGGTGTACGGCGCGATGGTGGTGCCGAGGAAGTAGCGGTAGTTGTCCGGCTTGTTGAGGTCGGTGGCCGTGGCGATCTGCGCGTCCGGACGGAGCTTGAACTGGTAGAGTCCCGTGTCGGAGGCTATCCCGGAATACTTCCCGCTGAAGATCGCCCCGGTCGGGTAGCCTTCCACGTAGCGGTCCTTGGAGGTTATCCCGCTCTGGGAGACTGGCTTATATTTCAGAACCTTGTTGAAGTTGTAGGCGAAGTTGACGGCTGCGCTTACTGTCCAGTCCTTTTTCTGGAGCAGTTTGCCGTTGACCGTGACCTCCACGCCGTTGTTCATGATGTCGGCGGCGTTGAAGTAAACATAGGTGAATCCTGTCGTGCTCTGGACGGGCGAGGATGTGACCACGTCCGTGCTGAGGCGGTAGTAATATTCAGTGTTCACCGTGAGCCGGTCCTTCCAGAGGCCGAAGTCCAGTCCCACCTTCGCGTCTTGGGTCTTCTCCCAGCCGAGGTCGGGGTTCGGGGCTGAAGGGATCGTGCCGAGGTTGAAAGTCTCGTCGCCGAAGTAGCGGTACTGCTGCTGGAGGTACTGCATCACAAGCAGGTGGGAGGTGCTGGTGTTCACGTCGCCCGTGAAACCGTAGGCTGCCCTGAGGGTAGCGTGCGAGAGATTCGGAATGGCTTTCCTGATCCATTCCTCCTCGCCAAGGTGCCAGGCCGCCCCCGCGCTCCATGTCGGGTTGAACTGCCTGTTGCTTCCGAAGTTGGAGCTGCCGTCGGTGCGGAACGATGCGTTAAGGACGATCGTCTTTCCGAGATAGTAGTCCGCCGATGCGTAGAACGAGGCGTAGCGGGTCTTGCTGAAATATTCCCCGTTGAGTTTCTCGACCTGCCTCACCCATTCGTCCTGCGGGCCGCTGACTGACGGCAGGGAAGTGGTGCCGGTCTTCGGATCGTAGTTGTAGCGTTTGGTGAAGATCGTGTTGGCGTCGGAGCCTCGGACTTCCGCTCCGGCCAGCACATTGACGGTGTGAAGTTCCCCGAAGGTCTTGTTGAAAGCGAAATGCCCACGGACTACATAGCTGTTCCTGTCGGTCCTGTTCTGGGAGATGCTTCCGTAGAGATTTGTCTGCGAGCGGTCGTCGCTTCCGAGCCTGTCCCGGAAGGCCGTATAAGTGTCCTTGTCCACGACCTTGTCGGTGGAATTGTTTGCGAATGAATATGACGCCAGCCCGACGAAGTGCAGAGGCTCCAGAATCTTGAGATCCACCTGCGTCCTGAACGTTCCGTTCGTGTTTTTTGTGGAGCTGTAGTTTGAGTCCAGCTCGCGGAGGAGGCTGAATCCGTTCTTCGGCATCACCTGTTCGACTCCGCGTCCGTTGTAGTACCCGAGGGTGAACCAGGTGTTGTCGGCGGCGTAGGAACCGTCCTCGTTGTACGCCTTCTCGTACGGATTGGAGAAGTAGGCGTAGTTGAACGGATCCACGCTGGAGTACGGCATCCTGGACTCCTGCCGTGCGGCCTCCATCCCGATGTCGATCCTTGCCCAGTCCACAGGCTTGAGGGTCATCTTTGTGTTGATGTTGTACCTTCTGTACTTGTTGTGGATCAGCATGCCGTCCTCGTCGTTGAGGCCGAGGGCGACATAGTAGGTATTCTTGTCCGAACCGCCGCTGAGGGAGAGATGGTGCCCCTGCGAGAACGCGTTCCGGAAAAGCAGCCCGTACCAGTCCGTGTCGTTGTTTCTGAGCGAGGCTATGTAGTCGTTCTGGGCATTGGTGTCGCCTTTGAGTCGCGTGAAGTTCCCGAGTCCGGCCCTTATCTGCCCGACGACCCCGACCACCGGATAGACCACGGTGTTGTCCTCCAGCGACTCCTTGTACTTCTCAGCCGAGAACTCGTCCCACAACTCGTCCTCCCAAGCCAGTTTCTCTGCGGAGTTCATCAGGTTCAGTGTCCTTTGAGGCTTGATGGAGAGGGTGAAAGTGTTGTTGTAGCTGATCCTCATCCTTCCCGCCTCACCCTTCTTCGTGGTCACGACGATCACACCGTTGGCGGCCCTGGAGCCGTAGATCGCCGCAGCCGCCGCATCCTTCAGGATGGTGATGCTCTCGATGTCGTTGGGGTTGATGTTGCCGATGCCGTTCACGAATATGTTGTCGAACCCTCCGGTCGCAAGCTGCTCAGAACTGAGCGTAGGGGAGTCGCTCTGCATAGGCACGCCGTCCACCACCCAGAGCGGCTGGCTGGTCCCCGAGAGGTTGTTGGCTCCTCGAATCCTGATCCGGGACTGTGTTCCTGGCTGACCTGAAGTGGCAGACACGGCCACGCCGGCCACCTCACCCTGCATCAGCGCGTCCACCGACGAGATGGCCTTGGCCTCGAACTTGTCCGAATTGATGACTGCCACTGACCCGGTTATCCTTTTGACGGTAGTTTGAGCGTACCCCGTGACCACGACCTGGTCGAGCTGCGTGCTTTCCCACTCCATCACAATAGTGATGTCCTCCGTCTTCCCCGGTGTGATTCTGTAGACGACATCTTTCATCCCGACCGAAGAGAACAGCACGGATTCCGTCCCCGCCGGCACCTTGAAGCTGAACTTCCCGTCCAGATCTGTGGTGGTCCCGGCTGCTTTATTCTGCATGGAGATGATCCCGGCCCCGATCACAGGAGCCCCGTCCGTGTCCACAACCTTCCCGGTAAGCGTGATTCCTTGTGCCGCCGCCGTCACCTGTGTCAACAGGAGGACCGCGATCCAGACAATCCCGCATCTTTGAAGTTTGGATAGTAACTCGTTCATATCTTGTACTTTTTGCATTTCTTTTATATCTTACTAGTCATCAGGAGCAAGACGTGAAAACGCAAATGTACAAAATTGCTGATAAATATGTATAGGTGAATCGGTTTACGAAACTGTGGGCAGAGTCAAAAAGCAAGTGCAACATTACAACAAATATTTGAAAAACTCATCC
>OIZS01000291.1_pt1 | contig 23515 bp, 20 predicted proteins | sample 1588641 | NCBI WGS metagenome assembly OIZS01 (sample SAMN03283240) | human gut metagenome | biome: human-associated habitat; material: feces | host: Homo sapiens | place: Peru | collected 2012
CCCCTGCAAGCGCCGCTTTGCCCTGCTGGGCGATATGCTGGAGCTGGGCGAGCTGAGCCGCGAGGCACACGAGGAGCTGGGACGTCTTGCCGCCGAGAGCGGGCTGTACTGCCTGATCACCTACGGCGAGCAGGCCAAGCGCACCGCCGTGGTGGCTGCGGCCAAGGGGGTAGAGACCCTGCACGCAGAAAATTACCGCGAGGCCGCCGATGCCCTGCTGGACCGGGTGCAGCCCGGCGATGCCGTTCTGGTAAAGGCCAGCCACGGCATGGCACTGGAAAAAGTGCTGGATATCTTCTACGAAGAGCATAAAGAAGCGGAAGTATAACTATTTGGCGAAATGGAGTGTCTGAGTTATGGAGCGTTTCGCCTTGGCAGCGGCGGTGGTGCTGGGCTTTGCCCTTACGGCAGCCCTGTGCAGCCTGTTTGTGCCGCTGCGGCGGGTGCTGGAACGCCGCGAACAAAACCAGCAGCCGGTACAGCCTGAGCAGCCCCGGCCTGCACCCCTGCGCGCCCCGCTGTGGGGCGGGCTGTGTGCGGCGGCGGGCACGGTGGCTGCGGTGGGCGTGGGCTGGCTTGCCGCCTGCGTGGGTCAGCCGGAGTTGCTGGGCAGCGAGGGCCGGCTGATGACACGGCTGCTCACGGCGCTGGCCGGAAGCCTTGCCTTTGGGGCAGTGGGTCTTGCAGAGGATCTTGCCCGGATGCGCAGCCCGGCGGCGCTGGGGCTGCGGCGGGACGTCCGCCTTTTGCTGGAGGCACTGGCCGCGGCATTCGTTCTTTTGCTGCTGCGGGCAGCGGGCTGTCTGCCCCGGGGACTGGACGTGCCTGGGGCGGGGTATGTGCTGCTGGGCAGCGCCGTGCCCTTTTTGTGGGCGGTGCTCATGGTGGCGCTGGCTGAGTGTGCCCGCATCGCCGAGCGGGACGAGGGTACGGTGTGCGGCGCGGCCTTTTTGGCTATGCTGGCGCTGATGATGGCAGAGGCCGGCTTGGGCGTGCCCGGGCTGGCGGTGCTGCCCGCCGCGCTTGCCGGGGCACTGGTGGCACTGCTGCTGTGGGCGTTCCCCCCGGCAAGGCTGGGGGTGGGCTGCTGCGGCAGCCTGCTGGCGGCGGGTGCCATCGGCTGCATCCCGCTCAGTCTGGATATGACCAGCCTGACTGTGCCGCTGGCGCTGCCCTTCTGGGCGGCAGGCGGTCTTTTGGCAGCGCAGCTGCTGGGTGCAAAACGCACCGGCAAGCCCTTGCGCTGCTGGGTAAAAAAGCATAAAATGAGCCCGGAGACGGTGTTCCTGTGCAGCTTTGCGCTGAGCGCTGTCGGCTATGTACTGGCGCTGGCGCTGCTGCGCTGGTGCTGACCGGGCACAGAGAGGGAAGGGAGCGCAGATGGCGACTATCCGCAAAAAACACAGAGCGCCGGTGCCGGTGTTCCAGCGAGACCCGGGCCCGTGGTCCCGGCTGCTGATCGACTGGCTGGCCACGCTGGCCGTTATTATGATCTTTGGGCTGGTGATGCTGTTCAGCGCCAGCTACACCACCGGTTACCTGCGCATGGGCGACAGCTTCCACTACATCAAGCAGCAGGCGCTGTGCATGATACTGGGGCTGGGCTGTATGTTCCTGATAAGCTATGTGGATCACCGTTTTCTGCGCAAGATGGTGGTGCCGGGGTACTTCATCGTGCTGGCCATGCTGGCCGTCACCCTGACCATGGCACCCCTGAACGGCTGCCGCCGCTGGATCCGCTTTGCAGGCCTTACGCTGCAATCCTCGGAGGTGGCAAAGTTTGAGATGATCCTGTTCAGTTCCCATCTTGCAGCCAAGGCACCGCAGGTGGAGCGGCTGGACCCGGAGCGCCGCATCCTGCTTACCCCCCGGGAATGGCTGCGGGTGCGGGTATGGAAGCAGCTGGTGGTGCCGGTGCTGCCCCTTATACCGGTGGTCCTCCTGCTGGCGATGGAGCCGCACATGTCCGGCATCGTGCTGACGGTGGCGGTGGTGGGCACCATCCTGCTGCTGTCCGGCAGCGGCGGTGTGCTGACATGGGCGGGTGCTATCACGGCGGGCACCCTGCTGGAGACCCTGCTCTCCCATGTGGACTCTATCCCCTACCTGCAAAAGCGTCTGGACGGCTGGACGCAGGATCTGAGCCAGATGACCGACCAGACCGTGCAGAGCCTTTATGCTATCGGCTCCGGCGGACTGAAGGGGCTGGGGCTGGGCAACAGTGTGGAAAAGCAGCTCTGGCTGCCGGAAAGCACCAACGACTTCATTTTCAGCGTGGTGTGCGAGGAGCTGGGCTTCATTGGCGCAGTGCTCATCATCGTGCTGTTCGTGCTGTTCATCGTGCAGGGGCTGCTCATCGCCTATAAGGCGGAGAACCTGTACTGCACCATGGTGGGCATCGGCATCATGGCACAGATCGCGTGGCAGGTGTTCTGCAACATCGCCGTGGTCACCAACACCCTGCCCAACACCGGCATCAGCCTGCCCTTCTTCTCCTCCGGCGGTACCAGCCTGATCCTGCTGCTGGCAGAGATGGGCGTAATGGTGAACATCGGCCGCAACGGCGAGCGGGCAGCGCAGCAGCGGGAGCAGATGCGTGCCCAGCGGGAGGCCGCCCGCGCCGAGCGCGAGGCAGAGCTTGCCCGCAAGACCATTGATCTGGCCTCTGCCCGCGCAGCCCGTACAGAACAGTAAAACAAACCGCAAGCCCGCCCGGCCGCAGGCCGGGCGTTTATAAGGAGGAATCACCATGCGTGTTCTCATCGCAGCCGGCGGCACTGCCGGACATATCAACCCCGCACTGGCCATTGCCGGTGCTTTGAAAAAAGCCGACCCTACCGCCGAGATCCACTTTGCAGGCCGTAAGGAGGGCATGGAGTACCGTCTGGTCACACAGGCGGGCTACCCCTTCCACCACATCGAGATCACCGGTTTTCAGCGCAAGCTCAGCCTGCACAACATCAAGCGCAACATCATTACTCTGTGGAATCTGGCCCTCTCCGGCCCCAAGGCCAAGGCCATGATGAAGGAAGTAAAGCCGGATCTCGTCATCGGCTGCGGCGGCTATGTGTCCGGCCCGGTGGTGCGCTGCGCCGCCAAAATGGGCATCCACACCGCCCTGCATGAGCAGAACGCCTTCCCCGGTGTGACCAACAAGCTGCTGGCCCCGGATGTGGATATCGTGTTTGCCGCCGTGCCCGCCGCTGTGGAAAAGCTGGGCGCACCGGACAAGACCCTTGTGGTGGGCAATCCCGTGCGGCCGGAGGTGTTTGTACAGGCCGCCAACCGCGAGGCCATCCGCGCACAGCTGGGTGCGGGCGACCGCACGGTCATCCTGTCCTTCGGCGGCAGCCTGGGCGCACGCCGGGTCAACGAGGTGGTGGCAGACCTGTGCGCCTGGGAACAGCACGAGCACAAGCCGGTGCTGCACCTGCACGCCACCGGCCAGTACGGCGTGCAGCTGTTTGAGCAGCTGCAAAAGCAGAAGGATTTTGCCCCCGGCGACAGCCTTGTGGTAAAGGAATACATCAACAATATGCCGGAGCTGCTGGCTGCGGCAGACCTCGTTATCAGCCGCGCCGGTGCGCTGACGCTGGCCGAACTGGAGGCTGTGGGACGCGCCGCTGTGCTGATCCCCAGCCCCAACGTGGCGGAGAACCACCAGTACTACAACGCCATGGAACTGCAGAAGGCCGGGGCGGCTGTGGTCATTGAAGAAAAAGACCTGACCGGTGAAAAGCTGGTGCAGACTGTTTCTGCCATGCTGGCACAGCCCGGCAAGCTGGCCGAGATGGGCAAAAACGCCCGCAGCCTGTCTGTGGACGACAGTCTGGACCGCATCACTGCGGCGCTGCTCAAGCTGGTAAAGACCCCGTGATGCCGACGTGGAATAAACAGGAAAGAAGGTGCGAACGATGCAGCAGAACCGTGACCGCAACGGCAGACCCCGGAACCCGAGACCCTATGACCTGAACCGGGATGTGGCGCGCACCTCTGCGCCTTCGCAGAATCATAATACGCCCCGGAGCACCGGCAGCAGCCGCTACGGCTACAACGGCGAGCCGCTCAGCCGCCCGCCCTCCCGCAGTGCCAACGGCAGTGTGCGCTCCTCCCGGGCAGATAACAGCATCCAGTTCCCCACCCAAACCCAATCTCAGCCCCGCCGCCCGGCGCAGGGGCAGGGGAGCAATACCACCCAGTACCCCTCTGGCAGCCGCCCGGCGGGCAGCAGACCAAAAAACGCGAAGTCCGGCGGCAAGCAGCGCCGCCCGGCAAACAATGCCCGCAGCGGGCAGAGCAGCCGGAAAAACCAGAACGCGCAAAACCGCCCGAACCGGCAGCACCCGGCAGGCGACCAGAGCCAGCGTCTGCGCCCGGCGCAGAGCGCCCCGCAGCAAAGCCCTGCCCGGCGGGAAATGCGCAAAAAGCGCAAGGTGACCCGCGCCACATTGCGGCGCCGCCGGATGCTGCGCCGCCTGACCGCCTTTGCCATGCTGCTGTGCGTCATTGGCGCGGGCATCTACCTGACCATGACCATGCTGTTCCGCATCAACTCCATTCAGGTGCAGACCCCGGACGGCAAGCAGGTGACCGAGATCGCTGGCTACTCCGCAGACAGCATTTTGCAGCGGATGGGCGTGCAGCTGGAGGAAAACATCTTCAGCTTTGAGCCCGGCGAAAAGGCCGCGGTGCTGGAGCAGAACTTCCCGCTGCTGGGCTCCATCAAGGTGATCCGGGACTACCCCAACACCGTGGTGGTGCAGGTGACCGAGGCCGTGCCCGCCTATGCGGTGCAAAACGGCAGCAAGTGGCTTGTGATCTCGGACAAATGGAAGATCCTGTCCGAGGAAAGCACCCAGCCCGAGGGGCTTTGCACCCTGTACGGCGGCAAACTGCAGGACACCACCCCGGGACAGGGCTTCTGGTTCGTGGACGATGCGGACGCGGCAAGCGCCTCCGGGTCGGAAACCGCCGAAAGTGAAAGCACGGTGAGCACAGAGAACGACCGTATGGAAGCGCTGCGCACACTGCGCAGCAAGCTGGAGGAATACGGCCTGTCGCAGGACGTGACACGGCTGGAAGTGGCAGACACCGAGCAGCTCGCATTTTTGTATCAGGACCGCATCAGCGTGCTGCTAGGTACGCTGAACGATCTGGATTATAAGCTGGACCGCGCCCGCTATGTGCTGACCAACGCCGACGGCAAGGGCTGCGGCCCCACCGATACCGGGCGGCTGGACTTCAGCCATACCAGCGCCAGCAGCACCCGCAAGATCTATTTTGCACAGGGCGAGCCTGCTTTGCCCTCCGGCTATGTGGTGCCGCCCAAGGCCGAGGAACCCGCCCCGGCCGAGGACACGGCAGACAGCACCGACAGTGCAGAAAGCACGGATACTGCCGACACCACCGAACCGGCGGCTGAAACGGACACCGAGCAGCTGCCCCTGACCCACCCTGACCGCATGACGGCCAACGAAGAAGAAAACCCCATGTAAAGAAGCTCTTTGGAGGAGACTGTATGAAGCTGGAACAACTGATGGAAGGCGTGCCCTTTACCCTTGTGCAGGGCAGTCTGGATACTGAGATCGCAGATATCATCTACGACAGCCGCAAGGCTGCCCCGGGGCTTTTGTTCGTGTGCATCGTGGGCACCCAGCGGGACAGCCACGCGTTTGCCGCTGACTGCGCCGCCAAGGGGGTCAGCGCGCTGGTCATCCAGCACGATATCGACCTTTCTACCCTGCCCGGGGTGACCGTGGTCAAGGTGGAGAGCAGCCGCTATGCCATGGCGTTGATGAGCGCCAACCTCTTCGGCAACCCTGCCCGGCAGATGACCATGATCGGCGTCACCGGCACCAAGGGCAAGACCACTACCACCCACATGATCAAAAGCGTGCTGGAGGCCGCAGGCCGTAAGGTGGGCATGATCGGCACCAACGGCATCTACTATATGGGACGCCACAAGGACACCGCCAACACCACCCCGGAAAGCTACGAGCTGCAAAAGACCTTCCGGGAGTTTCTGGATGCCGGCTGCGACACCGCGCTGATGGAGGTATCCAGTCAGGGCCTGATGATGGACCGCGTGGCGGGCGTGCACTACGATGTGGGCGTGTTCACCAACCTTTCGCCGGATCACATCGGCCCCGGCGAGCACAAGACCTTTGAGGAGTACCGCAGCTGGAAGGGACAGCTGTTCAAGCGCTGCGATGTGGGCGTGGTGAATATCGATGACGAGAACACCGCCGCCCTGCTGGAAGGCCACACCTGCAAGCTGGTCACCTATGGCCGCGATGAAAAGGCCGACTACCGCGAGACCGGCTACAAACTGCTGCGCACCCACGATTTTCTGGGCGTTGCCTTCCACGTTACCGGCAAGGACGAGATGGACGTCAAGGTGAATATGCCCGGCGAGTTCAGCGTGTACAACGCGCTGGCAGCGCTGGCCGTGGGCAAGGTGCTGGGTCTGCCGGATGCCGCCATCCACGATGGTCTGGGCAAGTGCGTGGTGAAGGGCCGTGTGGAGCTGGTGCCCATCAGCAAAAAGTTCACCATCCTGCTGGATTACGCCCACAACGAGGTATCCACCGAGAGCCTGCTTACCACCCTGCGCGCCTACAAGCCCCACCGTCTGGTGGTGGTGTTCGGCTGCGGCGGCAACCGCTCCAAGCTGCGCCGCTACGGCATGGGCGAGATCTGCGCCAAGATGGCTGATTTTTCCATCCTCACCGAGGACAACAACCGCTTTGAAAAGGTGGAGGATATTATTGCGGATATCCGCGAAGGCATGAACAAGGGCAACCCGGACGCAAAGTTCGTGGAGATCCCCGATCGTCTGGACGCGCTGCACTACGCAGTGGATCACGCACAGGAGGGCGATCTGATCGCCGTCATCGGAAAGGGTCACGAGACCTACCGCGACCGCGAGGGCGTCAAGACCCCCTTCCTTGAGCGGGAACTGCTGGAAGAATACGCCCAGCAGATCGGGCTGGAATAAGAAAATAATATTATTATTGCGGGAAAGGCCGCTGCACAAAGTACTGTGCAGCGGCCTTTTTGCGCCCTGCGGGTGCCCCTATATAAAAAGGAAGCAAACTGTGTCAAAAATGTAAAAGATAAAAATATTTAACTAAAACCATTGACTTATCCAACGGTTTGATTATAATGGTCGTGTTCGATACCTCATAAATTTTAGGTAAATAATTAAAAACAAACAGTGAACATAAAGGAGAATACTACCATGACTTTCGAGGAAATGAAGAAGATCGTTGTCGATACCCTGAGCTGCGATGAGGACAAGGTGACCATGGAGGCCAGCCTGACCGAGGATCTGGAGGCCGACAGCCTAGACGCTGTGGAGCTGAACATGGCACTGGAAGAGGCCTGCGGCGTGTCCATCCCCGATGAGGAACTGGCAAATCTCAAGACCGTGGGCGATATCTTCAACTACATCAATGCCCATGTCTGAGGCTGACCGAGGCGAAACGAGATGAACAGTATCAAAGACCTGCTGCCGGGCAGCATGCGGGAGCGCACCTTCCAGCTGAAGGCCCGGCGGGATGCGGGTGCCGTGTGGAACGACCCGCAGTTCGTGGAATGCAAAAAGTGCGGACGCCGCGCCACCCGCCAGATCTGGAACAAGGCACAGTACGTCTGTCCCAACTGCGGGGTACACCTGCCCATCGGCGGGTACTACCGCCTGAGCCTCGTCCTTGACAAGGGCAGCTTCCGGGAACTGGATGCCGACCTTGCACCGCAGGATGTGCTGCAGTTTCCCGGCTACCCGGAAAAGCTGGAAGCACAGACCGGCAAGACCGGCCTGAAGGAGGCTGTCATCACCGCCACGGGGCGCATCGAGGGCACTCCGGTTGTGGCAGCAGTGCTGGACAGCCGGTTCTTTATGGGCAGCATGAGCACCACCGTGGGCGAAAAGATCACCCGCGCCGTGGAGCACGCCACCGCAAAGCACCTGCCGCTGATCATCTTCTCGGCCAGCGGCGGCGCCCGGATGCAGGAGGGCATTTTCAGCCTGATGCAGATGGCAAAGACCTCTGCCGCCATCGAGCGGTTCTCTGCCCGGGGCGGGCTGTACATCAGCGTGCTGACCCACCCCACCACCGGCGGCGTGACTGCCAGCTTTGCCAGCCTTGGCGACATTATGCTGGCAGAGCCCGGGGCGCTGATCGGCTTTGCGGGCCCCCGGGTCATTGAACAGACCATCGGCGAAAAGCTGCCCGCAGGCTTCCAGCGCAGCGAGTTCCAGTACGAGCACGGCTTTGTAGACAAGGTAGTGCCCCGTACCGAGATGCGCGAAACACTGGCGCAGCTGCTGCGGCTGCACGCCTGAGGAGGGAGCGCCTTATGATCAAGGACATCTTACAACAGCTCGCACCGCTGGATGAAAAGATCGCCGCCCTGCGCGGCGACCCGGCGGACGAGAACATGACCGATATCACCAACCACGCTGCCGAACTGGCAGAGCTTTCCGCGCAGGAGGACGCTTTGCTGTCCGGCTGCGGGGCGCTGACCGCAGAGGACAGGGTCTTTCTGGCACGCCACCCGGAGCGCCCCCACATCGACGAGATCGTGGATGCACTGTTCACCGACTTCTTTGAGCAGTGCGGCGACCGCCAGTGCAAGGAGGATGCCGCCATTCTGGGCGGTGTGGCACTGTTCCACGGCCAGCCGGTCACGGTGATCGGCCACCGCAAGGGCAGCACGCTGGAAGAAAACCTGCGCTGCAACTTTGGTATGCCCGGGCCGGAGGGCTACCGCAAGGCCCTGCGCCTGATGAAGCAGGCCGAAAAATTTGACCGTCCCATCATTACCTTCATCGACACCCCGGGCGCATACCCCGGCAAGGACGCCGAGGAGCGCGGACAGGGCGAGGCCATTGCCCGCAACCTGATGGAGATGAGCGGCCTGACTGTGCCGGTGATCGCAGTGGTCACCGGCGAAGGCTCTTCCGGCGGCGCGCTGGCGCTGGGTGTGGCAAACCGCATCCTGATGCTGGAAAACGCCGTCTACTCGGTGCTGAGCCCCGAAGGCTTTGCCAGCATCCTGTGGAAGGATTCCTCCCGCAGCGGCGAAGCCTGCGAGATCATGAAGCTGACCGCACAGGATCTGTACAAGGACGGCATCGTGGAGGAGATCATCCCGGAGCCGGTGGGCGGCGCACAGCGCGCCCACGGGGTACTGTTCGGCAATCTGGACGAGGCACTGCAGCGGCAGCTGCGCAGCCTTGCCCGCATGAACGGCCGTCAGCTGGCCGAGCAGCGCTACCAGAAATTCCGTCAGATCGGAGAAATGAGGAAAGCATGAAGGGTTTGCGTCTGATCGCCACCGGCGGGGCTTTGCCCGGCCGCACGGTCACCAACGAAGAGCTGAGCCGCACCGTGGATACCAGCGACGAGTGGATCACCACCCGCACCGGCATCCGCACCCGGCACTACTGCACCGAGGGCGAAAACGCCGCCACACTGGCCATTGCCGCCGCAAAGCAGGCGCTGCAGCGCAGCGGCCTTGCCCCGGCAGATATTGCCTGCTGCGTCTGCGCCACCCTTTCCGCACCGGACGCCACCCCAAGCGTGGCCTGTCAGGTGCAGGCGGCGCTGGCACTGCCGGAAAACCGCCCCGCGCTGGACGTGAACGCCGCCTGTTCCGGCTTTTTGTATGGCACGGCGGTGGCGCGCGGCCTGCTGGCTACGCTGGGCGGGCGGTACGCGCTGGTTATCGGCACGGAAGCACTCTCCCGCCTGATGGATCCCGCCGACCGCTCCACCTGCGTACTGTTTGGCGATGGTGCCGGTGCGGCAGTGTTTGAACTGACCGACACCTCCGCGCCCTTTGCCATCACGCTGGGTGCCCGGGGCGATGCCGCCATCCATGCCGGCGGCCCCAGCCGCGCAGGCTCGGCACCCATCAGCATGGACGGCAGGGCAGTGTTCCGCTTTGCGGTGGATGCCCTGCCCAAATGCCTGCACACCGTGCTGGACGAGACCGGCCTTACGCTGGACAATCTGGACTGGGTGGTCTGCCATCAGGCCAACAGCCGCATCATCGACCACTGCGTCAAGGCGCTGCACGCCGATGGTGCAAAGTTCTACAAAAACATGGACCGCCACGGCAACACCAGTGCTGCCAGCATCCCGGTGGCGCTGAACGAGCTGGCTGAAAGCGGCCAGCTGCACCCCGGCCAGACCCTTGCCTGCATCGGCTTCGGCGGCGGCCTGACATGGGGCGGCATGATCGTGGAATATAAAGGATAAAGACCATGAAACTTTTAAACGAGATCCTGGGGACGAAATACCCCATCATTCAGGGCGGCATGGCCAACATTGCCACCGGCGAGTTTGCCGCCGCCTGCTCCAACGCCGGTGCACTGGGCATCATCGGTGCGGGCGGCATGAATGCCGATACCCTGCGCCAGAACATCCGCCGCTGCCGAGAGCTGACCGACAAGCCCTTTGGTGTAAACATCATGCTCATGCACCCGCAGGCTGATGAGTTTGCCCAGATCGTGGTGGAGGAAAAGGTCGCCGTGGTCACCACCGGCGCAGGCAACCCGGGAAAGTACGTTCCTATGTGGAAAGCTGCCGGCATCAAGGTGATTCCGGTGGTGGCTGCTGCCGTGCTGGCACGGCATCTGGAGCCGCTGGGCATTGACGCCGTCATCGCCGAGGGTACTGAGAGCGGCGGCCATGTGGGCGAGATGACCACCATGGCACTGGTGCCGCAGGTGGTGGATGCGGTCAGCGTGCCGGTCATCGCCGCAGGCGGCATTGCCGATGGCCGTCAGCTGGCGGCTGCGCTGGCACTGGGCGCCTGCGGGGTGCAGGTGGGCACCTGCCTGCTGGCAAGCGAGGAGTGCCCCATTCACCCCAACTACAAGGCCGCGCTGCTCAAAGCCGGGGACAGTGACACCATCGTCACCGGACGCACCGTGGGTGCACCGGTGCGTGTGCTGAAAAACCGCATGAGCCGGGAGTATGTCCGTCAGGAAAAGGCGGGCGCGGATAAGATGGAGCTGGAGAAATACACGCTGGGCAGCCTGCGCCGCGCCGTCTTTGAGGGCGACACGGTAAGCGGCAGCCTGATGGCCGGTCAGGTAGCCGGAATGCTGCACGAGGTGCGCCCCGTGGCGGACATCCTTGCAGACCTGTGGCAGGGCGGGAGGCAGCGCATCGCCGCGCTGAACACCGAATGCTGACCCTTGGCGGCAAGCCCCTGCAAGTACCCATTTTGCAGGGCGGCATGGGCGTGGGCGTCTCGCTGGGCGGGCTGGCCGGTGCGGTAGCAGCCTGCGGCGGCATGGGGTGCATCTCCACCGCCGATGCAGGCTACCGCGAGCCGGATTTTGCCCGTGACCCGGCGGCTGCCAACCACCGCGCCCTGACCGCAGAGATCCAAAAGGCTAAGGCCATTGCCGGGGGCGTGGGTCTGGTAGCTATCAACGCCATGGTAGCCACCCGGGACTATGCCGACGCCATCCGCACCGCCGTGGCGGCGGGGGTGGATGCCGTGGTCTCCGGTGCGGGTCTGCCGCTGGAGCTGCCGGGCATTGTGGGCACCAAAGAGGTAGCCATTGCGCCCATCGTATCCAGCGCCCGGGCGGCAAAGCTCATCCTGCGCCGCTGGGCAAAGGGCTTTGACCGCACCGCCGATTTTGTGGTCATCGAGGGCTGCAAGGCGGGCGGGCATCTCGGCTTTGCCGAGGAGGACCTGCTGGCCGACCGCTGCCAGACTTTGGACGAGATTCTGCCCGGGGTGCTGGCCGAGGTAAAGCCTTACGAGGAACAATACGGCCACGCCATCCCGGTATTTGTGGCGGGCGGCGTGTACACCGGTGCCGACATGGCACACTTTACAAAGCTTGGCGCTGCGGGTGTGCAGCTTGCTACCCGCTTTATCCCCACCTACGAGTGCGACGCTTCCCAGACCTACAAGGACGTGCTGCTGGCGGCAAAGCCGGAGGATGTGCGCATCATCCACAGCCCGGTGGGAATGCCCGGCCGCGCACTGAACACCCCGCTGGTGCAGGCGCTGGCTGAGGGCAAGCGCTTCCCGCCCAAGCACTGCGCTCGGTGTCTCAAGACCTGCGACCCCGCCGCTGTGCCCTACTGCATCACCCACGCCCTCATCGAGGCGGTGAAGGGCAACGTGGAGGAAGGGCTCTTCTTCTGCGGCGAAAACGTGGGCAGGCTGGATCGGATGCGCACCGTGCGCGAGCTGATGGACGAACTTGTGACCGAATGGAGGCAGAACTTATGAAGCTTGCCGTACTTTACGCCGGTCAGGGTGCGCAGCACCCCGGCATGGGCAAGGAATTTTACGAAGCATCTCCCGCCTTCCGGGCGGCCTTTGACAGCGCAGCGCTGGATTTTGACCTGCACCGCGTCTGCTTTGAGGACCCGGACGGCGTTTTGAACCAGACCGAATACACCCAGCCCTGCATGGTGGCCTTTGCCTGCGGCGTGACCGCCGTGCTGGCCGAAAAGGGTGTAAAGCCCGCCTATCTGGCGGGGCTTTCGCTGGGCGAATACTCCGCGCTGCAGGCAGCCGGGGTGTTCACCGCAAAGCAGGCCATCGAGCTGACCGCCTTCCGGGGCAAGGCCATGGCCGAGGCTGCAAAAGGCCTTGCCTGCGGTATGACCGCCGTGCTGGGACTGGACAGAGAAAAATTGTCCGCCTGCTGCGAACAGGCGGCTGAGGCAGGCTGTGTGCAGATCTGTAACTACAACTGCCCGGGGCAGCTGGTCATCGGCGGTGAGAAAGCCGCCGTGGAGCAGGCTGCCGCGCTGGCAAAGGAAGCCGGTGCCCGCCGCTGCATCCCGCTGAAGGTCAGCGGCCCCTTCCACACAAAGCTGATGGCTCCCGCAGGGGATGCGCTGGCACAGCGCTTTGCGGGCGAAAACTTCGGCACCATGGAGACGCCGGTGCTGTTCAACTGTCTGGGGCATGAAAAGGCCGAGACCGACAGCATCCCGCAGCTGCTGGTAAAGCAGGTGCAGAGCAGCGTCTACATGGAGGACACTTTGCGCCGCTTGGGTGAGCTGGGTGTGGACCACATTCTGGAAGTCGGCCCCGGCAGCGCCCTGAGCGGTTTTGTGAAAAAGACCCTGCCCGGGGTGGTCTGCACCGCAGTGGAGACCCCGGAACAGCTGGATGCGGTGCTGACCGCATGGAAGGATGCAGAATGAGTGAAGAAAAGCTGACCCGCGCCGCCATTGTTACCGGCGGCAGCCGGGGCATTGGCCGCGCAGTGTGCGTGGCACTGGCAAAGCAGGGCTGCAATGTGGTGGTGAATTACTGCCACGGCGCAGAGCCTGCGGAGCAGACGGCAGCGCTCTGCCGCGCCGAGGGCGTGCAGGCGGTGACCGTGCAGGCGGATGTATCCACCGCCGAGGGCTGCAAGGCGCTGTTCGATGCCGCTGCAGAGGCCTTTGGCCGGGTGGATGTGCTGGTGAACAACGCGGGCATCACCCGGGACAACCTGATTTTGCGCCTGACCGAGCAGGATTTTGATGCGGTGCTGGACACCAACCTGAAAAGCGCTTTTCTCTGCTGCAAGGAGGCCGCCCGCCGCATGGTGCGCCAGCGCTATGGCCGCATCGTGAACCTTTCCAGCGTGGTGGCGCTGCGGGGCAACGCCGGGCAGACCAACTACGCCGCCAGCAAGGCGGGGCTCATCGGTCTGACCAAGAGCCTTGCCCGGGAGCTGGCCGCGCGGAACGTGACCGTGAACGCGGTAGCACCCGGCTTTATCGACACCGACATGACTGCCGTGCTGCCGGAGGCGGTGCGCACCGGCATGACGCAGGGCATCCCCGCAGGCCGCGCAGGCCAGCCGGAGGATGCGGCACAGGCAGTGGCGTTTTTTGCCGCAGAACAAAGCAGCTATCTCACCGGGCAGGTGCTCTGTGTGGACGGCGGCATGGCAATGTAAAGGAGAACCCTTATGGAAAAACGCAGAGTTGTGATCACCGGCCTTGGCACGGTGAACCCGCTGGGCAACAATGTGGCGGACAGCTGGGCAGCAGCCCGTGCCGGTAAATGCGGCATCGGTCCCATCACCCAGTTCGACACCACCGACTTCAAGTGCAAGCTGGCTGGTGAGGTAAAGGGCTTTGACCCCGAGACTGTGGTGGACAAAAAGGAAGTCCGCAAGATGGCACGCTTTACTCTGCTGGCACTGGGCGCTGCCGCCGAAGCCATTGCAGACAGCGGCCTTGATACCGAGGCCGAGGGCAAGGACATCGGCGTCATCCTGTCCAGCGGCATCGGCGGTCTGCCCACGATCGAGGAGCAGCACGCCCGCGGCGAGGAAAAGGGCATGGAGAAGGTAAGCCCCTACTTTGTGCCCATGGCCATTGCCAACATGGCAGCGGCGCAGGTGGCCATCCGCTTTGGTCTGAAGGGCATGTGCACCTGCCCGGTCACGGCCTGCGCCGGCGGCACCAACGCCGTAGGCGACGCCTTCCACCGCATCCGGGACGGCTACGAGCCGGTGATGGTCTGCGGCGGCGCGGAAAGCTGCATCAGTCCCTTGGGCATCGGCGGCTTTACCAGCATGAAGGCGCTTTCCACCGCCACCGACCCGGACGCTGCCAGCCTGCCCTTTGACGCCCGCCGCGGCGGCTTTGTCATGGGTGAGGGCAGCGGTGTGCTGGTGCTGGAAGAACTGGAGCACGCAAGAGCGCGCGGCGCACACATCTATGCCGAGGTGGTGGGCTACGGTGCCAACTGCGACGCCTACCACTTTACCGCGCCCGCACCCGGCGGCGCAGGTGCCATCGACTGCATGAAGCTGACCTTGGTGGATGCCGACATCGCACCGGAGCAGGTGGATCACATCAACGCCCACGGCACCGGCACCCACATGAACGATGCCTGCGAGACTGCCGCCATCCACGCCGTGTTCGGCGCACACGCCAAGGAGATGACCGTGGTCAGCACCAAGAGCATGACCGGCCATCTGCTGGGCGGCGCGGGCGGCATCGAGGCCGTGTTTACCGCGCTGGCACTGCGGGACCAGTTCGCCCCGCCCACCATCCACTACGCCCAGCCTGACCCGGAGTGCGATCTGGACTATGTGCCCAACACCGGGCGGCAGCAGGAAATGCAGTATGCGCTGAGCAACAGTCTGGGCTTTGGCGGCCACAACGCCTGCATCGCCCTGCGCAGATGGGAGGGCTGACCCATGGCAGAACCTCGTACCGTGCGTGAAAACGCCAACACCCTGAGCAGTGTGCAGATTGCAGAAATTCTGCCCCACCGCTACCCCTTTGCCCTCGTGGATCGAATTCTGGACTACGAGCCGGGGCAGTGGGCCATCGGCCGCAAGTGCGTCACCCGCAACGAGGAATTCTTCAACGGCCACTTCCCGGCGCAGCCGGTCATGCCCGGCGTGCTGCTGCTGGAAGCACTGGCACAGACCGGCGCTGTGGCAGCGCTGAGCCTGCCGGAAAACAAGGGCAAGCTGGCGCTGTTCGGCGGCATCAAGAGTGCCCGCTTCCGCAAGCAGGTCACCCCCGGGGACGTGCTCACCCTCCACTGCGAGCTGGTACAGCAGCACGGCGCTGTGGGCGTAGGCAAGGCCTCGGCATGGGTGGACGGCAAGTGCGCCGTCACCGCAGAGCTGACCTTTGTGCTGACCGACGCAGCAGAATAAAATGAATGAAAAAGAGATAGGCGATCCCTTTCGGGAAAGCCTATCTCTTTTTTTGTGTCTGTTCCGGTCGGTTTACTCTGCGGCAGCTGTCCCGGCGTCTGCTTCAGCAGTGGGGGCAGACTCTGCCGTGGCGGTTTCTGTTGGGGCGGTCGCTGCCTGCTCCTTCTCCATCCACTCCCGCACACGGTCGGGGCGGTTGGTGATGTAGGCATCGGCGCTGGTGCGCAGCAGGCTGCGGACGGAATCTTCCGTGTCCACCGTCCACAAAGACACCTTGATGCCCATCTCGTGCAGTTTGTCAATGAAACCGGCGTTTTTGTAGGCGGTGTGGTACTCACAGCTGACCCACTCCGGCACAAAGTCCAGACTGCGGATGTAGGCGGGCAGATCCCGTTGCGCCATCAGGTTTTTGTAGATCTCGTTCAGGCTCTCGCCGGGAAAGTTTGCCCGCAGCATACTTACCTTATCGCTCATCCAGCGGGTCATCCAGCTGCAATTTTCCTCGTCTGCTGCGCTCTCCGGCAGGGCAGCGTCCATGGCTTCCATGTCGTCTATGCCGTTGGTCAGTCCAAGATCCTTCCAGATGATGGGCGGCGGCAGCAGCATGCTTTCCAGCTCGCCGTATACCAGTGCACCTACCCGCAGTTCGGGCAGCAGCTGCTTTGCCTGCCGCAGCAGCGCGTGGTTGAAGGAAACAAGGATCACCTGTTCTACCATCTCGGTCTGCTGCAGCACTTCCAGCACCCGGGGTACAAAGTCCGGGTCGTTGTCCATGGTGGATTTCAGTTCCAGATGCACGGTGCATTCCGGCATCTGCTTGCACAGCTCCATGGCTTCCTGTAAGGTAGCAATCTTTTCGTCCTGATAGATGGCATCCTTCCAGCTGCCAAAATCCAGCTCTTTCAGATCGCCCATGGTCATATCGTAGATCTTGCCGGAAATATCCGTGTGCAGATCGATCATATAGTCGTGGTGGATCACAAGCCCGGCGTCAATGGTCTGCTGTACGTCCATCTCTACGCCGTCCGCGCCAATCTCCATGGCTTTTTTAAAGGCAGTCAGGGTGTTTTCCGGTGCAAGATAGGAAGCACCGCGGTGTGCAATGATTTGTGGTGTCATAAATTTTCTCCGTTATCGGTTCTTCCTCACACGTTTACGCCCCGGCGCTGCCATACCGCAAACAGTGCCGGGGCGCTTGCTCAGGTCAGGTCCTCGCCGTCTGAAGCGATGACCTTTTTATACCAGTAAAAACTGTCCTTCCGGCTGCGGGCAAGGGTGCCGTTGCCGTCGTTGTCCTTGTCCACATAGATAAAGCCGTACCGCTTTTTCATCTCGCCGGTGGAGGCACTCACAAGGTCGATAGGACCCCATGTGGTGTAGCCCATCAGCGGCAGACCATCCTCGTTGACGGCCTTTTCCATCTCCTCAATGTGCGCCCGCAGGTAGTCGATGCGGTAGCTGTCGTGGATGGAGCCGTCCGGCTCTACGGTATCCACCGCACCCAGACCGTTCTCCACGATGAACATGGGCTTTTCGTACCGGTCGTAGATGGTGTTCAGGGTCACCCGCAGACCCACCGGGTCGATGGCCCAGCCCCACTCGCTGACTTTCAGGTAGGGGTTCTTCACCGATGCCGACACGGCGTTGCCTTCCGCATTCTCTGCCGCCATCAGCTCCTTATCCACCGTGATGCAGCGGCTGGAATAGTAGCTGAAGGATACAAAATCCACCGTGCCCTCCCGCAGCGTGCGGTCGTCCTCCGACTGTGTGTGCAGCTGCACCCCGGCGCGCTCCATCCGCTTTTTAGCCCACACGGGGTAAGCGCCGCGCACCTGTACGTCGGTAAAGAAGTAGTTGTCCCGGTCTGCCTCCTGCGCCGCCCGCACATCCTCCGGGGCGCAGGTGCGGGGGTAGAACTGCCCTGCCGCCAGCATACAGCCCACCATGGCATCCGGCATTTTTTCGTGCGCCAGCTTTACCGCCTTTGCGCTGGCCACCAGCTCGTGATGGGCAGCCTGATACTTGACCTGCTCCACATTTTCGCCGGGGTAGAACACCAGCCCGGCGCCGGTAAAGGACAGGTGCAGCAGCATGTTGATTTCATTAAAGGTGAGCCAGTACTTCACCTTGCCTTTGAAGCGGTCGAACAGCACCTCGCAGTAGTGGACGTAGGCGTCCACCATGCGGCGGTCTTTCCAGCCGCCGTATTTTTTGATGAGGGCAATGGGAGTGTCAAAGTGGCAGATGGTGACCAGCGGCTCAATGCCGTACTTATGGCACTCGTCAAAAATGCTGTCGTAGAAGGCCAGTCCTGCCTCGTTGGGCTGAGCATCGTCGCCGTTGGGCAGGATGCGGGTCCATGCAATGGACAGCCGGAAGCACTTGAAGCCCATCTCTGCAAACAGGGCGATATCCTCTTTATAATGGTGATACAGGTCAATGGCCTCGTGGCTGGGGTAGAAATGTGCGTCATCGCAGCCCAGCATTTCCATATAGCCCGTTGCCACCGGAAAACGGTCCGGGCCGAAGGGGGTCACGTCCACCGTTGCCAGACCCTTGCCGTCTGCCTGCCATGCACCCTCGCACTGGTTGGCGGCGGTAGCGCCGCCCCACAAAAAGCCCTTGGGAAATTTGCCCATACTCTTTACCTCCTTGTTTACTTTTGCGCCCCTGCGGAGCGCAGATATACGCATACTACTATGATACCGCAACCGGCGGCGCTTGTCCATGACTGCATTTTGCAAAGGTGCGTGCATTTGGGGATAAAGTACGACTTTTATCGTCAAAACGCCGAAATTTCCTACTGTTTTTTGCGCACTTTTCACGATAAAAACACAAAACTTGCCTGTTTTTCTTTTATTCTGTTCCTTTTAAACCGCGCGGCAGTATGGTAGAATAATAGGGTAAGAACTGCGCTGCGCTGCTGCGCTGCTGAGAACATGGAAAAAATGGAGTGTTTGATTATGACTGAGTTCAAACCCATCAAAGAAGGCAAAGTCCGCGAGATCTACGACAATGGCGACAGCCTGATCATGGTTGCCACCGACCGCATTTCTGCGTTTGACGTCATCCTGAAAAACAAGGTCACCAAAAAGGGCACCGTGCTCACCCAGATGAGCAAGTTCTGGTTCGATTACACCCGCGATCTGCTGCCCAACCACATGTTGAGCGTGGATGTGCAGGATATGCCGGAGTTCTTCCGCCAGCCCCAGTTCACCGGCAACAGCATGATGTGCCGCAAGCTGACCATGCTGCCCATCGAGTGCATTGTGCGCGGCTACATTACCGGCAGCGGCTGGGCAAGCTACCAGAAGACTGGCAAGGTGTGCGGCATCCAGCTGCCCGAGGGCCTGCAGGAGTCCGATAAGCTGCCCGAGCCCATCTACACCCCCTCCACCAAGGCAGAGATCGGCGACCACGACGAGAACATCTCCTACGAGCAGAGCATCGACGTGCTGGAGAAGCAGTTCCCCGGACACGGTCTGGAGTACGCCACTAAGCTGCGCGACTACACCATTGCCCTGTACAAGAAGTGTGCCGAGTATGCACTGTCCCGCGGCATCATCATTGCCGACACCAAGTTCGAGTTTGGTCTGGACGAGGACGGCAACGTGGTGCTGGGTGACGAGATGCTGACCCCGGACTCCTCCCGCTTCTGGCCGCTGGAGGGCTACGAGCCGGGTCACAGCCAGCCCTCCTTCGACAAGCAGTTCGTCCGCGACTGGCTGAAGGCCAACCCCGACAGCAACTACGACCTGCCGCAGGATGTCATTGACAAGACCATTGCCAAGTATCTGGAGGCCTATGAGCTGCTGACCGGCAAAAAGCTGTAAGCGTATCCCGTATCCATAAAAACCAAGGCTGCTGCGGAAAATTTTCCGCAGCGGCCTTTTTTGCTCCCCGCCCTCTTGACAAGGGGCGGGGAGATGGGTAATATATGTATCGTATCAAACAGTTTCACATCGAACAATTTGAACAGAGGAAAAACATTATGTGTACACAGCACCCTATTGAAGAGCCCTGCAAGCTGGACCCGCCGTGGGAAGGGCCGCAGGTCATTCCCGCCCAGCTGCACCGGGTGGATAACCTGATCTTCCGCAGGCTGAACCAGTTTTCCCGCGCCAACGGGGTAGAGCAGACCACCCCCATGCACGGGTGGATCATCGAGTATCTCTACCGCCACCGGGACGAGCCGGTGTTCCAGCGGGACATCGAGCGGGAATTTTCCATCACCCGCTCCACGGTGACGAACATTTTGCAGCTGATGGAGCGCAAGGGCTACATCCGGCGGCTGAGCGTACCGCAGGACGCCCGGCTCAAGCAGCTGGTTTTGACCGAGGAGGGCATCCAACGGCACGAAAAGACCCTGCTGTCCTTCCACCAGACCGACGATTATGTGGCCGGACTGCTGACCGAGGAGGAGAACGCAGAACTGCTGCGGCTGCTGAACAAGCTGCGGGAGGCGTTGAAATAACCACCTTTTCCGTCAAAGCGCCGAAAAAGGACTTGTTAAATTAGTAATTATGAACATTTTACGAAACGTCTTGACATTTAAATTGTTATGTATAAAATTGTTTTGCACCAAACAAATAAATTCAACAGGAGGGAACTCAGATGATCAAAAAGCTTGTGTCGCATCTGGGCGAGTATAAAGCCGCCTCGATCAAGACACCGCTCTTTGCTGCGCTGGAAGCCATTATGGATGTGCTGCTGCCCACCATCATGGCCTTTATCATCGACCAGGGCATTGAAAAGGGCGATATGAACGCCATCATCCGCTACGGCCTGCTTACCTTTCTGGTGGCAGCCATTGCGCTGGTGCTGGGCGTGCTGGCGGGCAAGTACGCCGCCGAGGCATCCACCGGCTTTGCCGGAAATCTGCGCGATGCCATGTATGAAAATATCCAGCATTATTCTTTTTCCAACATCGACAAATTCTCCACAGCGGGTCTTGTCACCCGCATGACCACCGACGTGACCAACGTGCAGAACGCCTTCCAGATGATTTTGCGCATGTGCGTGCGCGCCCCGGTGCATCTGGTGTTTGCAATGTTCATGGCTGTGGTCATCGGCGGCCCGCTGTCGCTGGTGTTCGTGGTGGCAGTGGCCTTTCTGGTGGCGGTGCTGGCTGCCATCATGATCCCCACCTTCCGCATCTTTGACCGTGTGTTTAAGAACTATGATAACCTCAACGCCTCGGTGCAGGAGAATGTCTCTGCCATCCGCGTGGTCAAAAGCTTTGTGCGCGAGGGCTTTGAAAACGAAAAATACACCGCCGCCTGCGAGAGCCTGTACAAGCAGTTCGTCAACGCCGAAAGCCGCCTGAGCTTCAATAACCCCGCCATGCTGGTGGCAGTGTACGGCTGCAACATCGCGCTGAGCTGGTTCGGCGCAAAATATGTGCTGCACGGTGCCATTACCACCGGTCAGTTGAACGCCCTGTTCGGCTATATCATGAACATCCTTATGGCACTGATGATGCTGAGCATGGCCTTTGTCATGATCGCCATGTCCGCCGCCTCTGCCAAGCGTATCGTGGAGGTGCTGGACGAGCACACCGACCTGCCCCCGGCAAAGCAGCCGGTGCAGCAGGTGGCAGACGGCAGCATCCAGTTTGACCACGTTACCTTCAAGTATAAGCACGGCAGCGGCCAGCCGGTGCTGAACGATATCAGCTTTACCATCCGGCCCGGCGAGACGCTGGGCATCATCGGCGGCACCGGCAGCGCAAAGTCCAGTCTGGTGCAGCTGATCCCCCGCCTGTATGATGCCGAGAGCGGCACCGTGAAGGTGGGCGGCGTGGATGTGCGCGACTACAACCTCGACGTGCTGCGCCGCGAAGTGTCCATGGTGCTGCAGAAGAACGTGCTGTTCAGCGGCACCATTCTCGATAACCTGCGCTGGGGCGATGAGAACGCCAGCGAGGAAGAGTGCATCCGTGTGGCAAAGCTTGCCTGCGCCGATGAGTTCATCGAGCGCTTCCCGGACAAATACAATACATGGATCGAGCAGGGCGGCTCCAATGTGTCCGGCGGCCAGAAGCAGCGCCTGACCATCGCCCGCGCCCTGCTGCGCAAGCCCAAGGTGCTGATTTTGGACGACTCCACCAGCGCCGTGGATACCGCGACCGATGCCAAGATCCGCAAGGCCTTCCGGGAGGAGATCCCCGGCACGACCAAGATCATCATTGCACAGCGCATTTCCTCGGTGCAGGATGCAGACCGCATTCTGGTGTTGGAGAACGGCCAGATCAATGGTCTGGGCACCCACGCAGAGCTGCTGGCGACCAACGCCATCTATCAGGAGGTCTACAACAGCCAGACGCAGGGCGGCGGCGATTTTGACAAGCAGGGAGGTGCGCAGTAATGGCAGTAAAAGAAGTACATGGCCCCGGCCCGCGGGGCGCACGGGGGCCGCGCCCCAAGGTGGAAAACCCGGGCAAGCTGCTGAAGCGCATTATGGATGAGGTGTTCCGCAACTATCTGCCCCACTGCATCCTTGTGCTTGTGTGCATCGTGGTCAGCGCGCTGGCCAATGTGCAGGCCAGCTTGTTCTTGCAGACTTTGATGGACGATTACATCGTGCCCATGACCCGCCAGCAGAACCCCAGCTTTGCACCACTGGCCGGTGCATTGGTGCGGATGTGCTGCATCTACCTTGTGGGCATTCTGGCTGCATGGGCCAACGCCCGCATCATGGTCAACGTAACGCAGGGCACGCTGCGCAATCTGCGCACCAAGCTGTTCACCCACATGGAAAGCCTGCCCATCCGGTATTTTGACACCCATCCCCACGGCGATATCATGTCCGTGTACACCAACGATGTGGATACCCTGCGCCAGATGCTCAGCCAGAGCATCCCGCAGCTGGTATCCAGCGTCATCACCATCGTATCCGTGTTCTTCAGTATGTGTATGCTCAGCTGGCAGCTGACCATCGTTACCATGCTCATGGTGGCGCTGATGCTGTTCTGCTCCAAGCAGATCGCAAAAAGCTCCTCCAAGTACTTCATCCAGCAGCAGCGGGATCTGGGCAAGGTGAACGGCTACATTGAGGAGATGATGGAAGGCCAGAAGGTGGTCAAGGTGTTCACCCACGAGCAGCAGACCCTTGCCGGCTTCCGTGAGTTGAACGACCAGCTGAAGGAAAGCGCCAAACAGGCCAATGCCTTCTCCAACATCATGATGCCGGTCAACGCCCAGCTGGGCAACATCAGCTACGCCATCTGCGCGCTGACTGGTGCAGCCATGGCCGTTGGCGGCGTTGGCAGCATGACCCTTGGCACCGTGGTGGCCTTCCTCAGCCTGAACAAGGGCTTCAATATGCCCATCAGTCAGGTGTCCATGCAGGCCAACAGCGTCATCATGGCACTGGCCGGTGCAGAGCGCATCTTCAAGATGATGGACGAGCCCAGCGAGACCGACGAGGGCTATGTGACGCTGGTGAACGCCAAGTACGACCGCAACGACCAGCTGGTGGAAACTGCCGAGCGCACCGGTCTGTGGGCGTGGAAGCACCCCCACCACGACGGCACTACCACCTACCACAAGCTGGCGGGCGACATCACCTTTACAGACGTGGACTTTGGCTATGTGCCGGAAAAAACGGTGCTGCACGACATCAACCTGTACGGCCGTCCGGGGCAGAAGATCGCTTTTGTTGGCTCCACCGGTGCAGGCAAGACCACCATCACCAACCTGATCAACCGCTTCTACGATATTCAGGATGGCAAGATCCGCTATGACGGCATCAACATCCACAAGATCAAAAAGGCCGACCTGCGCCGCTCGCTGGGCATCGTGCTGCAGGACACCCACCTGTTCACCGGCACGGTGATGGAGAACA
>OIZS01000294.1_pt1 | contig 23240 bp, 25 predicted proteins | sample 1588641 | NCBI WGS metagenome assembly OIZS01 (sample SAMN03283240) | human gut metagenome | biome: human-associated habitat; material: feces | host: Homo sapiens | place: Peru | collected 2012
ACTCTTGCGTCGTGGACTTATCAAATGTCCAGAAGGTCAAAAGAGACATTGGATAATCGTCTCCAATCATTTTGTTGACCGCAACAGTCGTACTTTTAAGGATTGGAACAGTCAAAGGGATCCAAAACTCAGCATGAGTGAGATTGAAAATATGGTGGACTACCTTGACCCAAGACTAAAAAACATACTCTGAAGGTAAAAAAATCTTTGAGAGTTGCAAGGATTATCCTTCACTCCTACCCTCTTGTATCGGACTGGAATAGTCCACAATGTTAATTTACAATCGAATTTTTAACAAAGTCAATAAAGGTAGGCACTGAAAAGTGCCTACTCTTTGGGGTAAGCCCTGAATTGACTGCTTACCCCAATTTTGTTGAGTTCGAAGAGCACAAACACGGAAGCAGAAGCAAATTCTACCGCTCCGTATTTGCGATAGCAAAGGTACGGTGGCGCAAAGTCAAAAACAAATCTATTAAAACCCATTTGAATTTCATTTGAAGTTCGTTGGAATTTCATTGGAACTTCATTCGAACTTTACGTAAAAAATAAAAATTGTATGGCAGCACGAAAAAAGAAAAATGTCGAAGTATTGACCCCAAAGGTTAAATGTTTATCGCAGAATGATTCTGAGATTACTTTTTCAGATATATTGTCTTATATGACTGGTAAAACGGTATATTATAATGACAAGGAATATCTTGTGAGGACTTATGGCAGTAAAAATCTTGAAAATTGTCAAGAAGGTATTATTGTAACTGGTCAAAATAAGGATATTCCACCAAAGCGCAATAATCAGACAGGAGAATTTTCAGCGTTACCAGTTGACATAGATCATGAGAAACTGTCTTTTGGAAACGCCTTTCTGTATGATAAAAGGTTGAATGTCTTGCTTTATGAGCGAAACAAGAATGGTTGTTTCATTGATACACTTGCGAAGCTCATCATGCAGCTATGGAATCAAGACAAAAAAGAGCATGAAGATATCAATATAGCACTTGACTTTATCGCAATTCTTCGAAAGGGAGAATATACAAGAGCACTTAAAATGGGATACTATAAAGAGTTTATTGCTGAGTTCACTAATCCAACAGAGATTTTGGAAGAGATGGAATATGACAACAGTAGTCTTTATGGAATATCAAAAAAATGTGCTACAGAAGCAGTTAAAGCTAAATCTGACAAATTCGAGGTGAAAATGAGTACTTTCGGTAAGCAAGTAAACAAAGATGGACTTTCGATTAAGACTATAAAGGATCATTTGAGATCAGTACGTAGTTTACTTCAAGGACGAATGAAGTGCAATGTTGAAAAGGTTAGGATCAAGGGATATTCATCAGATCCTGAGGATTCTTCTTCAATTCAAACAATAGACTTGGTGGCTGATGTCTTTAAGCCATATTTTTGGTTGACTTCAAATAGCTTAAATTGCGATTTGCAAGAAGCGGAGCGAAGGAAAGAATTGTATAAAGTCTATCAGAACATACGCCAGGAAATAGAAAGATGTATAGGCAATGAGTAGATTTTTCGATTATAAGGCTCCTTTCTTAGGGGCTATGGTAGTCGCATTCCTAAGTTTTAAGTATGTTTACATCTTAGGGTCATTGGAAGAACTCCAAGAATTCATAAAATCATTTGTAGATTTTGGTTCTTTGTGTTTCGGTGTATTGCTGACATTCTTTGGTATTGTAATACAAAGTTCCAGTGAAACTATTCGCCAGATGAAACGTAGGATGAAAACCTTTAATCGTTTTATCGTATATAATCGCAATATAATCATCTTTTCACTAGTCTTGACTATTTGCGCCTATATACTTGGCAATTTAAACTTTTGGAAGATAACAACATATTCAATATCAGAATTAGTAATTTCAATATTTTTCGGGGCATTGGTATACTTCCTTTATGGATTACTGTATTTGCTTCTTATATTTTTCAATTTATTACATCAACATGAAAATTAATTTTATCGATACCTCTCTGTGTCATCTTGTGATACATGGCATAGGGAACAAATGTCTGGAAGAATCTTTGGTACTATCCAGTCAAGAAGTCAAAATGAATGAAATGACAAAAGGCAAGTTGTTGGAAAATCTATTGAAGAATATGCCTCATGAAGCGTCTTGGCATTATGTACATGATATAGATTTGTCATACAATGAGATGTTTTCCTTTTCACAAAAAGTATTTGAAAATCGTGATATATTCGTTTCAATGTCTAAAAATATGGCAAAACATCTTTTCAACCAAGGTGTCTCAAAGAATGTTCGTTCAGGAATAGTTTATATGGCATATTTGGAAGGGATTCTTGTAGATGATAAGGAAATGGATGCTATAGGCATTTTTAAATCAGAAAAGATAGATACCTTCTTGAAGGTAAACTATGAGGATGGTATTTATAGTCTTTCTTCAGAAAAAGGGATGGGATGTATTGATAAGGGCTGCCTTATCATGAATGCTGAATCAGAGAATGGTTATTTGATTTCATTGTTCAATTCAAAGAAGAAGAGTGATGTCAAATACTGGAATGAAGATTTTCTTGGTATCAGATTGATAAATGATAATAATTATAAAACAAATCGTGTTGTGGAGCTTTGTGGTACATTTATTACGAAAAACGAAGCCATAGCAAAGAAAGATAAGGCTAACATGATTGATAAAGTTTTGTCAGCTATGACATTAGGAGAGACTTCGTTTGAGGAGATAACTAATGTAGTGTTTGAAGAAGAAAATATACGTCAGCATTTTTCTGAGTACTGTCAGGAACAGCCCCATTCAGACGAGGTTAAGTTAGATTGTGTTTTTGTACCTAATGTTGAAAAGGTAGGAAAAGAGTTGAAGAAGTATCGTAATAAATCAAAATTAAAGCTTGACGATGATTTTGAAGTACTAATAAAGGGTGGTGAAGAAAATATTGAAAAAGGTTATGATCAAGACAGAGGGCTTTCATATTATAAACTATATTTCAGTGAGGAGAAGTAGTAAATAAATCATATTGAGATTTTAAAATAAAATTCGCTGGATTTTATAGCATTATTCCTATCCGTTATCTATGGAATAGCGCAGGATATGTGTCGCATAAGAGCAATATAAGGTTTGAACAGATCTTGATGTCCGTATTGGAGAAGGAGAAATGCTTGCAGGGGCCGATGGACAATGTGTTGCTCCCTTCGCCCACATTCAACGCGTTGTTTCTGCTTCGCCATACTGGCGAGCACTTCGCCGCCAATGAGATCACGCTCAGGCATGTGCTGGACGTGGGATTGTTTTTTAAGCGGTATCACTCGCTGATCGACTGGGAAAGGACATTCGAGGTTTATCAGAGCGAACGGATGATGCGCTTTTTCAATGCGATAGCCACTATCTGTGTCGATCGTCTGGGAATGAATGCAGAGTGGTTTGCTTCTGACGACCAGCGCTTCTCTTATCGGTCTGACGCCGCGCTCGCCGACCGTCTGTTGGAAGATATCTTCGAGGAGAAAGACGTGTTGCCAATGTCGACTTCGGGTGTAGATACGGTGGACAAAAAACTATGCTATGCCCTGGGCAAAACCCGCCGATGGTGGCATAACCGCTGGAAGTATCAACTGGTGTATAATGAAAACCTTGTGGAGTCGTTTTGGTGGTTGGCGAGGAACAGAATGAAATAAACATGTATATAACGAAATCTTACTTTATACGGAGGAAAACGCAAGAAATAGAGTATAAACTATGGTAAACAAGAAAATGAATAAGAACTTGTTGTTCGGGTATTTAGTGTTCTGTCTGGATGAATGGAAGAAAAATATAGAAAGTACTGGGAAGAGCATTCCTGCCTTTACAAAGTTACGTCTTCAAAAAATTCTATTTCTTGTTTGTGCTTGGAATGCAACAAATACAGAACGGAAGCTTTTGAATGTGTTTAATAATTTTTATGATCTGCCTTATGGACCTGTAGAGATGGATGTTTATGAAGATCACCTGCAACGACCGCAACGGCAACATCGTCAAGCGCGTCACCTCCAGCGACGAGGGCGACGTGGAGGATCCCGACGGCAATGGCGGCAACACGCCGGGCGGCAATACCCCGGGTGGTTCTCAGACTGGCGGTGGTTCTCAGGCCGGTGGTACTGAGGGCGGTACGTGCTCGGCGACTGATCGCCTCATCTCTTCTAAGGCCCAATCGTCCATAGGGCCCACAGGCAGCAGACCTCGCCTCGCTGCTGCGTGATCATCAAGGCTTTCCCCACCCGAGTGGCGACACAGCGCAGAGCGATACTGCGGTGGGGAACAAAAATCTCTCTCTTTTTATAGTCAATTTAAGGTGTACTCCAATTAGCATGAGCTCGTGGAGGGAAAAAACTCCTATGCTTGTCTCAAGTAGGCATGACAATGCCGCCGTGCAAAAGTTAATGCTTTGTTTGAGACCAGGCAATACGGTGTTTACCAATACTTACAATAGAATCTAATGGATAAATTCGAAGAGTATAAAAGCAAAATAGAAGCAACGTGTAAAGATTATACTACTTTGCTTGTTGATAAGGAAAGTGTTTTACAGAACGGAGTTTCTACCGCAGAAAGAACTGCGCCATACGGTTTCTCTTGGATTGATTATTGGCGTGCAATGTCGGGTGTTTATAAATCTCTTTTAGAATGTAGCTCTTGTGGAAAAATGATCTTTGCAGACGGTATTCCTCCTGTGTTGACAAAAATTTATGCTGTGTTGGGCTTAGATGAAAATGAGCATAAGGCATTGGGGGGACATTTGTTGGTAAAAGAGCCCCAAGACCATGATTATCCAGGAGGTTTTTATATAACTCCTCTTTGTCCTAAATGCAATGCTCAGCGTGGAAAAGAAATAACTATCAGACAAGGGAGTGTTCTTTGTAAAGAAATAACAATCGAAAAAACCAATGACGATGTGTAGTAGTAAACAATCATCTGAGAATGAAGTTATATCTAAATATTTACTTTGGGTGATTCTTTTAATATGCCTTATTATTTCTATTGGTTTTGCAGTTTTATTTTTGCAAAATAGAGAATGGAATAAATTATGGCCAATAGATCATTTTTTGTTTGGAAATTATGGCGACCTTATGGGCGGTGTCGTCGGAACCATTGTGGCATTTTATAGTGCGTATCTACTTGTGAAAACTTTCCAAAGTCAAGAGTCTGTAAACAGAAATGTTATTGAGACAAACAATAATATCGTATTAGCTAATGAAACTGCGTCATTGGTAAATGAGAAACAATTGTATAATACATTGCTGGAAGTTTTTGATAATAAATTTGGGCGCTTTGTCTCTGGATATCAAATGGCTATAGATAATTATGTGCTTAGTGATGGTGACGTTAATTTTGTAGGTAGAAAGGCGTTTGAGAAATTGTCCTGTGAATTTATAACAATTGATTTTGATAATAAAAACGATTATTTAAGGCGATGTCAGTCTGCAGTTTCTGATTATATGGATTTCTATTCTAAAAATAGACTTTATTTGGCAGTTCATTTCCGAATGTTATATTTGTTGACATCACTTGTTGCTGGGTCGGATCTGAATAGCGACGATAAAGTGTTGTATGCAAAGTTGGTTAGAGGACAATTGAGTGAATCGGAGATGACTATGTTGCGCTATAATTGTCATAGCCTATATGGTGAAAAAATGCAGAAATATTGCAATGATTTTAATTTGATAAAGCATTTGCCTGTGATGCAATTGTTAGAGTTTCGATCTCACTATAAGAAGCTTAAAGACAAGGTCTGTAATATAGCTGATGATAATTTTTTAAAAGAGTTGATTGTTGGCCTAGATACTATGTTTATCACGTTAAGAAAATATGCGAAAATACTGTTAGACAAAGAGTCATCACAGGAAATTAAGTATGATAAATGCAAGGGATATGAGATTATTATGCGTGTAGAGGAGGACAGGAAAGTATTTAAAATGAAAATAGTAAAAACGCCGGGGTGGAGGTGCAAGGCTTTCCGCAACAGAAAAGGCTCTTGATTATTACTCAGAAGATGAATTGAATGACTTGTTTCAAGATTATTTGAGCGAGTTGTTTTATGCGTCAAACTTTTTTAAATATAATGGGAAGTCTAATGTGAAAAAAGGAAGCATTACTACCGATAAAGGAGTTCGTACATACTTGTATACTGTAAGAGGCAATAAAAGACTAGCTCTTTCTTCTAAGCAAGTTGCTGAACGAAGTGAAAAAACTTTAAAAAGCTGAAACGTAATATGTACAAATGTTTTTTTAAACGATTCTTTGATTTCTGGATTGCGCTTATAGCATTGATATGTATAAGCCCGATTCTGATAGTGGTAACAATTTGGTTGCATTTCGCCAATAAAGGGGCTGGTGCTTTCTTTTTCCAAGAGCGTCCTGGAAAGAATGGAAAAATATTCAAGGTGATTAAATTTAAGACGATGACGGATGAAAGGGATGCAGAAGGTAATTTGTTGCCAGATGCAGACCGTCTGACCAAAGTTGGCAGTTTTGTGCGCTCTACTTCAATTGATGAATTACCACAACTGATAAATGTGCTGAAAGGAGACATGGCCTTGATTGGGCCAAGACCATTGCTCGTACAGTATCTGCCACTATATAGTAAAGAACAGGCTCGTCGACACGAAGTGAGACCAGGAATAAGTGGTTGGGCGCAATGTCATGGACGCAATGCAATATCTTGGACAGACAAGTTCAAACTTGATGTGTGGTATGTAGACCATTGCTCGTTGATGACAGACTTGAAGGTGATATTTATAACGATAAAAAAGGTGCTTTGTCGTGAAGATATAAATACTACGACTGGTAAGTCGGCAACAATGGAGTACTTCAATGGTCATAATTAAAAACTAAATCATTATGTATTTATTCGGAGCAAGTGGTCACGGCAAAGTGATAAAGGATATAGTGAATGCCAATGGTATCAAGGTAGAGGCTTTTGTGGATGACAACCCTAATGTGAATGAATGTGGAGGTCGTCCAGTTTTGCATGATGCAACGGAGCTTTCGCCTATGATTGTGAGCATTGGGGTGAACAGAATCCGTAAGATGATTGTGGAGAGATTGAAGGCTAACAATTCCGCTATTGAGTTTGCTACGGCAATCCATCCTTCTGCTGTTATCTCGCCTTCTGCTAAAATTGGCGAAGGAACTGTGGTAATGGCAGGAGCTATAATAAATGCCGATGCTGTAATAGGCAATCATTGTATTGTAAATACAGGAGCAACAGTAGACCATGATTGTGTGATTGAAGACTATTGTCATGTTGCTCCTGGTGTACATATAAGTGGTGGTACACATGTGGGTGAAGGCACTTGGATAGGTGTAGGCTCATCCGTTATACAATGCTTAAATATAGGCAAGAACTGTATGATTGGTGCAGGAAGTGTTGTAGTTAAAGATATACCTGATAATGTGACGGCTTTTGGTTGTCCTGCAAAAGTAATCAAAAATCATGAGTAACTAACAAGGATTGGCTTCATGATTCAATGGAGAGTCTTCCACCTTTGCCATATCAGTGATGACAGTGGCAGAGTCAGTGGCTCTTGATACAGCAACATACTCAAGTTGCCTTACAGTGTCCATAGGGTAAAATCATTAGTGACGTGGGAAGTCGGTAGATGAAAATAGGAGGTAAATGTCCTTATGAATAATATTTACCTCCTATCTAATTATAATTTCACGACGCCGATACCGGGACGGTCTGGCAACGTTATCTTGCCCTTCACGACCTCCATGCCCTTGAACCTGTCGTTGGAGATGAGGAGATTTCCATCAAGGTCGGCGAAATCAACGGCAGGCGACAATTGAGCAGCCGCACTTACCGCGCAAGACGTTTCCGTCATGCAGCCCACCATGACCTTCATGCCTATGGCACGAGCGTAGTTGAGCATCTTCCAAGCCTCGTGCATGCCGGTGCACTTCATCAACTTGATGTTGATTCCAGAGTAAGCGCCAGCCACGTTCTTGATATCTTTCAATCGTTGTATTGCCTCATCGGCGAAGATAGGCAGCGGGCTCTTCTCTGTCAGCCATGCTATGTCGTCTCTCAGCTCCTTTGGCATTGGCTGCTCAACCATCACTATGTCATGCTCTTTCAGCCAGAATATCTCGTCGATGGCTTTCTCCTTGTCTTTCCATCCCTGGTTAATGTCGACGGCAATAGGCAAGTCCGTGACGCTTCTTATGGTCTCAATCATCTCTTTGTCGTTTTCGCGGCCAAGCTTCACCTTTAAGATGTTGAACTGGTTTGCGCACTCCCTTGTCTTTTGTTTCACCACGTCAGCCGTGTCAATGCCTATGGTGAATGTTGTGGAAGGAGCCTTATCCTTGTTCAAGCCCCAAATCTTATACCATGGAGCACCAAGAAGCTTGCCCACGAGATCGTGTAGGGCAATGTCGACAGCGGCTTTTGCCGCCGTGTCGCCAGGAGAAAGACTGTCAACATAAGCCAAGATGTCTTCCAACTGGAACGGATCGTTAAACTGGCTGAGGTCCACCTTTTGCAAGAACGCCGTGACACTCTGAACTGTCTGCCCAAGATACTGAGGCATGGATGCCTCGCCATATCCAGTCACGCCGTCGTAGGTGATTTCTACTTGCACGTCAGGGGTGGTAGTGCGCGAATATGTGGCTACGGTGAAGACATGACGCAGTTTCAACTCATAAGGAAAGAATTTCATCTCCAGTTTATGGGATGTGCCTTTCCGGTTGATGTTCACGTTCTTGGTTTTAGAGCCGATGACGTTGAGTGCGTCGATGTTTGACAAAGCCAACGCAGAACCAACCGTTGTCAACGTGGCTTTCTTGATAAAATCTCTTCTTGTTGTCATATCGTAGATGTTTTTTCCTGTTTATGAATGCAACGGTTTATAAGAAAGGAATCTACTTATAAAACTCGTTTTTATCTGTTGTGGTTAAACCCTCTTCCTTGTTTATGTAAGGCAAGACCCTTTGCGCCCACAGCAATCGGTTGTAGTCATACTCATCGTATTCAGGGTCTGACGGGTTAAAGCTGCTCACGTGAACCCACCCAAGAGAATGTATGAATTTCTTGTTACCGATATACATGCCCACATGAGACACGTGGGCAGGCTTGTCTTCCGTGGCCTTCCTGCCAAAGAACACGAGGTCGCCGGGTATGAGATTGCTGAAGTCTGGCTTAATGTCCAGATGCAAGCCTTTCTTGGCTTGCTGGGAGGCATTGCGTGGAATTATAATGTCGTGCTGAAACAAGATGGCGCGAATGAAACCGCTGCAATCCAATCCCTTAGTACTCATTCCGCCCCACATGTATGGCACGCCATTGAGCTTCATGCCTGTCGCTATGATGCTTGCGGCATCTCGCTTTAGGCTTTTTCTCCACTCGGTTACCTTCTTGGCGTCTTTCATGGAAATGTACCCTTGACGGCCATCAGGATATTCCACCTTGTAAAAGGCTTTGGTTTGTCCCAACAGCTTCAAGCGGTTACTTGCAACGACATCGCTGACATGTTGTGAAAGCGTGCTTGGCTTTTCGTAAACGAAGCCATAGATTGAGGTCACTACGACCTGTGGCGCCTGGTTCCATGCTTCCAACTGTTTCTTATTGACCACGACAAGCGACGACTTCAGCACCCAGGCCGGATATTCGTCGGGTGTCTCAATCTTCATCCATGTCCCGCCCTTGATTATTTTCGCGGGCATGCCGAGCAACGCTTGCGACTCCATGCCAGCATCATAATCGCCAGTAGCGCGAAGGTTGCAACAAGAAACATTGATAATTGCCCATTTCGTGGTGTCGCTCTCTGTCAACGACTGTGCCGCGACCGAGGTAAAAGCCAAGACGAACGTCAAGATTATAACAATTCCCTTTTTCATATCATTCATATCGTTACTGTTTTCATGCCATTATTTATTGTATATTGAGCCGATAGCTTTCATTGCTTTCTTCTCACTCCCTGTAAAGGTAACCCAACAAGGTGTTTACCCACGGTATGTTGACGCGAAACCATCTGTATTTACCGACAGGCTTGCCTCCAAACGACAGTATGAATTCGCGGAAAGGATTCTTATGGAAAGGCAGCCCCACGTCAAGGAAATTGATATGGGCGTAGTCGTGTTTCCATGACCAATAGATGGCTTGCCACACCGTCATGAGATTTGGGTGGAGTAGGGCATAGCGCTTACGCTTTGAGGCGAGATACCACAGGTATGAGTTGCCGTTGCTGAACACGCATACACAACCGCCAATGACCTTTCCCTTGAACAATGTTATGAAAATCCTGCCATTGTCGCTATCATGTAGCTGCCGTATGTGGTTCTCATCAGGTATTATCCTTCGCAACTTCAGGCGATAGAAGCCGTGCATGAGCTTGTAGAAGCTGTGAACTTCCTTGTCGGTCTTCGCCTCACGTGTTTCCACGCCAGCACGATAACTCTTTCTTATGCGCTCCTTCATCTTTTCCGAGAGTCGCTCAATGGGAGGCAAGGAGTGGAGCGAATTATGCACCTCTTGCCAATTCACGGGAAAGTAATTCTCCTTGCGGAAATATTTGTAGCCAAACATCTTCATGGAGAGGTCGCTGAACTCTATATACAAGCAAAGCCGCCTGCGAAGCTTGCGAGTAATTTCGTGTAGCATCAAGCTGAACAACAGTTCCTTGTCGGTGTCGTCATCATATTCTCCCTCTCCATAAATTCTGCCTTGCGAGTAGACAAATGGTGGCAACCACGTCTTGCGATAACGGATAAAAGCCAGCATATGGGCCACAACATCACCGCTCTCGGTAAAGGCAACGGCCATGAAAGGTCTCTGCCCCTGAGATTTCTCCACGATATGGAACAGCTCGGTGGAGTGGAAGAAGTTGTCGCAATGCAGTTGTGGCAACTCGTTTCCCTTGGTGAATATGCGTATCTTATACTCGCTCATGCTTGCCTTCTTACTCTTTATACAAGAGGTATTTGCGCCGTTGCTTCTTAAACTTCTCAACGTCGCCTTGCCACATCCTGCTAATTTCGGCGGCGTTCTTGCCTTGCTCTATCATCTTGCGCACGTAGCCTACGCCAATAAGCTTTTCAAAGAATGAGGAGAAAAAGCTGTCGCCCTTGTTCACGGCCTTGTATGCCTCGATGAGATAGCTGAGGTCTATCTTCCGCGCCCAGATGTCGGAATCTCTCAATTGGCTGAGGTCTTTCCCATAGCATGTCTTGCCCATCTGTGGCGGATTCTTCGCCCCAGGACGGCTCTCCGGCGTGAAATGGAAATCATAGGTTTTCATGTCGGGATGCCCGAATATCTGAAAAGGCTTGTCGGTGCCACGCCCTAAGCTCACGGGGGTCGCCTCGAAATAGCACAACGACGGGTAGAGATACACCGATTTCATGTTGGGCAGATTGGGCGACGGGGCTACCGGCAGGTCATATCTTGTTTGGTGAGTGTAGTTCTTGCAGGGTATGATGGTAAGCTTGCAGGTCTTCCCAGACTTGAGCCAGCGTTCTCCGTTTATCATCCTTGCCAACTCTCCGAGAGTCATGCCATGCACGACGGGAATGGGAAGCGCCCCAACGCCTGAGGCATATTTCATGTCAAGCAGTGGGCCATCCACATAGAAGCCGTTAGGGTTGGGCCTATCGAGGATAACCATGCGTTTGCCATATTCCGCGCAGCGATCCATCAGCCGCATCATCGTGATATAATAGGTGTAGAACCTGAGGCCGACGTCTTGGATGTCGGTGACGAGAATGTCGAACTTCGCCATCTCTTCCTTGTCGGGAGCGTCTTTTGGCGCGCCATACAGGGAAAACACGTGAACGCCAGTCTTGCTGTCTACTGATGAACTGACCTTCTCGCCGGCGTCTGCCTTGCCACGAAAGCCATGTTCGGGAGAGAATATCTCCACCACGTTGACATGATTTTCCAGCAAGACATCCAATGTCAACTTATCTCCCACCACTCCCGACTGGTTGGAGAAAAGCGCCACACGCTTGCCTTTCAGCAACTTGAGGTAAGCGTTGGTTTGCTCCGCGCCAGTAACAACGGCTGCCCGTAGGCTTCCAATGAAAAATGGAAATATAAGGGTTAAGATTGTCAGGGTCAACGCATATTTCTTGTTTTTCATTTTCTATCATTTATCTTTTAATTTGTTGCAAATATAAACATATTTAACTATAAATCATTAAAAGATAGTTATAAAAAGTATTAAATGGCGAAAATGCGAGCTGATTATTTGTTTACAGCCTTTGGCGTCCAATTGTTAAGGAAACGCAGCACCTTATCCTTGTTGTAGCCTTGTCCTTCCTCCAGGAAGCTGGAGTCTTGGACATGGAGCACCTTGCCGTTTTCGTCAAGCACGACAAACACGGGGAAGCCAAACCGCTGCGGGTTGCCAAGACGTTTCATCAAAGCCTCAGCCGTTGCGTCGTTGCCCTTCCGTGGGTTATAGTTGACATGAAGGTACACGAAGTTGTCGTTCACCACTTTCATTATATCTGCGTCTTTGCTGATGAAGTCGGCGAAGCGAAGGCACCAAGGGCACCAGTTGCCACCCACCTGGCAAATAATGTACTTCTTTTCCGTTTGCGCCTTTACCGTTTCGAGAGCCTTGTCTATTTGCTCCATTGGGTTGATGGTCTCGTCGTAAACCTTCTTCAACCGCGTTTGTGCGCTGACCATCATGCTGACGACAGCTAATATCAATGCTAATGTAAGTTTCTTCATATCGCTTTGTGTGTTAAGAATTCCCATTTGTTAAGTTGGCAAGGTTGGCTTAGATTGAAGCCAACCTTGCGTATATCCTCTCGAACGTCTGCCTCAACATGGCTTTGTTGGCGATTATCTCACGCACCCGCTTGAGTCTTGCCTCATTTGGCGAACCGTTTATCCAAAGGTGTATGTAGCCATTCGCGCTGTATTTCTCTTCCATGTGCTCGCAGAACCTTCGCCATTGCTGTTCCTTGCTAAGTGCCGACTCGTGCTCCAGTCCAAACTCAATGGCACGCGTGAATATTACCTCCGGCTCAAGGTCGCGGTCAGCCTCAGCCACTATCTTCCCATATATGGAGCGAGGCGCATGCGACGACGACGCGCGATGGTCCTCCACGGCCTCCTTCATTATCTTTATTTGCTCTGGCGTGAACCACTTGCGAAGGCGCACGTCGGCGGCGAGGATCTTGCCTCCCGTGATGTGATGTATGGCGCGCGGACCTTCCATGCCGAGGTCATGATAGGCCGCTATGACATAGGCCATGTCAACATCGGCACCAAGCATGTTGGCAAGCTCAAGCGAATTCTTGATCACTCGCTGCGCGTGGGTGATGCCATGAGAACGTCCAAAGGCATTGTAACGAGGCAATATCTGCTGTTCCACAAAACTCATTATGTCAAGACTGACATTCATAGGCGAAATCTTATTTATAAAGTCGTGGCGTCATAAAATAGTGGCGTCATAAAGATGAAAGGTAGGTTGCCACCACGGTCATCAAGCCATAGACAAACATGTCGCGAGCCGTCATGCCAAGCACCTTGTTCAGTTCTCGGCCCTTCCATATCTCACGCAACTTGGCGTTGCTCTGGGAATGTTTGTAGACATAGACAAGGAACGGGAAGACGCACACTGCCGCCAATTGAGCGTGGCGCGCCTGTGTCATTATTACGACCATGGTTATGGCCGCACCTAATGAGCCTACCACATTGTAAAGCGTCGCTCCTCGCTTTTCTCCCAATCTCACTATGAGTGTGCGTTTTCCGTCTTTCATGTCGTTTTCGCGGTCACGGAAGTTGTTGACGCACAACAACGTGTCTATTACCAGGCCGCACCCGATGGAGATGGCTACAACTTGCCAGGTTATGACGCGCGCCACTTCGGGGATTATCACATAATAGGTAAAGCAGACGGGCACGATGCCGAAAAAGACCAACACGAGCACGTCGCCCAGACCTTGATATGAGAAAAACGTGGTATAAAGAAAGGCGAAAAGCACACAGGCCGCGCCAACGATTATCATCTGCCATCCTCCATACCATACGAGCGGCAGCCCTACGGCGCAAGCCAAGACAGAAACTAAGGCAAGGCCCGCCACCATGGCGCGAGGCGTTATCCAACCTTCCGAGCATGCACGCTTGGGCCCAAGACGTGTGGCAGGGTCGTCGTTGCCATGACGGAAGTCGAAATAATCGTTTATGAGGTTGGAGTCAACCTGCATGAGGAAAGCAAACAAGAAGCACAATATCGTGGGCACAAAGCGGAAGTGTTGCCAGCCTGTCGTCCTCAGCGCGAGCGCCACGCCAATCATCACTGGCACCGCTGCCCCGGCGAGGGTCTTGGGGCGTGTGGCAAGCAACCACGCCTTCCATGAATTTGTCTTTATCTTCTTGTTTTCTGTCATTGTCTATATTTGGAAAGGTCAGTTGGCGAAATCCCAGCTGATGCCGAACCTGAACACGCGTCCGTTAAGCGGATAGTTTGGCGTGAAGAAATATTCCTTGTTGCCTGACCCACAGTTTACGTGGCTCATCATCACGAAGAAGCGCGCGCGGCTCAGCTTGAAGTTGAAATAAGCGTTTATCACGGGATAGCCGCCGATTTTCTGCTTGTTCTCATTCTCCTGCACCGTGTATTGGCCGAGCGATGGGAAATAGTCGGGCGCGGCGTATTTAGTGAAGAATCTCGCGTCAGCGCCGAAGTCGCAATTTAGCACGCGAGCTATCTTGAAGCGCAGATACAGGTTGGTATAAGCGTTGATGGCTGGCAATGGCAGCACGTCCTGGTTTGTTGACTTCTGCCATGTCAGGGTTGTCTCCCAATGGAGCGGGCCGAAAGCCAAGTCTTGAGCTACCTCGGCCGTAAGCACGGTTATCGGACTGCTTGCCTGACGTGAATACGCCATGTTGTAGAGACGTCCATTGTCGTCGGAGTTGGTGAAAGAACTGGCAAAGTAGGCATAATTCTTTATTTCATCAAAGGCGAACCGGAATCGCGTGCGCGTCTTGGCATAGTTCAACACGCCTTGGGCGCGTAGATGGTCTATCATGGACAGGTCGTCGGAGTCCCACCAGAGATGGCGCGACTGGTAATGGCGGAAATAGAACGAGGGCTTCACGTGATGGTAAAATCCCGAGGCGGCAAGCGTCATGGTGTCGCCAAGGAGGGGGAAGTTGAGGTCCACACCTCCGTCAATCTTTATCTCGCCGACATTATATCCCACCACTGCCACGTCGCCTGTGACATTGAAGTGCAGGCTCTTGCCTTGCGTCTTGCTAAGTTGCGCGCCCACGGCAACGCTGTGTTCGTTCCACGACGTGGTGCCAACGGAATCGGGCAGCACATAGTGGCTGAGCGTGTGCGTGGCAAAGACCTTGGCGCCAGTCTTTATCCATTTGTTGAATCCTTCGAGCAAGGCTATGGCGAAGGTGTTGCGAAGGTTCCAGTTGCTTGTCTTGTCGTAGATGGAATCGCCCGCGAGCCGTTCTTTCACCTTGTAGGTGTCGAGATAATAGTTCTCTGGAGTGGCATAAGCCTCGTATATGCGTCGGTATGTGGTAAAGTCGGCAGTGTGGATGAAACTTGTCACCGGCACATACTCGTCTTTTAGCCACGACGTGTCCTCTTTAGCCTTGTTGCTTGCCGCCAAGAGGCTGTCGGCCATGTTCTTGCCGTTAACTTTCACCCTGCCCGACGCGATGGCGGCAGAGTCGGCAGGAGCCGTCTTGGTGGCCACTTTGGCATTGTCGGGACGACCGGAATATGACTTAGGCAACTTTGCGTTCTTCTTGTCAAAATCCACGCCGGCGTCCATAGCCTCTTTCTCGGCCTTTGCCCTTGCCTTTTTCTCGTCTTGCTCTTTTTGCGACTCTATGGCAAACTTCCTGGCCTTTATTTCCTCCGGCGTCATTGGCACCTTACGGTTGAAGCCAACGCTGTAACGCTGGGTGAAGAAGATGTGCTGGTTGTCGTTGCGGTTCCAGTTTTGCTCCAGCATCGTGGGTATCTCCGACGTGGCGAAATTCTCGTTGAACGACTCTGGATGCGTGATATAGAGTTCGCTTGTTATGCCGCCATTCTCCGTAACCTTCTCGTGCAGCGTGTTGAACAGCAAGTGGGCTTGATAGCGTTCGCCCATGTAGCTGCCATAAAGCGCGGCCTTGAAGTGGGAGGTGGACTGGGCGTTGTAGTATCCGCGGCCATAGATATAGTCTATGAGGAAGCCGATGCCCAAGCGCTTGCCGGCATTCACGGCGAATTTCGTCTTGAAGTGATCCTCGCCGTTAGTGCGGTTGCCGCAGTTGTTGTATGAGATGTTCGTGAGTGGCGACAGGGTATTGGTGAACTGGAATTTCTCCACTGGGGTCACCACGTAATCGTATGGATTGACGAAGATGAAGTTGTTGTTCTCCATCCTGTCGATGAAGAGCCTGGCCTGCCGAGGCGCTCCAAGGTTGCCGGTGCTGTTATACTCCGAGCGCATGCCGGTGGTGAAAATGGAGTTCATGAACATGTGGGAAACCGTGTCTGGCTTAGCCTCGACACGGTCGCCGAATCGCGGATCGACAGTCCACACGTGTATGCCTTCAGGTATCTCCTTGTCGGTTCCGAGCGAGTCGGCCCCCTGACGGTTGCGCTGATTGTTGACTACACCGTCAGGACCCATGGAATTGTAATCGCCAGTATCGAATTGCGCCCACAAGGGAGACGCCGACAAGAAAGCGAGGATGATGAAGGAAAGGATTTTCTTCATTTAATAAAGCGTAAAGCGCATTCTATGATTTTGAAGACCATGGAAGCGAGTATTATTATTATTCCCAGGGTCTGCGGAGTGTGAAACAGGTATGTCAGGACACCGACGATGGCGCCCAACATGAATATTATGTTCAGCCATTGTCGCACGTTGCGGAAGTGGTCTTCCTTGGGCAGTTGCGGCTTGTCCCTGTATGATGTGCTTCTTGTTTGCATGATTTTTTTGTTTTTCGCTTTCTAACAGCATTAATATTTCACGTTAAGGGCTTGGCAGACGCGCTGGAAGATATTGTCCTTGCGGTCAATGGTCTTGCGCCTGAACTTCCCGCTTAAAGGCGAGAGCTTGGTTTGTTTCTTGTTGAGCGCGTGCTTGTCGGTAATCCAGTCTTCCGCCTTCTCTTTCATGCCCGCCGCGTCCTTGCGGTTCATTTCGTAAGCATAGCTGATGCGTTCCATCTTCACGCTGACATGCCCGTCTTTAGCCCTTGCTATGAGCGTGTAGTTGAACTCCGTCCTGTCGAGGGAGATGAAGTTGGACGTGAACACAAGCCATTCCTTCACTCGTGCGGCTATGGTGTGCTCAGCCTTGTTGACAGCGGCTATGCGTGCCTGTGGTTGCAAGCCGGAGCCTTTGCCTTCATCCACTATTTCCGAGATGACGGCGTATACCTTGTCGTAGATGCTGTCGGCAGACATGCCCGGCACGTCCTTGTCGAGGGTGAAGACTACCTCGCCATTGACCTCGGGCACGGCACCAGCGAGATATTTCGGGTCAACCTTTGGCGCGGCCTCTTTTTTCTTTACCACTTTGGCTTGTTGCTGTGGCTGGTCGGGTATCTCCCACACGTTGCTTTGCGCCATTCCCAACATTGGAACGAGCGCGAGGGCAAAGGCTATCAGCTTCTTCATATTCATGGTGTTTTCAATTTGTTGCTAAAATGCCGTTTTATAAAAAGCAAAATTACAAATTAACATTGTGAATCCGTAGACATCACCACTATTTAACTTTTTTTGAGTTCAAGCATCTTCTGCAGCCTGAGCATCTCGTCGCGATATTGTGCGGCCTGGATGAAGTCAAGTTTCTTGGCCGCCTCTTCCATGAGGCGCTTGGTATTGTCGATGCTTTTCTCCAGTTCGGGGCGTGTCATTTCCTTTATTATCGGGTCGGCAGCGAAGGCGGCCTTGTCGGGCTCCACGTAGCTGTATGCCGTTCCCGTTTTCGCCTTTTGCCTCTGCGAGGCGTCCGACTCCGGCAGCGTGCCCTTGATGGCCTTTACTATTTGCCTTGGCGTGACGTGATGATCCTCGTTGTATTTCATCTGTATCATCCTTCTCCTTGCCGTTTCGTCTATCGTCTTTTGCATGCTCTCCGTTATGGTGTCGGCATACATTATCACCTTGCCATTGACGTTTCTCGCCGCGCGTCCCGCGGTCTGCGTCAGGCTACGGTGACTTCGCAAGAACCCTTCCTTGTCGGCGTCGAGTATGGCGACGAGCGACACCTCCGGCAGGTCGAGACCCTCGCGAAGGAGGTTGACGCCCACCAAGACATCGTACACGCCCGCCCTGAGGTCGTTCATTATCTTCACCCTGTCGAGAGTGGCCACGTCGCTGTGTATGTAGTTGGCCTTCACGTTGTGGTTGAGCAGATATTCCGTCAGTTCCTCGGCCATGCGCTTCGTGAGCGTGGTAACCAAGACGCGCTCGTGCTTATGGCTGCGCGTGAGTATCTCGTCGAGCAAGTCGTCTATCTGGTTTTCCGAGGGTCTTACCTCTATCTCAGGGTCAAGTAGCCCCGTGGGACGGATAAGCTGCTCCACGACGACGCCTTCCGACTCTTGAAGCTCATAGTTGGCAGGCGTGGCCGAGACGTAAATCACTTGATGGAGCATGTCGTGAAACTCATCAAAACGCAAAGGACGGTTGTCGAAAGCCGCGGGCAAGCGGAAACCGTATTCCACGAGGTTTTGCTTGCGGGCGCGGTCGCCGCCGAACATGGCATTGATTTGCGGCACGGTGACGTGGCTCTCGTCAATGACCATCAAGTAGTCCTTGGGGAAGAAGTCGAGCAGGCAATATGGTTTCTCGCCGGGCTGCCTGCCATCGAAATAGCGCGAGTAGTTCTCTATGCCGGAGCAGTGTCCAAGCTCTTTTATCATTTCCATGTCGTATTCCACGCGTTCCTTTATTCTCTGTGCCTTGATGTCGTCGCCAATCTCGTGGAAGTAGGTTTCTTGCTTCATGAGGTCATCTTGAATCATGCGGATGGCATTGTCTGTCTGCTCCTTTGACGTGACGAACAGGTTGGCAGGGTAGAGGTCGTATTCCGCGAAACTCTGTATGGTGTGCATCGTCACGGCGTCCACTTCGTCGATGCTGTCGATCTCGTCGTCCCACCATGTCACCCTGAGCAGGGAATCGGAATATGCCATGGCTATGGTGACTGTGTCGCCCTTGACCGAGAAGCAGCCTCGTTGCAAGTCGATGTCATTTCTGACGTATAAGGAACTGACGAGTTTACGCAAGAACTCGTTGCGGTCCAGCGTCTGTCCTCGCTTTACCTTTATTATGTTCTCCTGCATAGCCACCGGAGCTCCCATGCCGTAGATGCACGACACCGACGACACTATTACCACGTCGTTCCTGCCAGAGAGCAAGTCGCTGACGGCGGCAAGCCTCAGCTTGTCTATCTCATCGTTTATGGCGAGGTCTTTCTCGATGTAGGTGTCGGTGGACGGCAGGTAAGCCTCGGGCTGATAATAGTCGTAATAGCTGACGTAGTAGTCGACGGCGTTGTTGGGGAAAAAGCCTTTCATCTCCTCGTACAACTGTGCCGCCAGCGTCTTGTTGTGGCTCAACACGAGCGTGGGCTTGTTGACGTTGGCAATGACGTTGGCCACGGTAAACGTCTTGCCGGACCCGGTCACGCCCAACAACACTTGCGCCGGATCGCCTCTCTTCACGCCCTCAGTGAGCTGCGCGATGGCCTGCGGCTGGTCGCCCGTGGGTTTATACTTGGATGATATTTGAAACTTCATGACTGACAAAGTTAGTTATTTTATGTCAGTCGCATACACTTAATCACGAAATTTTACTAAAAAAATCAATACATGTTTGGTTTACCAGATAAATGTGTGTAAATTTGCAATTCATATTTTAAGGCTCATTAAAAAGAGGACATGATAAAACAAGCTTTAACAGCGTTTATCCCATTGATGCTGCTCAGCGGTTGCGCCAAGGAATTCAACAGCGTGTACAAGTCGGGCGACATCAAATATAGATACGAGTATGCCAAAGAGAGCTTCGCGTTGGGCAAATACCAGCGTGCGGCAACTCTCCTCCAAGACTTGATAGTGCCGGAAAAGGGCACGCAAGACGCGCAGGAGTGTCTATACATGCTTGGCATGGCCGAGTATAAGAACATGGACTACCAGACGGCATCTGAGACCTTCAAGAAATATGTGAAGTCTTATCCACGTGGCGACTATTCCGAGATGGCGAAATATTATGTAGGCCAAAGCCTCTTCATGAGCACTCCTGAGCCACGCCTTGACCAAACGGAGACCGTGGCCGCCATCAACGCCTTTCAGGAATACATGGATCTTTATCCCGACGCCAAGCACAAGGAGGACGCGCAGAACAAGCTCTTTGAGTTGCAAGACAAGCTCGTGCAAAAGGAACTATACTCAGCTGAGCTGTACTACAACCTTGGCACGTATTTCGGCAACAACAGTGGGGGAGACGATGGCGGAAACAACTACCAGGCTTGCATCGTTACATCGCAAAACGCGCTAAAGGATTATCCTTACACTAAAAAGCGCGAGGAGTTTGCCACGCTCATCATGAAAAGCAAGTTTCACCTCGCAGAACAGAGCGTCGAAGAGAAGAAGCTCGAGCGCTACCAGGACGCTGAGGATGAATGCTATGGCTTCTTGAACGAATTCCCCGACTCAAAGGAAAAGAAGACGGCGGAGCGCTTCATAGAGAAATGCAAGGAAGTGACCGCTAACGCAAAAGATTAACAATAATATATTATTATAATATACTGTACAAAGATGGATTACAGAAAATCAAAGGCTCCAGTAAACACCGTCACACGCAATATCATGGACTTGTGCACGGAGACAGGCAACATTTATGAAAGCGTGGTGATTATTGGCAAACGCGCTAACCAAATCTCCGTTGAAATCAAGTCTGACTTGAGCAAGAAGCTTCAAGAGTTCGCTTCATACAACGACTCGCTTGATGAAGTGTTCGAGAACCGCGAGCAGATTGAAATCAGCCGCTACTACGAGAAACTTCCAAAGCCAACTCTTCTCGCGACACAGGAGTTTGTAGAGGGCAACATCTATTGGAGAGACCCTTCAAAGACTACAGACGAGATTGCCGATACCGATTTGTAAACCATGATACAGCGTAAACAAACCATCTATTTGCTCCTCGCTTTGGCCGCGCTTATCGTCTGCCTTTGCCTGCCGATAGGCAAACTGACAAGCAATGCCATGCAAGGGGCCGAGGTGGCAGTATATAATATTGGCCTTTACACAAGCACGGGTCTCGACGCTCATCCTGTATTGTTTACCGACATTGTAGTGGTGGCCACGCTTTCGTTCATCAACATTTTTCTCTACAACAAACGCAAGTTGCAGATGAAAATATGTGTAGTGAATATCGTGCTTTGCCTTGTTTGGTACGCTTATTACGCGTTCATGGCCCTTTCCATGTTTAAGGGCATTGGATCATTCTCCATGAGCTTTGCGGTATGCTTGCCTCTGGTGGCAATGATATTGCTGATTCTCGCACGCACGGGTATCAAGGCCGACGAGGAGCTAATAAGGTCCATGTCAAGAATCAGGTAATAAGGAAAGGACATCTTTTTATTAATCTATATAAATGGCAACCATTGAGAAAGTCCGATGGTTGCCATTTTTCATTGGAATAAACGCTGAAACATAACTAAGCAGCCGCCTTGCATTTAACCCCTTTGCATGAAAAGACATGTTCTTTTTAAGGGTTTATCAAGATTTGGAGTGAAGACATACCCTACCGTAGCGCTTTGCAGGATGCGGCCCCTGCAAAGCGCCAAATGCAGACCTGTTAAATTAGGTAATAATAGTTTACAAATGGTCGCCTAAGAATCGATTTTTTTCAACCAAGCGGTCTCATGGCTGTAAATGACGCAGTTATGAGCCGTTTTGATAAAAGTCTAATTATCAACATGTTATACTTTTTTTGTGGTTTTCAGACAATACCGATACGCTGATTTCGCGTCGCCGTTACGGTGCAATCGCGTCGCCGTTACGGTGTAATCGCGTCGCCATTACAGTGTAATCGCGTTGCCATTACAGTGTAACGGCAACGCGATTACGCCGTAACGGCAAATCTTTTTGGCCGAAATGCCACTGACAGTACTGTAAAGGGGCACCTCGAAGCCATTATTCCGCTCTAAAAGCACCTGTTCCCAAGTGTTAAATTTTGGCAATAATATTTTACAATTCAATGTGTGCCGCATGGTATCTGTCATTAAAAAAGAGGATAAACCTGATACGAAGCGATGCATCGTCGAGAGCGTAGAAAAACGCATTAAGAGCATCGTTGGACAACGGGGTGTATTCCTGCCTCATATCGACGAGAAGAGTTGGAACGTTCTGAAGGTTCTTATCAAGATCCGACAGACTACGCTTGACGAGATGATGATTCCAACAGAGGAAGAGGTTATGAAAATGAGCCGGCTGAACGATAACACTTCTCAACCTCACAAATCAGCTATATACCAAGGTAGCGGAGATGTGGAAAGTATCCACGAGATTTTGCAGGACTTCAGCATGGCGGAGGAAGAGACGCGCAAGGAGTTCATCGATACCTATGACGACGGCGACACGTGGACGGACGGTGCTTTGAACAGGCCAGCATTCAAGGGCATCAATGTCTGCTACGTCCTCCATGCCCTTTGCTGTCACTTCCACTATTCACTTCCCGACGTGCTGCGCATGAACGGCTTCACCTTGGCGGTGCATGTGGAGTATGAGCATACATATATATAGGAGGCTATAAAAAGAAGAGAATTTACGAAATCTTTGACAGTATTTGGCACACCTACTTCATAACTTTGCAGAAATTTTAGAGCGCATGAAAGAAAAAACTTCAGCAGGAGCAGTAAGAAACTCGTCCAAAAAGTTGTATGCTATCGATATTCTTCGTAAGTTTGCAATCGGAAAGGCAGTCATAACAGACTGTCTCCGGACATTGAGGATAAGAATGATAAGCATCACGCTGCCGTTTGATTCACGTAAATCTCGCAAGTTGAAACGAATCAGTCAATGGATAGCGAGTGATGCCCATGCTTTATATATGGCGTGGGCTGCTCCTGCTGTTTTGTTGATTCGGGTTGTGCGAGAACCTACGTGGGCAAAATGTCGGAGGGTATGCCCGCGCCTTCTCTTTCTTCTCATTGCCATCATGCCCATGGCGGCTGTGTCACAAAACAGCCGTCAAACTGAAAGCACAACATATAAACTAAAGAACTCAAAAACTTATCATAAT
>OIZS01000295.1_pt1 | contig 23189 bp, 19 predicted proteins | sample 1588641 | NCBI WGS metagenome assembly OIZS01 (sample SAMN03283240) | human gut metagenome | biome: human-associated habitat; material: feces | host: Homo sapiens | place: Peru | collected 2012
ACCCACGACCTCCGGATTATGAATCCGACGCTCTAACCAGCTGAGCTATCCCGCCGTGCTATTTCTTTTTAGCGAGTGCAAAGGTATTGCTTTTCTTTTGTTCCACCAAGAAAAAGTAATGTTTTTTTTCAATTTTCTGCACATTTGTGCTTTTCCGCCCTTGTTTTGCCATTCAAGATGCCCATTCTGCGGATGAGCAGGTGCTGCATTAGACCTCGTGATGCCAGATAGACGATGAAAGCAAGCCAAAGCAAATGGTTGACCATGGCAGGATGGCTTTCGGGCATCTTGCACATAAAAGTAACGCCCAAGATGAGGAAAAACGCGATGGATGACGCGAAGCTTGACAGCAACATGCCTCTGGTGGCGGTGATACCTATGAAAATGCCATCGTAGACGAAGGCGGCAAAGCCAGCTATGGGCAGAAGCCATACCCACATCTCATAATCCACGACAGCCTTCCTCACGGCAATGTCGTCGGTAAGCAAACCTACAAGCGCACCGCCACCTAAGACATAGGCAACGGTGAAGACGAGCGACAGCGACAGGCCCCAACGCAAAAGAAGTCTGTTGAGCACCTCGCCAAGCCCCTGGGTGTCGCGGGCACCGAAACACTTACCGCTGAGCGCCTCGCCGGCAAAGGCAAAGCCATCCATGACGTAAGAGAAAAGGGTGAAGAACGTCATAAGCAGCGTGTTGACGGCAAGCATCATGTCGCCTTGGCGTGCTCCCATTGACGTGAAGGCAAAGTTGACGGAGACGAGACAAATCGTTCGCAGGAAGATGTCGCGGTCGGTATGGAAAAACACGCGCCACGAATAATTGCTTGTCGGTGCGCCTGGGCCATCGGCAAACATTTTATTCACCCCGCGCGTCTTTCCACGCAAGAGCGCCAGCGAAAGCAGGGCTCCGCTCCATTGCGCGACGAGCGTGCCGAGGGCAATGCCTTCTATCCTCATGCCAAAGGCGAAGACGAAGAGCATGGAGGTGAGGATGTTGACCACGTTCTGGAATATGGCGACAAACATCGGCACGCGCGTGTCTTGCATGCCAATGTACCAGCCGTTGAGGCTGTATAGCGACAGCATGGCAGGCGCGCCCCAAATGACGATGTTGAAGTAAGTCGTGGCAAGCGACCATACGTCGGCAGATGGGTGAATCATGGCAAGCGCCACCTCGCGGATGGGCCACTGGAAGATCAGGAAGGCCGTGGCTATGATAAGCGATAGCGACAGCGACCGACGCAAGAGCAACCTGACACCTCGCGCGTCGCGAGCGCCAAAGGCTTGTCCCGTCATGCCGCTCGTGCCCATGCGGAGAAACCCCATGAGCCAATATATGACATTGAAAATCATTGACCCCACGGAGATTGCGGCTATATAGCGTGCCGGGCCTATGTGCCCACCTATGGCAAGGTCGACAAGGCCAAGCAAGGGCACGGTGATGTTGCTCACTATCGACGGCAGCGCGAGGTGAAGGATGTCTTTATCAATGGGCTTCATTGTCTTAAAAAAATATCATTTCGAAAGGCAAAGGTAAGCAAAGAATTTGTAATTTTGCGGTCAAATTATCATAATATAATGCGCCTTAGTTTATCTAAACTCAAAATTGTTGTCATTGCCGCCCTTTTGCTTCTCGCTGGCCTTGCTTGGCTCGTGCTGCGCGCCTTCCCGGTCTCCGAGGTTGAGCTTCGCCGCTCGGCGTGCCTTATTGATGGACGCGTCTGCGTGTGCTTGGTCAGCGGGAAAGACACCGTTGAACTTATGGCCGACTCCGTGCACCAGGAAGGTGTCTGGATTAATCGGCATTGGTGGTGGCCGAGTTGCGATGGCAGGGTGCTGACCGTGGGCCAGACATCCGACGTGAAGCCCATGAACCTCTCCGCCATCTGCGACTCCATCGAAAGCTTGCTCCATCGCAAGGAAACTGAACGCAAGGAGCTGAAATACTACCTCCGCTCACATGGCATCATCGATGAGGGCTACACGCAAATAGCGGCCTACGCGACACGGCAAGGCAAGATGACCGACTCGCTGAGGCGAAAGCTCACCGTGCTTCAAAAGACAAGCCGTAAAGACGGCACGGGAAAAAAATCCAAAGGCAAGGCTCCTCGGTTCGTGCTGAGGGGCAAGTATGTTGTAAGCTGGTATAATGGCAACAACGAGTTGCACCATGTGGAGTGTGAGCCTGTGGTAAGCCAGCTCACCGGCAACGCGTTTCCGCTCATCCTGCACACGCGGCGCTCGTTCAAGCCGTGGGGCGTATATGCCGTGCGCAACGTGCCTTGGGGTGTGGCACAGCACCGCAAGATAGTGACCGTGAGGATTGTTCCTGCCGAGCGAAGGTTGCCTTATCACTCCATCATCGTGACGGGCAACTATTGGCAGGGCCACGATCACGACATTCCGGAATTGTTTGCCGTGGAGGGCGCGCCTGTGTTTACCAAGCATGGACGCTTCATCGGCATAATACGCGGGAAGGAGGTGATGCAATGACAATGTGGAGCATATACATTAAGATGAGTAGGGCAAGGCTAATCTTGATAAGCGCGATGTCGATTATCATGTTTGCCTCTTGCACGATAAACACGAATGAGATAAAAACCATCAGCAGCGGTGGCACCGTTTACCGTGGGCAGACGCACAACGGCAAACGCGAGGGTCTTGGCATGCTCTACCAAGGCGACAGCGTGCTCTACAGCGGCATGTGGCACAACGGCATGAGGCAAGGCCGTGGCACGGTAAGAGACCACGACGGCAAACTCATAGACGGTGTATGGGACCACGACACTCTCGTCACGGCAACCCGTCGCGACTCAACGGGTGTCTACGACGGCGAGATGGACGAGAAGTTTCGCGCCAATGGCTATGGCAAGTTCATCGATAGCCAGAACACATATTATGAAGGACAATGGAAAGATGGCGAGCGCACGGGATTCGGCTTCTCGTCGCAACATAGATATTTCCGCGTCGGCGAATGGCTTCACGACGTGTACAAGGGCGAACGCCTCAACTACACCTCGGAGCGTGTCTATGGCATCGACTTGTCAAAATACCAGCACATACACGGCAAGAAGCTCCACACCATCGACTGGGACCGGTTGCGCATCACTCATCTTGGGTCGTTGTCGAAAAAGAACGTCAGTGGAAACATCGACTTCAAGGTGTCGTTCATCTTCATAAAGTCTACCGAGGGCGCGTCGCTGATGAACCCTTATTACAACGCCGACTACGCGGCCGCCCGAAAGCGTGGCTACCCGGTAGGCACATACCACTATTTCACTCATCGCACCTCTGGCGCGCAGCAAGCATGGTATTTCCTGTCGCACAGCTACTTCAAGAAAGGCGACTTGCCTCCCGTGCTCGACCTTGAACCGTTGCCGTCGCAAGTGAAGAAGATGGGCGGCGCGGTCAATATGTGGAAACGCGTGAGGAATTGGTTGCAGATTGTGGAGAAAAAGACGGGCATGCGGCCAATACTCTATGTCAGTCAGACCTTCGTGAACCGCTGGCTCGACGCAGCCCCGGACATCAAGCGCGACTATCCCGTGTGGATAGCCCGATATGGCGACTACAAGCCCGACATCAAGTTGTGGATTTGGCAACTCGCGCCCGACGGCAAGGTGAGGGGCATTGCCGGACACACAGACATAAACGTGTTTAATGGCTACCGCAATGAGTTTAAGCACTGGCTGTCGACGGTGTCAAAAAAGTAAGTAAGAAAAAAAAGGACTTGCTGACACAAATCGCATGATTTCGTCTGCAAGTCCTTTTTTTGTTGGGTTAAGGCCTGGTGTAAATGCACGTAATTTTATGTATAAACAAGGCAAACATAGTTGCCCACCTGATATTATAAGGTGTAGCATTCAGTAGCAGCAAAAGCTGTTCAAGCTACTCTAAAGTACTGTAAATATATGAGTTATAGGGAGGGCTTCCACCGTATCCTCTCTTTGCCTACCCCTATAGAGGGAGCGAGGCATCGACCACAAGGGATAGCCGTGCATCTTTTAGAAAATTTTCCGGTATACAAAATGCCTTTTCTTTCAAGTCTTCAGATTTTTTAATATTCAATTTTGCAATAGTAGTCTCTCAAGTAGTATGTTTGCAACATGAGAATAAATGATAGAAATAAAACCATATAAAAAATGTATCAATCAAATCTAAAAGGTTATTTTGATACGGAAGCAAAACAAAATACGGACATAAAGTAGAAAAAATCTAAATACAGATAGCAAACAGCAAATTCATCAAGAGAAATTCTTTAGTCTCATGGAAATTGACTATCTTTGCCATGTCATATTGTCAAAATGGGCTTTGTGACAGACATATTATTAGAAAGCGTACTTCGCTTTATTCCGTCGATGTAAATTGGACACTTACAAAGTAGAATCGGAATATTGGGAACGGACGCTCTCTTGGTGTGTATTCGTATCTCACGAAATACCTCCAAGCAGGGTTGTTCATTCTCCTTATCCATTCTACGGGAAGTCCAACCCTACATCGAGGATAAAGGAGTATGGTAGCCCTGCTTTCTATTTTATGCCTATAACTATCCAAGATGTTAAACTCGCAATATTAGGGCATATTGCTTATACTTAAGTTCAATATGAGGAAGCATTTGATTGTACTGATGGTTATCTTATCTTTTGGAATTCAAGCACAGTCGCAGACTGTAAAAATCACACAAGAGTTTATTGAAAGAATTCAGAAATACAAGGCATTAGACATATTCCATGATGGTATGGCAGCCGTGTGCAACGAGAATGGGCTATATTGACACGGAAGGCAAAGAGGTTATACCTTGTATGTATAATCGCCAAGTCGGATGCTTTTCGGAAGGATTAGCTTGTGTTCCTTCTGATGATGAAAATGGAGTAAAAATCATCAATAAAAACAATGAAGTGGTTTTGGATAAAGGATTCAAGTTTGGCTCTAGAGCTGAATGCTTTGTAGAAGATGGCTATCTTTATTGGGACAATGTGTTTATGACAACAGACGGAAGTATTGAGAACAGTGACGGATTGGTATTAGACGATTTTAACTGTTTTAGGTTGCCTTGTTTCATTAATGGGTTTTGTACATTAATATATCCAAGTTCATCAACAAAAGAATTATTTGTTTCGTCAACACGCGAATGTGACTTTATTTGTATAGATAAAGAAGGAAACGTTTCAAACACCCCCTATCAATACACCTTGAAATATGCTACAAATGAAGACCATTATTTATGTTTTGAAAGGGTGCCAAGTAATAATCAGAAACTATCATGGCTTATCGCATGTAATCCCATTGACGAACCGAACAAATACATTCCATATTCGAAAGAAATAAAATACGATAAAGACTACGACTATTCAGATCATGTAATTGGATTAAAAAACAAAAAGGGGGAAATCGTAGTACCTGCCATCTACACACTGATAACAGGCTTTCATGACGGAGTTGCACTTGTAGGCATTTGGCGTGGAAGTCGAATGGATTTACCTTCTGAGGAAATTTATTGGAAATTTGGATATGTAGACGAATATGGTAATTCTACATTTACGGCAAAAGATATGCAAGAATTAACTAAGTGTGAACAAAAGATCAAAGCTGATATTAAGTGCAAATGAAAATGATAAAATGTAAAGAATGTGGGGGACAGATACAGTCAAATGTTGAGTTTTGTCCTTATTGTGGTTACCCGATAAAGACCAAAAGAAAATTCAAGAATGCAGCTATTCGCATAGGTACAGTTCTTTTATTGTGCATTGATGCTATTTTATCATTCTATTTTGTAAAGAATACAAAAGATAGCAATCAATTTGCGAACGACAGTATATCTAAAGACAGTGTAATACAAACATCTGCAACAGAGCAGAAAAAAGTAACAGTGGACCCTTCTTTGGTCAGAACAGGAGGGTACGATTATTATGCCTCTGAAAAAGAAAACGGTCGAGAAGTTATTGGTGGCATTGTCTTAGTATATAATGTTGATAGCGCACAAAACAGCCAAGGTACATTGCGTTATTATCTCAACGGGGCAGACAATGATAGCTTTGACATTCCTGTTGTTGGTGAAGTTGCTGATGATGGGGGCTTGATATTCAAAGGAAAACTCGACAATGTGTTGTATTCATTGCACATAAAGAACACTCATGGGACATTGAGTGAAGAAACGCTCGGTGCTGCCTATGATGCGGTATTCACAAAAGGGAATGAGTCGAGGCCGATATTTCTTAGCTTCGAGCATTGTGGAGAAGCATACGAAGAAATAGAAGGTGATTAATCATTAAAACAGTTAAGATATGGCACTAATACAATGTACGGAGTGTGGCGCAATGATTTCAGACCAAGCGAAGTCATGCCCAAAATGCGGTTGTCCTGTTGAGCATGATGACCAGATAGAAGAAAATCATAATCGTCCAAGACGAATCGGGAAGTGGATATTGGTTGCAGTTATCGCTATTCTTGCAATCAGTAGCGGTGTGGCATATTTCACCATGAGTAAGGAGAATATTATCAAGGAAGCCTTGCATGAAGAGCCAATGGTGAAGCTAACTCCCGAGTTCTGTAAGGCCGTTAGAAAGTATAACTGCCTTTTTGACTTTCAAAATGGCTTTGCATCTGTACGAAATGGAGAGAAGTGGGGAGCCATCAATACAGAAGGAAAAGAAGTTGTTCCTTGTATCTATGATATGGTAAATTCATTTCATGACGACTTGGCTGCTGTATGTAAAAACGACAAATGGGGATACGTAAACACTAAAGGCGAGTTAGTCATACCTTGTATATATGAGTATGCCAACGATTTCTCTGAAGGTCTTGCTTCTGTAAGTAAGAATGGCAAAGAAGGATTTATCAATAAAAAAGGAGAGATTGCTATTCCATTCAAATTTGAAGAGTGTGGAAACTTCAGCGAAGGTCTTGCCTATGCAGGCAACAAAAAAGGACATTACTTTATTAATACAGATGGAAATATAAAAATCCATCTACCAAAGGGTTTTTATATCAACAGAGGCTCAAGTAACGAAGGCAAACCATATCCTGAATTCCACAATGGAGAATGTTGGATTAATTTAGAAAATAACAAGAACTATGGCTGTACGATAAACACTAAGGGTGAAAAGATAACTTCCTCAATAGAATCAACTGACGAAAAACCGACATGGGAGTATGAGATATTTAGAAATGATAATGGATTGGTCGGTGTCAAAAATGTAAAGACAAAAAAGATAGTTGTTCCTGCTAAATATAGTTCTATCGGTGAAAGTGCAAGAGGTTATGATTATATAGAGTTACATAATGGAGTGGTTGTTGCAACTCTTGCATATAAAACCATAGACAATATAAGGGGAAGGTATTCTAACAACAATGAAAATGTAGAATGGGATACAGATGAAGAAATTATCTATGGCTATATTGATATGCAAGGTAACGAAACATTCACAAGCGAAGATTATAAACTTGTGAATGAGAAAAACAATGATTATATCCAAGAAGAAACAGAATTAAAACACGAAAATGAGATACGTTCTCAACAACAGTTGGGATTACAAGGAGCATGGTATTCCCAACAGAATAATTCTCGTCTTTATATGTACTTTGACGACAATACTATATATACATATATAAGTGACAGATATAGCATTGAGAATGCATACACTTACGAAGACGGAATCATACACTTTGGCAATAACGGAACATTATACTATGATGCTGAGAATGGAACCCTCCAAGGAGCTAATGGCAAATCATTCTATAAAGATGAAAGCATTACTTCCTTGGAAGAAATGAAAGAAGCAGCACGAAACTATAATCAAGGCTATTCGTCAAGTTCTTCGTACAGCTATGGTTCTTCCGATAGAGATCCTTATGCACGTGACATGAGGAGCCTTACAGAACATACATCTGAATATCGTTCGGGATCATGGCGTGGCAACCCTGCAAGACTGATGTTTTTGCAGCAAGCTATTATCAGCGATTACGACGATCTTATCAGTACGGCAAGTTCCTTGGGGGATGAAAGAAGATACAATGGCTTTAAGCAAGCAAGAGAAGTGCAAATCTATCAGTTCAGAAATAGATAAGCAGATAAAGCATTTCATATTTATTGCAAGGCTATTACGCTAATACGAGATTAGCAAATTATGTCAAACTTTAAAATATCATTCAAATGAAAAAGTATTTATTTCTTTTCATGGCTATGTTGATGTCTGTAAGTGCATTCACATTGGTAGGTTGTTCGTCTGACGATGATGATGATAATCCTTCTTCATCAAACACAATCCAAATCAATGGTAAAAGTTATGAACTTGACACATATGTTGTTCAAGAGGGAAGTTTCGATGCGGAAGCAGGTAAAGGTGAATTTACTGTAGGGGTATTTAATCAAGTTGGCAACACTAAGGACTGTTGGTATTATCAATTCTCTTACACGGATTCAACAAAGCCTAAAGTAGGTGATGATTTCTCTAAGAAGGCATTGGAGCTGATGGCACAGGATGATTCCGATGCTTGGTACACTACCCTTACTTACAAGAGCGGTTCTGCCAAAGTTGTATCTATCGACAAGAGCAAAGATGATATGACTATCAAATTCGACAACCTCAAAATGGCAGGTGGCGAGTATTCCTATACATTCAACGGAACAGCAACCGTTGATTTCAATTTTGCAAGATAAATTATCAAACAATAGTTCAGCGTTCTTTGAATACAAGGACTGCTAAACTTCAACGTATATTATCTATATGATTAAAGAAAGTTATACTGTAAAATATCGAGTTGAAGGTATCGGAAGCTGCACAAATGGAAGTGCAACTATCATGCTCTATTCAGACAATGAGAGTGAAGCAATAGCAGCTCTTAAATCTCGTGGCACAATAGGACGAGACAAAGATGTTGTTATCTTGTCAATAAGAAAAAAATAGTAGTCTATTGAGGTCGATCCTTTTACAAACAGATGGTTGAAATTTGTAATCAACGGCAATACAGTAACACAATATTATGCAGAAAGAACAGACAATTATGACGATCCAAAGAAATGGGAAAAACTCTTCACTTGGGATATATATAAGGTTTTAGAAACGGAAAAAGGATTTTATAGTATTGCACTAAAAGAGAAAGAAGGGCATTTCTCATATACCTTTTTATTCTTTAGAGAAAAAACTGTAGGTTATGGTTGGGGAGAAGAAGGTGCCAGTACTGTATTATTAAAACTTATATAATAAAAGAAAAATATGGCTTTGACAAAATGTAAAAACTGCGGACGCACAATAAGCGATAAGGCATTATACTGCCCACACTGCGGATATAATCCAAAAGAAGCTCTCAATTCCAAAGAAGCAGTTGAAATTCCTTCCATTGAGAGTGAGGAAGAACAAGTAAATATTATAGATGAAAATGGACAACAAGCAAACAAGGTCCTACTTATGCTTGTTATTACTCTGAGTATTATCGCAATTGGCCTTGGCGGTTATTTAATTGGTGGAGGACTGTTTCAACGTGCAGACTCTGCTATTTCAGATAGTACAGCAATCGACCCCCTTACTGTTGACACAATTACCTCAGACGCAACAATTATAAGTCCAACCACCAATGACACTGATTTGGCAGACACTATCATATCACCAAGTAATGATTACAATGATGAGGAACAAATAGAAGAAGTCGGCTTTAAGTCAAACGTTGATGTCATGGATTTCGTGGTCGGAAATAGCTATTCATACAATGGCATTACACTTAGAATCACAGACGAAGCCGTGTATGCAAATGACAACAAGATTTCAACATCCAAGCCTGTGTTCCGTAAAATATCACTTAACAAAGGTATAATTACGGCACGCCCATCAATATCCATAACTGTGGTAAGAGACGGAAACAGACTTGTTGATAACAACAACGGTGATACATATTATTAAACAATACTTTTGTTATGAGAAGAGCATTATACATAATCATATTGGCATTGCTTCCAATGGTCAGCTATGCCCAATCCATTGCCGACCTTATGAGAAAGGCAGAGATAGAGAAGAATCCATTGCACATATATTCAAACATCGGGGACTACAACAATGGCTTGTATGTAGTGCGCAAGGATAATGACGAAGAAGGCACTTATGCCTATGGCGTGGTGAATGACGGTGGCACTGTATATATATCTGTAGAATACGACCGAATAGAATTCACCAATGAATATGGTGCATACGAAGACAATGTGTATAAATGCGAGAAGAATGGGAAATGGGGACTTGTCAGTTCTACTAATGGCACGCTTTTGCCTTGTGAATATAGCAGCCTCAGCAATAAGGGAAATGGCATTTGGCGAACATTCAAGAGTGGGAAATATGGTTATATCCAACTGAATAGGCTAAGTAGCATAACAACATTGATACCTTGCATATATGAGAGTCTGGGGGACTATTCCTCAGACTCTTATATCCATGCCACGCTGAAAGGAAAGAAAGGTATGATAGATAGCAAAAACAAAATCATTATCCCTTTTGAATATTCCAACGTTGGCAACCCTTGCCACACAAGTAACGGCTACAGTATCATATGGGTAGAAAAGGACGGCAAACTTGGTATTTACAACGATGATGGCAAAGAATTGCAACCATGTGACATAGATAAAGCATATATCTTGACTGAATACAATTCAATAGAGCTGTCATACACAGACTGCCCATCTACAGATTACATATACATTGTCCGTAACGGATTGACAGGACTTATAAGCGGGTCTACATTCGAGACTATCATCCCTTGTATGTATGAATACCTCTCGCTTATCAAAAAAAGTAAGGCTTTCTATAAAGCAAATGGAAAATGGGGAATAATTGACACAAGCAACAAGACAATCCAATTAGCCATATATGATAATGTAGAAATAGATGGTAGCACTTTGTCAGAGCAGAAGATGCCAAGCATGGCATTCCAATCGAATATGTATGTACGCAATAACGGCAAGGTGGGTATGCTGAAAGCAAATGGTGAAGATTTCATACCAGTGAAATACGATTCGTTGGGTATGTATTCTGATAATATGTTAGTGGCTAAAGTTGGTGATAAGTATGGCTTTCTCAATGAAGAGGGAAAAGAAACTGTACCTTTCGTTTATTCACAAGCACATGACTATTCAGAAGGATTGGCAGCGGTTGTCGACGAGCATGGCAAATTCCTCTTCATTGATAAATTAGGAAATGTTGCTATTAAGCCAAAAAAATATGACAGAGTGGACGATTTCCAAAATGGCACTTGCAAAGTATATCGCAAAGACAAAGTTTGGGAGATTGACCGAGAAGGCAAAAAGGTAAAGGATAGTACTAAAAAGTTAGAGGCTGACGATACTCATGTAGGCTGTAGTAATGATGACATGTATGTTGCCAAAGGCAATATCGTATCACCACATGAAGCTGACACAGAATCAGAACACCCAATTAGAAAAAAGAAAAAATCAATATTAAATATTCTATTCGGTGTAGAAGACGAGCCAAATGCCCCACAATCAGTCAATAGAACTTATCAGAATCGTAAGGTAATGAGAAATTGGGGTGAAGTCCTAAGATATAGGCAAAATACATTCGGAAATAAACAAGAACGAAATTGGCGTGAAGCACCAAAACACAAGAGAAAAATATTCGGGAACAGACAAAGTCCAAGCCGAAGACGATTTTGAGAATTTTATACAATTCAATGACAAATATCAGTTCAAGCAATAAGCAAAAAATTACAATCAATGGTACGATAACATTTACTTTAGACGAGTAACGTAACAGATTAAATTGAGGCTGCTTCTGGCAGTCTCTTTTCATTTTACGATGCCCCACATGGAATCATTTGCGTAAGCACAAATGTAATTTAGTAAAAATCCAAACAATTCTTGATTAACCATTCTTAGCACAGAATTTTCGTTTTTCTCAAAATAAGTCAATACCTTTGCAGTCACTTTCCAAAATGGGGAGTAGTTCTTTTACTTTTTGAATAAGTATCAAGAGACAGCTTAAGTGCTGAACCAACCGAGCAGACATAGCCACGGTGGTAAAAATGATACGAGTTTAAGGATTTAGTAATAATCATTAAATTAAAAAGTTATGTCACAAGAAACAGAAACTTTAGAAATCATCTTAGGTCGTGTGGAGCACATCAACGCTTCACACTTTAATTGTTTGTCATTCGCCAAGGCTTCAGACATGGCGAATGGCATTAACGTGCGTCTTTCTAACATGGCAGGTGGCTATCCATTTTCATTCGGAGGTGTAACTTGGCGTGATAGTGAGACGCTTTATCTATGTGGTGAGTTTTCGGACTCATCAGAAAAGCATCTGTTGGTACAAGAGGATATGCAACGTCAGACAAGTGGCTTTGCAGCTAAACGTTTCATCAAGAAAAGAAACAGTAACCTCATCCGTCAAGATTTTGCCGATTTCCGCGTACAATGGATGCTCTACGTTGTATGGCAGAAGTGTAAGGGTAATGCCGACTTTGCAAATTTACTCTTAAAGCTACCACATGACGCTATCATCATAGAGGACACTACCAAGCAACATGGTGACACTAAGGAAATTTGGGGATGCACCAATACCGAGTTGGCTATAAGAAGAGCTGAGCTTAAAAAGAAAGTTACAAGACAGGCTAAGTCGGACAATCCAAAGATTAGCAAGGCTGCATTGAAGCGTATAGTTAATAGTGAGACTTGCAAAGTCAATGGCATTGGAACGTTTGTCGGTCAAAACAACTTAGGCAAGATTCTCATGATTTGCCGTGATTGTCTTATACAAGGCGTAGAACCACCAATAGACTACAACCTCTTGGAGACGAAAGATATTCACATTTTAGGCAAACGCATTTCATTCATACATTAAATAGAGATTAGAACATGACACATAGTAACACAGAACAACCAAAGAACAGCATCACATTAATGAATGGTGCTGTACTTGAGTGTATCCCAAAAGAATCACATCAAGACGACTTTGTACCCGATAAGATGAAATTGGATGCAACAGGTACATATCTGAGAATTGGCAACAAGCCATGTAAGCCCCTACCAAGAACAACAGAAGACGTGGAGCAACAGAAGAAACTCTTCACGGATAACGCTTTCTATCTATTGGCACATAGTGAGCGAATCATGCATGACAGCCGAATGTTTCTTACCCCTGTTGCCGTTCAAAATGTACTCGCTTATACAGGAACATCAGGTTTTCACACACCAACTTTGGGCATATACTTGGAGTGGTGGAATGAATGTTCCATAGCTTTGCGAACAGACAAAGATGGCAATCGCAGTCTCGTTTTTCACTTAGCAGGCAGTCCGCTAAGCGGAACTAATCAGTGTGCCGAGGTTTACGAGGATGGCAGGATTGAGCCTATACATGTGTCTTCATTTGCAAGCCATTGGCGACCATTCGCTGCTATCAATACACGCTATGACGAAGCAAAGCACATGTATCAAGCCTACACACTTGAACAGGTGCTTGACATCCTGCACGCTGAGGATGATGAGAGTTGGGACTATTCATCTGAAATTAAGGAACGCTTTATGCAGGCTGAGATAAACGAATTGAAAAAGAAAGTAGAGCGACTAACCAAAGAATCAGAAAAATGGTACTCTATGTATAAAGATACTTATATGAAGTACAAGGATGCTGAGATTCGTGAGGCTTTTTCAACTTTTCAATCCTTCAGAGAGGAGTGTGAGGCTCAAATCAACTCTACCAATATGCGTAAGCGAGCATTGAAGGCAGAACTGAAAAGCGGTCGCATGGATAACATCGCTTATCAGCACACGTTAACGCCGCTGAATAAGCAAATAAGAGACTTGGAGTTTAGGGTAAGTACTAAAAAGTATGAGTTAATCAACAAATACATCTCAGAGGGTATAAGTTACGATACGATAGAAAGTTACATGAACAAAAAGAATAACATTTAAAAGTAAGAACAATGATTGAAAAAGTAAATCCAAGCCATCCGGATAAGGTGGCAGACAGAATCGCAGGTGCTCTTGTAGACCTTGCTTATTCAAAGGTAGAGAATCCGAAAATAGCAGTTGAAGTACTGCTCGGACATGGTGTTGTTAATCTCATTATTGAGAGTAGTGTGAACATTTCTAACGCTGAGGCTGAGGATATTGTTAGCCGTATCACTAAGCGTAGAGACTTGAAAGTATCTCTCGTAATGGTAGCACAAGACCCAATACTTGCAAGCAACCAAGACGGAGAAATCCGTTGTGGCGACAATGGTATTTTCCGAGGCGTTCCACTCACAGAGGAGGAGCGTACCCTCAGCAAAATAGCCCACGACATCTATGAGCGTTACCCTTCGGATGGCAAGTATGTATTAGCTGACGGTAAATTGATTATCTGTCAAAGTAACGCCAAGACTGAGGACTTAAAGAAGCTCTATCCAAATGCTGTTATCAATCCTCTTGGAGATTGGACAGGTGGAACAGACGTTGACGCAGGTGCTACAAACCGCAAACTTGGCTCTGATATGGCTCAATCTGTTTCGGGCGGTGGAGTGCAGGGCAAGGACCTAAGCAAAGCTGATGTTTCCGTCAACATCTACGCTTTCTTGAAAGCTCAAAAAACAGGCAAGCCTGTGGAGTTATTCTGTGCCATTGGTGATACAGAGATTGATGGGAAGCCATATTCTGAGATTGTAGAAATTGCTCGCCAATACATCAAACAAATTGGTGGATTTGAGCGTTTTGCCGAGTGGGGATTGTTCTAATAAGCAAGCAATATGTACCGTTTTGATATCGATATTAATCCTGTAATCGCAGGCAAAGAGATTCATTTGGAGGGCATTTGTGAAATGCTTTCCTCTGATACTTTCAAAGTTACAATGACAGAACCTTATAAAGGATTGTCTGTTACCAAACACTTTGATGATGCAGGAGAAATGGATATGTATGCAACCTTTTCAAAGGTTGAAAAGGACTTGATAACGCTGTTTGAACAAGAAACGAAGCGCATAGAATCAAAGTAATAAATTGATTCATACGCATAGGAAACTGCCAAGTGTTGAGTGTAAAAAATGTACAAGAAAGGGGATTTGTTGACTATCAAGCTGTTACGTCAACGAATCCCCTAACTTATTGAGTTTAAATTAATTCATCTTTATTTGAGTGGCTGTTTATCGGCAATCCGATTATTCCCACTCGATTGTCGAAGGTGGTTTTGAGGAAATGTCGTAGCACACGCGGTTCACGCCTTTCACCTTGCGTATTATCTCGTTTGACACGTCGGCCATGAAGTCGTAGGGCAGGTGAGCCCAGTCGGCGGTCATGGCGTCCATCGATGTCACGGCTCTCAGGGCCACGGGATGCTCGTATGTGCGCTCGTCTCCCATGACTCCTACCGAGCGTATGGTCGACAGCAACACGGTGCCGGCTTGCCAGATATGGTCGTAGAGCGACGTGCCGTCGGGCATGGTATAGTTGTGCATCTTCTCGATATAGATGTCGTCGGCATCTTGAAGGATGCGCACTTTCTCCCTTGTGATGTCGCCGAGGATGCGCACCGCGAGGCCGGGGCCTGGGAACGGGTGGCGCTTGATAAGACGCTCGGGCATCTTCAACTCATAACCCACGCGGCGAACCTCATCCTTGAAGAGCCATTTCAGCGGCTCGCAGAGCTGGAGCTTCATGTCCTTTGGCAGGCCGCCAACGTTGTGGTGGCTCTTTATGGTCATGCCCGTGATACTGAGGCTCTCAATGCGGTCGGGGTAGATGGTGCCTTGTGCCAACCATTTGGCGTCTGTTATCTTCTTTGCCTCGGCGTTGAACACCTCCACGAAGTCGCGGCCAATGATCTTGCGCTTCTTTTCAGGGTCGGTAACGCCCTCCAAGTCCTTGAAGAACTTCTCGCTTGCGTCCACGCCAATGACGTTGAGGCCAAGGCCGTTGTAGGCGTCCATCACTTTCTTGAACTCGTTTTTGCGCAGCATGCCATGGTCTACGAAGATGCAGGTGAGGTTCTTGCCAATGGCACGGTGGAGCAGGGTGGCGCACACCGATGAGTCGACACCGCCCGACAGGCCAAGGATGACGCGGTCGTCGCCCACTTGCTCTCTCAGCTCCTTTACGGTGCTCTCCACGAACGACGCGGGGCTCCACTCTTGCTTGCTGCCGCAGATGTCTACAACGAAGTTCTTGAGTAGTTGCTTGCCTTGCAATGAGTGGTACACCTCCGGGTGGAACTGCACGCACCACACGCGCTCCTCATCGTTGGCGAAAGCGGCGTATTTCACGTCGGCGGTAGAGCCTATCACCTGGAAGTGGTCTGGAATGGCCGTTATGGTGTCTCCGTGGCTCATCCACACTTGCGAGCCCTTGTCGAAGCCCTTGAAGATGGGAGACGTCGTGTCGACGGTCTCAAGGTTGGCGCGTCCGTATTCGCGCGTTCCGGTTTGCTCAACGTTGCCTCCGAGGGAATAGCTGATAAACTGGGCTCCATAGCAGATGCCGAGCACGGGGTAATGCCCGATAATCTCTGTAAGGTCTACCTTGAAAGCTTCCTTGTCGTGGACGGAGTAGGGACTTCCGCTCAGGATCACTCCTATGACCGATGGGTCATCCTTGGGGAACTTGTTGTAGGGCAGAATCTCACAAAAGGTGTCCAGCTCGCGCACGCGGCGACCTATGAGCTGGGTCGTCTGCGAACCGAAGTCGAGGATGATGATTTTCTGTTGCATATATTGTTAATAATGTGATTGACTGTATTGAATTGTATCTTGTTGGCAGTTTTATTCTTTATTCAGTTCTTCCACGAACCGCTCTGCCTCGTGCAGGGTGTTTAGCTTGCCCACGTCCATCAACTTGAGGTCGGTCTTGAGATAGCCTTTTATTGGCACGCGACGGCAAATGCGGAGATAGAAATCCATTATCGGGAATTTGTCGGGCTCGCCAACCATGTAGGTGAACAGCTCGGGGTAAACGATGTGTATGCCGCTGAAGGCAAAGAGCCTCAGCCCGTCTATCGTCAACGGCTCGTCGGTAGCCTCGATGGGGTAGTGTTTTTGCTCCAGCGTCGCCTTCACGTCTTCATAGGGCGACTTCACCTCGCCAGTCTCGATGTTGACCCATCCCATGAGGCGCATAGTGTCGTTGAACACCAGGTATCGCTTTGTCTTGCGCCAGCTCACGAGCACTTGCGCTCCCGCCTTCTGGTGTGGGATGCCGCAATCCGGGCATGTCACCTTGGGGTCCTGGGTATAAAACTTGCGAAGGTCTATGTTGCTCAGGATGTCAACATTGTGTATGAGTATAGGGTAGTTGTTGTGGAAGAGTCGCGCCGCCTTGCGCAAGCCGCCTCCCGTGTCGAGAAGGTTTTCCGTCTCGTCGCTTATCTTTATGTCGAGGCCGAAGTTGTCGTTGGCCTTTAAGTAGTCGATTATCTGTTGGGAGAAATGGTGCACGTTGACTACAATGTGGTCAACGCCTGCGGCCGCAAGGTTCATGATGACACGCTTGATGAGCGGTTCGCCTCCTACTCTTACCAATGCCTTGGGCATGGTATCGGTGAGTGGTTTAAGGCGTGTGCCCATACCAGCCGCGAAAATCATTGCTTGCATCATAATATAAAAATATGTATATCAGTATATACTATGCAAAGTTACGGAAAATCCCATTAAAAAGTCAACATTGCGTTCAACTTTTTAATGGGATTTGTCATAATGGCGTTTATTTTCATCGTAAGCGTTATTGATGGCCTGTGCCGGCAGGTTAGCGTCGGCACGCAAATGGAAGCCTATTTGGCCTCAAGCGTTTGCTCTATGCCTTGCTCCCTGTGGCACACGTGAACCTCGATGCCGAATTTCTCGTGTATGTGCTCGGCAAGGTGCTGCGCGCTGTAGACGGAGCGGTGCTGGCCTCCTGTGCACCCGAAGCAGAACATCAAGTGGGTGAAGCCACGCTGGATGTAGCGGCCTACATGCTTGTCGGCGAGGGCGTACACATTGTCAAGAAATTCCAGTATCTCGCCGTCGTCCTCAAGGAATCGTATCACGGGCTCGTCAAGGCCAGTCAGCTTCTTGTATGGCTCATAGCGTCCGGGGTTGTGCGTGGAGCGGCAGTCGAACACATAGCCGCCTCCGTTTCCTGAAGGATCCTCCGGGATGCCTTTCCTGTAAGAGAAGCTGTACACGTCGACCACCAACGGTCCCTTGCCGTCATATTTTGAGAACGTGGGCAGGCCGTCTTGTGGGTGTTGGGGGTAAATGTTGCTTGCCGTGGTCTTGTAGCCGTCTTTTCGTGGCTGCACCGTTGGCTCCTTGTGGGCGAACTGCGGCATCTGCGTCAGTCTTGTCAGCACGTCGCGCAGGTATGGGTAGGGCAGTATGTCCTCGCATCTTGAGCAGGTCGCGCAGGTTGTCCATGGCTGGCGGAATGCTGTCGATGAAGTGCTGCTTATGCTCAAAATATCCGCGGAAACCGTAGGCCCCAAGCACTTGCATGGTGCGGAAGAGCACGAAGAGCGTGAGCCGCTCGGCGAAATGCCTGATTGTTGGCACCTCCACATATTGCTTCAAGGCGTTGTAGTATTCTGCTATCAGCTCGCGACGCAACTTGAAAGGATATTTCGCCGAAGCCTGCCAAAGGAAGGACGCGAGGTCGTAATAGAACGGCCCTTTCCTGCCACCCTGGAAGTCGATGAAGTAGGGGTTGCCATCGTTGTCGAGCATCACGTTGCGTGCCTGGAAGTCGCGGTAGAGGAAGCTCTCGCCCGGCTCTGCGGTCAGGTCTTTTGCCATGCGGCGGAAGTTAGCCTCAAGGTAGACCTCGTTGAAGTCAAGCTCCGTGGGTTTCAGGAAGCAATACTTGAAGTAGTTGAGGTCAAACAGCACGCTTTCCTCATTAAATTCCGGTTGCGGATAGCACACGCTCCAGTCCATGCCCCTGGCTCCCCTTATCTGTATGCCAGGCAAGGCCCGTATGGTTTTCTTCAGAAGTTCTTGCTCGGCCAGGTTGTATCGTCCTCCGGCCTCGCGTCCGCCACGTATGGCGTCGAAGAGTGACGTGGAGCCGAGGTCGGTTTGCAGATAGCGCATCTCGTCGTCGCTCACGGCAAGCACTTGTGGCACGGGGAGCTTCTGCTCGGCAAACTGCTTGGCTATGTTTATGAACGCGTGGTCTTCCTCGCGGCTTGTTCCTATCACGCCCACCACGCTGCTGCCGTCGGTGGCCGTCAGACGGAAATATTGCCGGTTGCTGCCGGCTCCTTGCATCTTGTCCACGCTGGCGGGCTCGTTGCCCGACCACTGCTTGTATAAATCAATGAGTTGTTGCATCCTGTTCGTGTTCTTGCCTCAAGTCGTCGAAAAACTTCTTGGTCTTGCGGCGGTATTCATAATTAGCTATTAGGGCATCGACCACGAAGAGCAGCATCATGATACCCAATGACATCCAAAAGGAATGTGTAAGGAAAACGAGTCCTGTGCAAATGAGCAGGAAGATTATTATCTTTTGCCAATTGAGGCGTAATTTCATTTTCATGTGGCAAAGATAAGCATTTTTGATGTCTTAAAAGGATAACTGGCCCTTTTTTTTATGTGTTATCGGTGTTTTCGCCTTATACAGTGTCAACCGGCAAGTGTAAAATAGGCATTTGCCGTGTCCGCGTCCCGAATGGCAAAACACCGGCATTACATGTGCCACGTTATTATAAAAACAATTGTCGAACGTTTTTTGTGGGTCGGCATAGAACCGGCCCTGTAAAGCGATAATAATATTTTACAAATGGTCGTCTGAGAATCGATTTTTTTCAACCAGGCCGTCGCTTGCGTGGAAATAACGCGATTATGGGCTGTTTTGGTAAAGCGTTGAATATCAGATGATTACTTTTTTAACACTTTTCGGACGTCGGCATTACGCTGAATTTGCGTTGCCGTTACGGTGCAATCGCGTTGCCGTTACAGTGCAATCGCGTTGCCGTTACGGTGTAATCGCGTTGCCGTTACGGTGTAACGGCGACGCGATTACACCGTAACGGCAAAACTTTTAGGCAAAAAAACGTCTAACGGTGTTGCAGAAGAGCGGAAGGCTACCCTTTTTCCGCTCTAAATGCACCTGTTCTGAAGTGTTAAATTTTGGCAATAATATTTTACAATTCAGAACAAGTCGAGCTTGTTTTTCCTGGCCTCGTCCAATGGCTTGAGCCTGACTTGCTCTTGTCTGTATTCCTCGCGAAGCTTGGCGTAGCGAGCGTTCAGTTCGTCCACGAAGGTCTTGCGCTCTTTCTCGTTCATCAGTTTGGCGAGTATCGCCGCGCTTTGCGACGCGTCTTTCTGCCATATCACCGGGCCTTTATAGGCTGGCGCTATCTTCAAGGCCGTGTGCATCTCCGATGTCGTGGCTCCGCCAATGAGCACGGGTATCGTCAGTCCGGCCTTGTCCATCTCCCTCACGGTGTTCACCATCTCGTCGAGCGAGGGCGTTATCAGTCCGCTCAGGCCCACCACGTCGGCGTGTGCGCTTATTGCCTTTTTCACTATTTGGTCGGCAGGCACCATGACGCCCATGTCTATGACCTCATAGTTGTTGCAGGCCACCACCACGCTCACGATGTTCTTGCCAATGTCGTGTACGTCGCCTTTCACGGTCGCCATCACCACGGTTCCGGCGGTAGAGGCTCCGCCGGTCTTCTCTGCCTCTATGTATGGCTGGAGTATAGCCACGGCTTGTTTCATTGTCCTTGCCGTTTTCACCACTTGCGGCAAGAACATCTTGCCGTCGCCGAAGAGCTTGCCGACGACGTTCATGCCGTCCATGAGTGGCCCTTCGATGATATCCACGGTGCGAGGAAACTCCTTTATGGCTTCTTCCAGGTCTTCTTTCAGGTAGTCGCCGATGCCTTTGCGCAGGGCGTAGACAAGGCGGTCGTGTAGCGGTTCCTTTCTCCATTTGTCAGTGTTGGTGGTCTTGGGTACCACTCCGCCGTTGGCGGCTTTCTGCGCCTCTTTTTCCGCGAGTTTGCGTTCCGCGAGCTCCGTCAGTTTGTCGGCGGCCCCGTGGTAGCGGTCAAGGATGGCGTCTTCCAATATCTTGAGCTCGTCGGCCGGGATGTCCGAGTAAGTCACCTTCGTCGAAGGGTTCACGATGCCGAAGTCCATTCCCGCTTTGGTGGCGTGGTAAAGGAACACGGCGTGCATGGCCTCGCGTATATAGTTGTTGCCACGGAAAGAGAAGCTCAGGTTGCTCACGCCGCCGCTCACGTGCGCGCCCTTGAGGTTCTCGCGAATCCATCGTGTGGCGCGGATAAACTCCAAGGCATAGCCGTCGTGCTCTTCAATGCCTGTGGCTATCGACAGGATGTTGGGGTCGAAGATTATGTCGAGAGGGTTCATGCCCACCTCTTCCGTCAGCAGCTTGTAGGCGCGGCTGGCTATCTCCACCCTCCGATCATAGGTCGTGGCTTGTCCCTTCTCGTCGAAGCACATCACCACGACAGCCGCGCCGAAGCGTCTCACGTCGCGGGCGTGAGCGAGAAAGACGTCTTCGCCTTCCTTCAGCGAGATGGAGTTCACGATGCATTTGCCTTGCAGGCATTTCAGTCCGGCTGTCACCACGTCCCATTTCGATGAGTCGATCATCACCGGCACCTTTGATATGTCTGGCTCCGAGGCTACGAGGTTCAGGAAGTTCACCATCTCCTCCTTGGCGTCAAGCAGCGCGTCGTCCATGTTCACGTCGATGACGAGGGCTCCGTCCTCAACCTGCTTGCGCGCTATGGAGAGTGCCTCCTCAAAGTTCTTCTCCTTTATAAGCCTGAGAAACTTTCTGCTGCCAGCCACGTTGCATCGCTCGCCCACGTTCACGAAACGCACGTCGCTGTTCACGTCGAGGAGCTCCAGGCCCGAGAGCCACAGGGTCGACGGCTTGGGTTGCGGCACGTGTGGCCGTTTGCCTTGCGACAGCGCGCTGTATCTCTCAATGAACGAGTAGTCGGTGCCGCAGCATCCGCCCACGATGTTCACCAAGCCCTCATCCATCCATTCGCCAATGAGAGGGGCCATGCTCTCCGCCGTCTCGTCGTATCCGCCCATGGCGTTGGGCATGCCGGCGTTGGGGTAGGCTGATATATAATAAGGTGCCTTGCGTGCCAGGTCTTCAAGAAACGGCTTCATCTCCCGGGCACCGAACGAGCAGTTTAGGCCGACGGAAAAGATGGGGTAGGAACTCATGCTGCCGAGAAAGGCGTCCAGCGTCTGGCCGCTGAGCGTGCGTCCGGCGAGGTCGCTCACCGAAACGCTCATCATTATGGGCAAGTCCACGCCACGTTTCCGCATCACGCTCATCGCGGCGTCGATGGCGCACTTGGCGTTGAGCGTGTCAAAGATTGTCTCTATCAGTATGGCGTCCACGCCACCCTCTATTAAGCTGTCTATTTGTTCGGTGTAGTCGGTCCAAAGCTCATCATAAGTCAGTTCGCGCGATGCCGGGTTCGTCACGTCAGCCGACATCGACAGCGTCTTGTTTGTTGGCCCTACCGATCCAGCCACGAAGCGGGGCCATTCCTCTGTGGAAAACTCGTCGGCGGCTTGGCGTGCGAGCTTGGCACCGGCAAGGGCCATGTCGTGGGCTGCGTCTTCCAGATGATAGTCGGCTTGTGACACGCGTTGCGACGAGAACGTATTAGTCTCTATGATGTCTGCGCCCGCGCTCAGGTAACGACGGTGGATGTCAAGGATGACATTGGGACGAGTCAAGTTGAGCATGTCGTTGTTGCCTTTCGTCTGCCCGGCCACGTCCTTGAACCTTTCGCCACGGAAGTCATCCTCAGTCAGACCGCGCTTTTGGATGACCGTGCCTAAGGCTCCGTCCAATATCATTATTTTCTCTTTTACTATATCTTGTATTCTTTTCATCTCTTCTTTAATATATTGATATTAATATCTTTTAATGCCACACTTATTTAGTATGATGCACTTTTTAATATGGTATGCAAAATTACCATTTTCCAACCACAAATTGAAAAGGTAGCGTTAAAAGTTGTCAGCATCCCAGTTGAATAATGCTGGCTAAGTCTATCTCGTCTATAAATGCCCATCCCGTCTATAAAGTCTATCCCGTCTATAAGTGTCTATAAAATCTATCCCCGTCTATCCCGTCTAAAAAACCGCCCATTCCATTGATTTACGTCAATTATCCATCATTTTTGAAAAATAATCGCTAAAACATTTGGAGGGTATCGCAAAAGTCTATACCTT
>OIZS01000296.1_pt1 | contig 23111 bp, 18 predicted proteins | sample 1588641 | NCBI WGS metagenome assembly OIZS01 (sample SAMN03283240) | human gut metagenome | biome: human-associated habitat; material: feces | host: Homo sapiens | place: Peru | collected 2012
CTCCAAGAAGACTCCTTCCTCTTTAGGTGGGAGATGAATTGTTTTTTTTGCTCTTGCCTCTTTTGAGCTTAAATATATGATAATATACTAAGAAAAAGTAATGTAGTGGACTTAGAAGTCCTATACAGTAGGGGTGAAGTGGACACACCTGTAAGAATAAGGATAGCATAGCTATCAAACTTCTTTAGAATTACTCTAATGAGTAATTACGAAGCTCCCACCTCTTTAGGTGGTGAGTAGTTCACGTGGAGGAAAACCAAAAAATAGCTCCAAGGAAATTGGAGCTATAATGTTTTTCTGTTACTTTAAGCTACTTTAAGCTTCATTAGGTTAATCTTCTTTTGAAGTTTCGCCTTCCTGAGGACTTGCTTGAGCATCATCAAGGGATGCTGATGAAGAATCTAATACTTCAATTTAGCCTCAACTGCTAACGGGGCGTCGTTTGCAGTTGAGGCTAAAGCTTCACCTTCAGTTTCGGTTTCTACTGTTGTAGCTTCTACTGAGTTTTGATCTTTAGCTTCAAGTTCTTTAGCCGTTAGACGTTTCATACGAGCCATATAGAAGCCATCACCACCAGCTGATGGAAGGACGTGACGTTCTTCTTCTAATACGAAGTCTGGGTGTTTCTCTAGGAAGTTTGCTACTTGTTTTTCATTTTCTGATGGCAAAATACTGCAAGTAGAGTAAACCAAAATACCCCCAGGAATGGTCATTTGCGAATAGCTGTCAATAATCTGCGCTTGAATTTGTTTAAGCTCATTTATTTCCGCCGTGCGATCTTGCCACTTGGTATCAAAGTTACGCTTAAGCACCCCTAAACCTGAACAAGGCACGTCAAGAAGAACACAATCAGCTTTATTGTGTAGGCGCTTAATAACTTTGGAACTATCAATATGTCTAGTTTCAATGTTGTAAGCCCCGTCTCTACGCGCTCTTTCTTTAAGGGCTTCGAGCTTCCATTCCTTATCATCCATGGCAATAAGAGTACCACGGCCTTTCATCAAGGCTGCCAAGTGTAAGGTTTTACCACCGGCACCTGCACAGGCGTCAATAACTCTACGTCCCGGTGCGGCTTTAACAAAAGGAGCAATTTGTTGAGAGCCTAAATCTTGTTGTTCAAAGAGCCCGTCTTTAAAAGCCTTAGTTCGAAAAAGAGGAGCGTTTCCAAGAATAACTAAAGCTTCTGGCATCCCTTCAACTTCAGCAAATTTAACATTTTCTGAGGTTAAAGCTGCTTTAGCTTCGGCCACTGTTGCTCTTAAAGTATTGATTCGAATATAGCGATTTGGTTCACTAGAGAAAAATTTGCGTTCGTGATTCCAAACTTCGCCAAGTTCACCACGACAAAGGTGATCAAGCCAATGTGGGATGCCATATTTGAGCATTTCATCTTCTTGAGCTTCTGCCTTTCTGATTTTGGCTGCTTTTTCGCTGAATTTTTCAGTGTCAGGTAGGTTTTTAGGTACCGGCCATTTATGTTCCACATGGAGAGCACAAATGAGGGCATTGATATGATTCTTCATATCTTTGACCTTTTTATAACCAGCGATGTAGGTGTAGTAATTAAGGCGACGAATTAAGTCATTTACTAAACGAATGATTAACGCTTGTTCGTCGCTTTCAAGTTTGATTTTACGGAAATGGTCGGCATATGCACGGTCCAAAGGAGTGTTTTTGCTAAAAACTTCCTTAAGGATAGAGCTTATGAGGCGGATTTTAAAAGCAGATAGTGAAAATGCTGCCATGTGTTTCTCCAGTAAAAATATTTAGTTTTATAAATTAGCTAATGCCAAATGCTCGTTGGATAGTTTGAGGTATCTTACTCTTTGCGTCCTTTAGGACCGTAGCCGGACTCCTTTAAGGTATAACCGTCGTGATTTACCCACACGTCAAGCCCATTTCTGTTATTACCAGCTACGAGGCTTGCCGCAAAACTTGGACTAGTGAAAAGGTAACTTTCAGTGAGTTCGTAACAATTAAGTTTTTCGTTTAGGGTTAGGATACCAGCGGTGATTAATTCTTGCCGAAAATCTACTACTGGTTGTCGCAACGATTTAGCATAATGCAAGGAAATTAAAGTGCCTTTATTTAGCATAAAGCTAGGGTTACTACGATTCCCAAGGGGGAATCCAGAGGCATTAACGCCTTTTACCTGAAAGTAATAATTCTCTCTAGTTTCTAAATCTTTTGTTTCGCTAAAGATGTTTTTTAAAGTCTGAAATTCTTCGTATAGTTCAATGGGGACGATCGCATGGGTGCGAGTACCATTGCTATTGACGATAAAAGAAATTTTTGACGGATCCTGGGACATGAGCATTCTGACCTAGTTTAAAATCGTTTTTTCAATTATAACTAATTGCCGGTCAAAAAACTAAAATACCTAGGTGATTTTGCGTATGGATGAAGTTGGTTGGTATTTTGGGTCCTGTAGGATGAGGTGAAGACTCAAGTTTTAAGTAGTTACAGGGAGTGAAAGCTCGGTAATAGCTTGTGAAAATTTTACAAAGAAACACCGTATGAGCCTGTGACTTCATACGGTGTTTTAAGAACTAAGTAAGCTGCTTGGTTACAGACGGCTATAGCCTCGAAAAACTATCGTTTTATTCTTGGTGATAATTTTTAAGGAAGCGCGCAAGTCTTGTACACGCGTCAGTGATTACTTCTTCGGTTGGTAAGAATACTAAACGGAAGTGATCTGGAGCCGGCCAGTTAAAGCCTGTGCCTTGCACAATAAGCATCTTTTCTTGGCGCAATAAATCTAAAACCATCTTTTGGTCGTCCTTGATCTTATAAACCTTTGGATCAATACGTGGGAACATATAAAGTGCGCCCTTCGGTTTTACTACGCTTAAGCCTGGGATGCTATTGATGAGTTCGTAAGCCTTATCACGTTGTCTACGTAATCTACCACCTGGTAAAATCAATTCATTAATACTTTGGTAACCACCGAGCGCAGTTTGAATACCGTATTGCATTGGTACGTTGGCACACAAACGCATGGAGGCTAAAATATTAAGCCCTTGAATATAGCCCTTGGCAAATTGTTTTGGTCCGCTAATGACCATCCATCCCTGGCGGAAACCGCATGAACGATATGCTTTAGAGAGGCCGTTAAAGGTAATTACTAAAACGTCATCACATAAAGTACAAACGCTATGGTGAGCAATGTCATCGTAAAGAATCTTGTCGTAGATTTCATCAGCAAAAATGATGAGATTATTCTGACGAGCAATTTCAATTACATCTAGCAAAAATTCGGTTGAGTAAACAGCGCCAGTTGGATTATTAGGGTTAATCAGCACGATCCCACGAGTTCTTGGAGTGATCTTTTTCTTAATGTCATCAAGATCAGGGAACCAGTCAGCCTGTTCATCACAGATATAGTGTACTGCACGCCCCCCGCTTAGGTTGACAGCTGCGGTCCAAAGAGGGTAGTCAGGAGCAGGAACTAGGATTTCGTCGCCATTATTTAATAGAGCCTGCATAGACTGGACTATAAGTTCGGATGCGCCGTTGCCGATAAAAATATCGTCATAGTCCACTGTGCGCAGTCCCTTTTGTTGGTAATACTGAGCAATAGCTTTACGGGCAGAGAAAATCCCCTTTGAATCACAATAACCTTGGCCATGAGACATGTTAAGAATAATGTCTTTAACCACTTCTTCTGGGGCATCGAACCCAAAGAGAGCCAGGTTACCAATATTGAGTTTTAAAATGCGATGACCTTCATCTTCCATGCGACGAGCTTCGATATGAACTTTGCCGCGGATGTCGTAACAGACATTATCCAATTTATGGGATTTTTCTATAACGTTCATAAAAATACAACTTTATTTATATTCAATTCGTTTTTATATAAGTACATTAGATTTAAGGTTTTTTAACCTTCGTTATTAGGGCTTAGCAAAACTATAACGCTTGAAAACTCAACGCAAATTTTTAACTGTCCTAATAGTAGTTTGGTTTTTTTGAACCTAATGGTGTTGATTTTAACACCTTTTAATCTAGCTTGCGCTTTAATGAGAGTGAACTTGGGGTTTTCCCGTAAACGAATATTTTATGTTTAGTGAGTTATCTACACTTATATATTATCAACCGGTCTCTAAACAGAATAAAGCACTATAATCATGGTTTGTTTATAGTGCTTTTAGGTATATTTGCTAATAATTTGTAAAAAACAGTGAAATATCCTGTTTATGGCTGAGTTATAGTTTGTTCATGATAGATTTGTTCTAAAATCTTTCTTTCATGCTTATATTGTGGACGCGCAATTTTATGAGCTTCAAGAAGTTTTCTGGTGCGTTCATCGTATGAAAGGTTGTTCATGAAGTATACAAACGGAACTAATTTCCCGTTTTGGGTGGTTAAAAAGCCAGCCAAATTAGCGACCCCGTTTAAAGTCCCTGTTTTGGCAGTTACGTTTTTAAGCAGTGGAGCGCGCATTACACTACCACGTCCTGACATAGTGCCACTCACCCCTGCTTTAGGGAGTAGAGAGATAAAATCGAGTTCTTTGTCATGCTTAAGAATATAGCTTAAGACGTTAAGCATTTGGCGGGGGGTAATGTAATTATGAGGGGATAAACCTGAACCATCAATAGTGGTGGAATTACCAAGTTCAATGCCTTTCTTCTTAAGAATGTTACGAATTGCAGTAACGGCCATAAAGTAGTTGGCAGGTCGTTTGTAGTATACAGAACCAATGGTTTTGGCAATGCTGTCGGCATACAAGTTGTTACTACGCTTTAAACAGGTAGCTAGGATCGTGCGTAATGGCACGGAATTATAGGTCGCAAAAGTTGTAAATGAACCTTGGCTTTTACGGACTAAGACAATTTTACCAGCTACGGAAATATCTAAGCGCTCTAGTAAGTTTTTGATGATGCCAGAGGCCCATCTTTCAGGGTCTTGAATGGCAAAAGATAAACCTAAAGGTTTTGTTTTGCCTTTTTGTAGAGGGATGCATCCAGAAAGAACGTAAACGTTATTGGTATTACGATCGACTTCAAGTGAACACCCACCGTAGTATTCGGCTGGTTGGACGGTTTCGACGTTGCGAACGTCTATAGCAATAGGTAGATTTTGGTTGAAGTCAACGAGTGGGGCGGCGCCAAGTTTTCTGGCGGTCAATTGCATGCTGATGCAGTTACCATCGATGATTACTGATGAAGGTGGGGCGGTAAAACATTTAGTCAAATCATCCCAAGACCAACCGGTGGCATAATTGTGTCCAGCAAAGTAACCGTAGTTTAGATACACATCACCGTTGATTTTGTTGATGCCAGACTGCTTTAAGGAGGCGCGGAGCAAGTTTAATAGATGTTCTGTTCGTAAGGTTGGATCGCCTTGGAATTCGATTTCAACATCACCATTTAAAACTCCGTTATTAACCACTAACTTATTGTTAGAAAGAATGCTTTTGCTACTAACTTTTAACAAGGTTGAAAAATGATAATCAGGGCCAAGATATTCAAGTGCAGCAAGAGCGGTAAGTACTTTTTCGGTTGAGGCAGGTCTAAAGTACTGATCCATGTTGTAGCCTGACACTCGACCGTTAATTTCATAGGCTACGCCGTTTAAGGCTCCAGCGGGTATAGAGCTATTTAAATAAGATTGGTCGTTATTTGATTTTTTATGCGGGGCTGCTTGTGCGAGTCCTGTGGCTAGCACGCAGAGCGTTACTAATAGCATTACACTTTTTATCATTTTAATAAGTCCTTGTAGAAAGTGGCGCTTTCAAACGTGAGTGTATATAAAAATTTACTGTTAATTCTTTGGAGGTATAGTTTGGTCATTGACATCATTAGTATCCGCCTCCATGGCTTCGTCAGTTTCAGGGGTGGATCTAATGGTTCCTTCAGGTGCTTCGTCGTTTTCAAAGCGTTCTAAAAGTTGTATTTCCATAGTAGACCGTTGTTCAAAACGTTTGGAGCTAGTGGCTGAAACTAGATTTACTAATACGGTGAATGAAATTAGTAAGACCAAGAATGTGGCGAAGTAATGTAGTGGAATAGTGCGATAACGTTCAATGAGCATTAACATTGGCAGTAAGGCAAATACCAAAAAGGTACTAACGTTAATTACTTGAAAACGTAATGGTAGTACTAAGGCACTGATTAGTAGAGCTAAGAAGGCAAACACCGAGATGATGCTTAAAAATGTCCGATCGTTTTCAAGTGAGCGCCAAGAAAAAATACTGCCTTTAGTTTCTTTTAAAGTAGTAAAAGTGGCATATATGTTGATAAGCAAGGTGCCAGCTCCCACGAGGTAAATAAAACCTACAAATGCATACGATAAAAGGTCTGATAAAGGTTGTGAGGTGATGATTGATGGATCAAAGTAGCGCACTATTTGGTGTGAATAACCGGTGGAACCTAAGCGTAACCACCCAAGTATTCCTCGAGCTACATTTTCTAAAAGATAAAGTGGAGAGTAATCGGTAAATGAATGAGCATCAGAGAACATAGAACCAATTTCATCAGAGGTTAAAATTGAGCTCAAAAATGCCCAAACCGTTAAGCCAATAATGCCTAAGCCTGTAATTATCCCTCCGATTGATACCTTAATAGCCCGGCGTAATAAGATAAACAAAACCATGATAACGAGGCTAATTGATAGGTAGCTAAGCTGCAAACAGTAGCCAAGCCCAAGGATCAAGCACATCGAGGCCAGGAATTTAGTGAGTTTAGGATTAAGGAAGAAATGGTCTTGCTTTTCTGGACTCCGGCAACTTCTTAAATTCACTAAGGATAAGAAGACCACAGAAACCCCAAAAATAACGTACGAAGTTTGGGTTAAAGTCGTTTCGTAGAGGAACCATGGGGAGAGTAAATACATTACAGCAAAGCAACATAACGTTTTATTGCCAAAGAATTGACGTAATCCAATGGAGAAAAGCAAAAATGACATGAAGCGCAAAATAATGATAAAGGTCATGGGCGCCCATGGCGAATCAGAAAATAACAGGGGTAATGAAGTTAAAAAGTTACCCACAGAGCCCACGGTTGGACCAACTCCTGGGAGTACTTGTCCCACTATGCTGTAGTTGCCATTTTTAGCGGCATCAAGGGCGTTTAAATAAAGGTACCATTGTTCGTCGGTAATAATTTGATTAGAGGCGTACAAAAACGAGAGTACCAGATAAATGACTGATACCATTGTGGTAAACCATAGGTAATATTTGTTTGTCATTAGGTCTTGCTCTATATAGTTTTAAAACTAAATACATCATAATACGATAATAGCTTTGGGGATATCAAAACAATAAGAAATATGATTTATAAAATAAGATGTTGATCGGAGCTTGTGAAAAAAGAGATGTGTGAATAATGAAGCGTTTATGCATTCTTATGTTGTGGCTTTGTTGTGTTGCTAGGCAAAAAAAGATATTATTACACAGTTTAATTATTTTGTTTTACGCGGTTTTAGTGTGGCTAAATCCTATTTGGCTATTAAATGCTGTAGTTCACTAAATTCTGGGTAAAAGGGCGTGGTTTTCACTTATTTTAAAAGTTGTTAATAAGTTATGAAGATTGACTGTACTTCCTTGTCGTAAGACAGAAATTTACCGCTAATGTGGTCGTAGGACTGCTTGGTAATGAAAGTCCTGATTCAAACAGATTTACACTTGTAACTCCAAAGCCTGAAAATGGTGTACGATTACAAGCTACACTTGACAATCAGAACCCCACGGGCTTGCCTGTGGGAGCAGTCAGGAACTAGAGAAAAGCTCGGTAGAGAAGATTAGGCCAAACCACTTTTTTTAGATATATACAAGAAAAGAGAAAATATATGATTATTAGTCCAAAGGTGCGTGGTTTTATTTGTACCACAACTCATCCGTCCGGCTGTGAAGCTAATGTTTTAAGCCAAATCAATTACGTGAAGAGCAAAGGGCAGATTGCCAACGGTCCTAAGAAGGTACTGATAATCGGTTCTTCTACTGGTTATGGTTTAGCTTCAAGAATTAGTGCTGCCTTTGGTTCTGGGGCTGCTACTATTGGGGTATTTTTTGAAAAGCCTGGTACAGAAAAAAAACCTGGTACTGCTGGTTGGTACAATGCTGCTGCTTTCCAAAAGTTTGCTCGCGCTGAAGGTTTGTATGCAAAGAGCATCAATGGCGATGCTTTTTCTAATGAATGTCGCGCTAAGGTTATTGAACTAATCAAAGAAGACCTTGGTCAAGTAGATATGGTTGTTTACTCTCTTGCAGCTCCTGTACGTAAGATGCCAGACACTGGGGAACTCGTTCGTTCAGCTTTAAAGCCAATTGGCCAAGTTTATAAAACAACGGCTGTAGATACCAATAAAGATGAAATCATCCAAGCTGAAGTTGAACCTGCAACCGAAGAAGAAATTGCTAATACCGTTAAGGTAATGGGTGGTCAAGATTGGGAATTATGGATCAAGGCTTTAGCCGATGCTGGCGTTTTGGCTGAAGGCGTTAAGACTGTAGCTTATAGCTACATTGGTACTGATCTTACTTGGCCTATTTACTGGAATGGTACTTTAGGTCGCGCTAAGGAAGATTTAGATCGTGCAGCTGCTGCTAACAACCAAGTTTTAGCTTCTATCGGTGGTAAGGCTAACGTAGCAGTTCTTAAGTCAGTAATTACCCAAGCTTCTTCTGCTATTCCTGTAATGCCACTTTATATTTCAATGTGCTTCAAGATTATGAAGGAACATGGTGTTCACGAAGAAGTAATCGATCATATTTTCAGAATGTTTAATACAGTCCTTAATCAGCCGACTTTTGAAACCGATGATAAGGGCAGAATCAGAATGGATTCTTGGGAACTTAGCGATAAGGTTCAAGATGCTTGCCGTGCTTTATGGCCACAAATCACCACTGCTAATTTGCGTGAACTTACAGATTACAGCAACTATAAGCGTGATTTCCTCCGTTTGTTCGGCTTTGAAGTTCCAGGTGTTGATTACGCTGCTGACGTTAACCCAGTGGTTGAATTTGATGTAATTACTCTTTAGTTATCAATTTTAAATAGATTTTAACTGAACTCGGCAAGAAGTCTCCCACCTCTAAGGTGGTGAGATGAATTGCCGAAATCTACTTGACAGCTTTCTAAACATTATGCTATAAATATAAAAAATGAAGGTATGCGGTTAGTAACTGCATAAATTCAAAACATAGAACCGTGGGACACACGGGGGTAGCTCGTTGATACTGTACTCATTAGAGTGCTTGAGCGAGAACTGAACCTATCTTATCGGTGGGAAGTCCCCACATCTAATCTATAGGTGGGGAAGGAAGTCACTAGAAATAGAACCTCTATACATTTGTATGGAGGTTTCTTTTTCTATTGATAATTTGAGCTTTGGAATAGAAGATATTTTTAATTGTTTTAGAACGATTTTTGAAAAAGAAAAGCCCCAAAACTTGAAATAGTCTTAGGGCTCAGTAAGCTCAGTAATTAGTTTATGGCCTTAATATTAAGTAATTAAAGCCTGCTTACGAAAGCTTACTTCTTGTTTTCGTGAGCAAGATATGCTTCAAAGGTGTTTTGCATAAGTGAAGCAACGGTCATAGGGCCAACACCACCTGGAACAGGGGTGATATAAGCTGCTCTTTCTTTTGCTACTTCAAAGTCGATATCGCCACAAAGCTTGTTGTTTTCAAGTCTGTTGATACCCACATCGATAACTACAGAACCTTCACGAATCCAATCGCCTGGAATGAAATTAGGCTTGCCTACAGCCACAACTAACACTTCAGCCTGTTCAACAAATGAACGAAGGTCGCGGGTAAATCTATGGGTACAAGTGGTGGTACAACCTGCAAGAAGGAATTCAAGGGTCATAGGGCGACCAACAATGTTTGATGCACCTACTACAACAGCATTTTTGCCTAACAAATCTACTCCGGTGCTCTGAATTAAGGTCATGATTCCCTTTGGAGTGCATGAACGAAGAGCAGGGATTCTTTGGGCAAGACGGCCTACGTTATAAGGGTGGAAACCATCAACATCCTTGCTTGGGTCAATAGCTTCAATAACCAAAGTTGAATCAATATGAGCCGGTAGCGGAAGCTGAACTAAAATACCGTCTACACTTTCATCGCGGTTTAAGCCATCGATTAACTTGAGTAAGTATTCTTGGGAAGTGGTATCTGGTAAGTCGTAAGACTTGGAAATATAGCCGATTTCCTGGCAAGCTTTGCGCTTACTCTTTACATATACCTGGGAAGCAGGGTTTTCACCAACTAAGATTACAGCTAGGCATGGACTGCGTTCGCCTTTGTCCTGAATTGAAACTACTTTGTTGGTGAGTTCTTCTCGGATTGATTGGGCAATTTTCTTCCCGTCTATAATTTTTGCAGTCATGTGTATTCCCTTGCTATGAAGATATGCAACTATCGCGTGGTATTATACACTTTTGCAACTTTAAAAAAAATGCTTTTCGAAGAGGTAAGAAGCCAGTATAAAATTGATGGTTTGTTGGTCTATAGAAGCCTTTATTGTTATAATGTAAGTGGAGATAACAACAATACGATTTGGTCTAAGAGCCACTGGTTTGGTTGAAACAATAAATAATGAAGAGAAAGATAATCTTTTTGTTGGGCGTAATTTCATTTTTAAGCGGATGCGGCCAACAAAGTGAAAGCTTATGTTCAGCTGATCTGCCAATGCGTCATCTAAAATTTGACTTTGGTTATGAACTAGTTTCTGATACGGCAGCTCCCCAGTTAAATATCTTAGCGATTAAACAGGAAAACTCATCAAACAACATGGTTTGGTGCAGCGCTAAAGCTGAATTAAAAGGGCCGGCCTATGAATTGGTTCGAGCACTAGAATTGAGGCTTGGAGCCAAAAAATGGCGTCAAATGGAATCGTCCTTAGCTAGACAGAATTGGTCCGTAGTTGGGGACCATGAGTTAAGTCGGATTAAAGATTCTGTGGCGCTCTATCTGTTATCAACTCATAAGAATGAGCTACTTTCACCAAAGCAATTTACCTTACCTGTGGAAATTAACTATCTGTTGGAAAAAAGGAATAGTTCGGTCGAAAAGGTAGAGTTTTCCCCAAATTTGAATGTGGAAGCATTGAAGCTAGTGCATAAAGAACTAGAATTTTCTTCAAGTGAGAACGATTTGGTTAGTAGAATTTTGCGATAGTTATCCAAATTTACGATTAAATTGCTCTTTTTAAGGGGTTTTACCATTTGTTTAGAAAACAATAAATTAGGGTTGTGGTCTGATTTGACCATAACCCTAAATTTTTAAGGCATGTAATTATGACAAAAGGATTAAAGAATTAAAATAATTCGATCCCAAATCCAGTCATTAGCATCTTTAAGCCGGTGAAAATCAAAAGGATAGCAAAAAGGCGTTTAATAACGTGTGGTTGACACATTTTATTAACCTTTACCCCAAAAGGGGCCATTAAAATTGAAAATGGAATGATACAAAGCGCGGCTAAAAAGTTGGTATGGCCTACTGTCATGATTGGGGCGTTTGCCACGGTATTGCCTGAGCTTAAATCTGTAATAATAGTAGTGATCGCCCCAGGCACTGCTACGAGCATCCCTATAGTTGATGCTGTACCTACTGCTTTTTTAGTGTCTACATTAAATAGAGATAGAGTTGGAACGGTTAGGGTGCCTCCACCAATGCCTAACATAACAGAGATACTAGAAATCAAAAAAGCCATCATTGCTTGGCCCAGCATGCTTGGTAAATTGTTAAAGATACCTTTGGCTTTGGCAAAAAACATCATGTTTGTGGCCGCGCATAACATAATGAAACCAAAGAGAATAGTAAGCCATAGACCGCCAAATAACCCTGCAAATACACGGCCTAAAATAACCCCAGCCATGAGAAAGATGAACCATCTTTTTAATAAGTTAGTGTCCAAGTTTCCTTTTTTGTAATGAGAAAAACATGAGGACATGGTCGTAGGAATCATGGTTACCAATGAGGTTGCAGTGGCCATCATAATGGCAACTGACGGATCAAGGTGCATGATTGTACCAAATACAAATGTAAGTACCGGGACGAAAATAATACCGCCACCAACACCAAGAAGACCTGCTAAAAAGCCGGCAACGATGCCTGATACTGAAAGAATACCAACTATTGGTAGAAAACTAAGAAGAGAGTCCATAAAACTTTACCTAGGATGAAAGCTAAATAATTGAAATGTAAGAATTGGCTTGAGTAAGCGGGGGGAGCGACGCCATAGTTCAAACGATGTTTAAATGTAGTTTAGTTAATTCTTCTAATTCTAATATTGTTTGGGGTGCAATTATACGCTACTAAAGAGAAGTGACATAATGAATAGGTGGCTAATGTGTTGCAAGTTGCACCATGATGGATAAAAATAACCCAATTTGCAAGAAAACAAAAAAAAATATTGACGTGGTTATGATTCTTAGTTATCATACGCCTCGTTGAGACAAAACAGTCGGTGATTAGCGCAGTCCGGTAGCGCATCTGGTTTGGGACCAGAGGGTCGTAGGTTCGAACCCTACATCACCGACCATCTCTAGGGGGTGCGTCCTTAGCTCAGTTGGATAGAGCAACGGCCTTCTAAGCCGTGGGTCGCAGGTTCGACTCCTGCAGGACGCGCCATTGGCGGTTTTGATTTCAATTCTAAGACATGGTGGCTGTAGCTCAGTTGGTAGAGTCCTGGATTGTGATTCCAGTTGTCGTGGGTTCGAACCCCATCAGCCACCCCATGCGGGAATGGCGAAATTGGTAGACGCACCAGATTTAGGTTCTGGCGCCCTAGGTGTGAGAGTTCGAGTCTCTCTTCCCGCACCATTTCACCCAAGAAGTCTTACTTCATTCTCTTATAAATCTTTCTTCTAACACTCCTTAATATTTTTCTTATTTAAGCGTTATTCATTCTCTTCTTTTTATTTAATTTATTGTGTTTTGGTATTTAAAAATCCGGTTGTGATTTGTTGTTGTTTTCTGTTGCCTAATTTCTGCTATTGAGCCTCTTAGTTTTGGTAGTTATGGATGTTTCAAACCTATTTTTTTAACCAAGCATAAGTACGAGTAAATACATTTAACAAGTTGCTTGGATTAAAGACGTTATGTGCTGCGTTTTACAGCTTAGGACATGGGGCCTAACTTACATAATTTTTACACCATGTTTGGTCAAATTTAAGTAAAAGTTGTTTTTCAAGTAAAAAAAGTTTTATGCCGTTAAAGCTGATTCTTGGAGAATAATATTATTTAAAAGCAAATTGGATAGTTATATATATCGAGCTTTGAGATGTAAGCAGTTTAAAGCGCTACAATAAAAGATTTTAAGCAGATAATTACACTATATTTATTTTAAAAAAACAAATACAATACCGCCAAACAAGGCAACGTAATGCCTGAAACTTTTGATCATGATTTTGGAGATTAGATATGTTTGGATGCAGTTCAGCCGTTAAAGGCCATTTTTTGGCTCTGTTTGCCAATGTTATCTGGGGTTCTACCTTTATTTCTACCAAAGTATTATTGGATGATTTTTCTCCAGCTGCTGTTATGTTCATTAGATTCGTAATGGCTTATATCTTTATGTGTATGATTTTCCCTAAAGCCTTAAGTTTTTCTGGTTTTAGAAACGAAGCTATGATGCTTGTGGCAGGCTTTTGTGGGGTTACTGCATACTACCAGTTAGAAAACGTTGCTTTAACTTATACCTATGCCTCAAATGTCGGAGTTATTTTTGCCATAATTCCGTTTTTTGTGGGGGTTCAGGCGCATTTTATTTTCAAGGGCGAAGAAAAGCTATCTAAATACTTCCTTGGTGGCTTTGCGGTAGCTATGACTGGGATCTTGCTTATTACTTTTAGTGGAGCTACCTTTTTAGGCTTACGCCCTCAAGGTGACTTAATTGCCATTTTAGGTTGTATTATTTGGTCGTTCTACGCAATTATTGTTAAGCGCATCACTATACCTGGGGCTAAAACCATTATGGTTACAAGAAGAATATTCTTCTATGCCATTATGATGATGATTCCATGTATGTATCTTTGGGGTGGGGACGTAAATCTTAATCAATTCTTAGAGCCAAAGAATTGCCTTAACTTTGTGTACTTATCGTTGTTTGCCTCTGTGCTTTGCTACCTTTCGTGGAACACAGCGTTAAAGCATATTGGGGCTATGGCGACAAGCGCCTATATTTATGTCGGGCCGGTAGTAACAGTTGTGCTTTCAGTGATTATATTAGACGAACAGCTTACTTGTTGGTCTTTTATGGGGATGGCTTTAACTATGGCAGGGTTAATACTCTCTGAATGGTTAAACGTACGTAAGCTCTTAATAAAAGCAACAGAAAACTAAAATATCGCGTCAGAAAGAAACACTAAAGGGAATCAACACGTGCTTGTTTAGTGGTGATTGGGCTTAGACAATAAAATGCGCTTCAAGCCTCTATTTTGAGGCTTGAAGTTTATCGTTAGCATTGTGACATCCTCCCCCACCTATAGAGGTGGGGCTTCCCACCGATAAGATAGGTTCAGTTCTCGCTCAAGCACTCTAATGAGTACAGTATCAACGAGCTAACCCCGTGTGTCCCACGGTTCTATGTTTTGAATTTATGCAGTTACTAACCGCATACCTTCATTTTTTATATTTATAGCATAATGTTTAGAAAGCTGTCAAGTAGATTTCGGCAATTCATCTCACCACCTTAGAGGTGGGAGACTTCTTGCCGAGTTCAGTTAAATGGCATTTATTTGAGGTCGGATGTTACCTGCAGAAGTTGGCGCCAGTTTAATTGCTCCCGCCCGTGGGAAACATAATAATGCAATATCCCTCGTTCAAAAGCTTCAACGGCTATTTCTCTAATATCACCCGAGAGGGTGATTTTCTTTTCAATATTTATAGATGGCAATAAAACCCAACTAGATTTTTTAGTAACGCTTGTTATATAGCATGAAGCATGTAGCGCTAATAAACAAAGTTCAATAATCTTATTTTCAGTAAGCTCAATGGTGCTATTTAGTAGGAATGGATACTCAATTCCTCCGATAGACATTTCATCTGGTAAGTGCAATTCTCGTAAAAATTGTTGAATGTTTTCTATGAGATTGTTACATGTGCTTTGTGCATCCATATCGGTATTTTTGTTTTTTATCAGGATGATCCGATCTTTACTAATGCGATAGATGCGTGGTATTTGATCCTCAAAAAGCTGAAATAGTTTATCTGTAAAGATACGTTCTATTTGCTTGGTTTTATCATTACCTTTCTCCATGGCCATTCGGGTAAAGCATGGAATGTAAATATTGAGAATTTCCTTTTCTTGAGGCAAGGAGTGTTCAGTTTTTCTGTGCTCTAACTTATTGTTATAGTTAAGACTAAATAAGTATGAGATGAGCTCATTTTCTCCAGGTAGTACCATGTTTTTGTAGAAGGCTTTATTGTCTTCATATGATGATAGTTCTTGGCGATACTTGACATTGCGTCGATGGGAAACGGAAAACAGAAGCATTAAGACTAATGTTATCAATAGCAAAACGTAGTTTGTTCGATTTGGTAAATCGGTGAATAAAGATTCATCGATATAACTATTGCCCTTAGGAGATGACTCCTTGTTCTTAGCTACAGCTACGAGTTCAGGTAAGGCGTTATTAACGATGTTTTTAAAATTGTCTGACAGCACTGGAAATTGGGTATTGTTTGGGTCTTGTTCAAACATACTTCTTAAGATCGTGTATGCTTGAGGCAAGTTCTTACGCGCCGCATAGAGTCGGGCTCTTAAATATTGAATTTTTACTTGCTTTTCTAGCGATAGTTGGGTGGTTACATTTAAAAGTTCAGCCAACAATTTTTGCGCATTTTCATATTTGCCAGTAGTTAGGTATATTTCAGTCAAGTCGATAATAGTATTGTAGTAGTTTTCAACAGATTTTTCGTTTTTGAAAATTTCTGCCGCGGTTTCTAGGTATTTAACGGCTCGAGCTCGGTCCCCTTGCATTTTAAAGGCATAACCTAATTGTTCGTTAATAAAAGCTTTGTCGTTAATCCCAATGTCGGTATTTTCTAGTAATAGTTCACTCTTTAAGAGCATGGAGTAAGAATTACTAGTGTTTCCGGCTTGAAATTCGTAGCTAGTAAGTTCGGCGATCCCTCGAATATATTGCGTTTGGTATTCTGGGATTCTTTCGATGATTTTTAGATAACTTTGTTGCATATAAATGGCGTGCTCATAAAAACCTGCATCAGCCAAAATAGTAGCCATTTCGCGAGCGGTGATTGCTGCATAAAAGTCTTGGTTATTTTGCTTATAAAGTGTGTATAACTTCCCTAAATAATTAAAAGAACGGTCTTTAACATTAGCTTCTTGATAAAGATAGCTAGTAGTTAAATAGAGCATTTCCCAGAGGTTACGATCACTATTCTTGTTGATTTTATTACTTTTATGAAGGTAATCTAATGTACTACCCGCCTCAATAAAATTGCGGGCATGAATGCTATTAATGGCATTCATAAGATAAGAATAGGTTTTTAAATCTTCTATCTGCAAAGGACCTCTAAACTCAGGGGTCGCAGAATGGGAACTATCGCGTTGGCGCATATTGTTTTGCGTCATTTCGTACATATGAATGCGTTCACGATTATGTTCCGCAAGAATCAAGATTTGTTCGTTAATACTGTTATTGGTAACAGGAATTTGAGAAATTTGTTCTAAAGTTTTTTGGGCACTTGTGATTTCTTCGGCTGTGATTTGACATGAAGCTAGGGTGTTAAGGGCATAAAGTCTTTGCGAAGTGGACAATTCAACTTTTTCCCCTAACGAGGATGGAGCCTCCAAATATTGATTAGCGTATTGGATGCAGATATAGGGATTTATGCTTTCATAGTGCTGAGCTAAACGTACTTGTTCTGGTACGTTAGGTAAAGCATTATTTGGATAGGAAGGAAGTAGTATGGCTATCAAAGCTAATGAAAGCATAATAAGTTCTCCTCGTTATTATTGTCTGATAAGTCGGAAGGCAATACGTTCAGGAGTGTGCATAGCTCGAATTGGGTTAATATCGAGACCTCCACGGCGAGTGTAAAAAGCACGGACTTCTAAATCTTCAGGGGAAAAGGTGTTAGCAATATCAGTAAAGATACGTTCTACACAGTGCTCATGAAATTCATTGTGGCCACGCATGGACACGATGTATCTAAGTAAATTTTCATGCTTGATGGCGGGGCCCTTGTATTTGATAACTGCAGTTCCCCAATCTGGCTGCCCGGTTACAAGACAGTTAGATTTTAAAAGATTGGTGTACAAAGCTTCTTCTACTATGGTGGTGCTAAGCGGGTTATCACCAAGCAGGAGTGCAGGGTTGAGGGTATATTCATTTACCTCTATATCAAGGTCATCAAGACAAATAGCATCGCTTATATTATTAGTTAGAGCGAAATGTTTTTGCGCTCCGCAAGAATGCAAAGGCCAAATTTCAGCCTTAATCGGACATTTATAAACGGCAGATAAATCTTTTTCGATGGTAGCTCGTACTTCTTCGAGGCTGGCAAAGTTTGTTTGATTAAAACTATTTAAATAAAGTTTTAAAGATTTAGATTCAACAATAAATGGAGATTCTGCAGGGATGACGAGTTCCCCTACGGCAACCTCAGGTTTACCTTTAGCATTAAGCCATGAAAGTTCATACATATGCCATAAATCGTAACCATAAAATGGGGTTTTGATGGTTAATGTATCGCGATTTAAACTACGAGGAACAGTTTGGAGTAGTTTAGGATTGTATTTGGATTCATAAGCTGATTTATGGCCTAATGACAAGCCTTCAAGAAGTTTTTTATTAAGCTCTGTATTGATAGTACTCATTAAATATTCCTGCTTGTTTATGTTAGTAAATTGGGGTTTGGCACGACTTTGTTAAAAATAGTTTCGGCTTAGGAATCATTAAGGTCAAGAAATGCTTTGTACTTTGTGCTCTCGGGTTTTCCTGCTCCCGTAGTGCGTCTTAAGGATTCAAAATTTTCTGGTAAGGCACCTAGGTTGAGGCTGTTTAAGTCAAAGTTGAATTTATTTAAACAAGTGTCATAACATTTGTCAGCTGGCGTTCTTAAACATAGGTCGTCGTCAGGCGGTAAACGGAAGAAAAAACCATATTTAAGCAGCTTAAACATTTGTTTTTCCGTCCACATCATGTGCCCAAGAAAAATTTTGTAATCACAGGTTGGGAAAACATCATCGGCAATTGCCTGAAATGCATCTGAAGATTTTGAAGCACATAAAGTGTCTGTAATGTGCTCGGTAAAAATAAAGTTAGCATCCGGGGTGTTTTCATGCAAAATAGTTACCGTTTGGCGTCTATGGGTTGGTTCCCCAAAGAACACCGGTTTATCAATTAACTTGGTTTTATCGCTTGGTTCAAGTTGTAGATTATAGAAGAGGGCTAATTCATCCACGTTAGTAGCTTGCTTGTTTAAAGCGAGACCATAGATGAATTCGCGACTGTGATAATTTACCAAAATCACGATTTTTTCATTACAAGTACCATCGAATAGGCGAGACGCTACTAAGATAGAACCGGTTAATGAATCTCCTGCGCGTTCAAGTTCTAATGAATTAACATCCATCTTTATAAATCTCCTAAAGTAGACTGCAGGATGCTGATAGCGACTAAAGCTGCGGTTTCAGTTCTTAATATACGAGGGCCGAGTTGAACATCTAGGTAGTTGTTATCAGCTGCAAGCTTGGTTTCGGCTGCATCAAAACCACCTTCAGGGCCAATTAGAAGCCTAAAATCATGGTGGGTTGCTTTTAGATCGCGGATACGAAGGTTAGCATATGGGTTTAAGGTTAAACCAGTAGCAGTTGTAGATTCGGCCAAAAAGTCTTTGATATCCATGATTGGATTTACTTTTGGTATTACAGCACGTCCACTTTGTTCACAAGCTGAAATAACAATCTTTTGATAGGTTTCTTGTTTTTTGGCTAGTCGGTCCGCTTGTAACCTAACGCCACAGCGAATAGAAATGAGTGGGGTGATTTCTGTAACGCCAAGCTCAATTGCTTTTTGAATCGTAAAATCCATTTTATCTCCACGGCTCATAACCTGACCTAGATGGATTTTAAGTGGTGATTCAGTGTTATTAGGGCGTATAGCGTTAATCATCACCGCAACGTTTTTACGAGAACACTCGGTGATGACGCAATCGTATTCTTGACCGTCGCCATTAAAAAGAACTAATGGGTCGCCAACATTCATGCGGAGTACTCGCTCTACGTGGCCGGCCCCGTCGGCTCCCAAGGTAGTCTGAAGACCAAGGCTCAGCTTCGATGGTTCATAGATTCTAACTGTGCGCATACTTTAGCGGTTCCTTTTGTTTTTAGTTGATTTGGTGGTGGTCTGTTTTTGGCTAGGTTGTTTTTTACAAGCTTGAGTAATAAAACGATTGTCACGGCCAGAAAGCAAAGCAATACGCTCATTACGGTAACATTCCCACGTGGTAGGTGGGTTCTTTTTGTTCCAATCGATCATCATTTTTTTATCTTTGGAACTTAACTCCACGTGATGTGTTTCCGACATGTAGAGGAAAGTTCGAGCAATAAAACCACGGGTATAACGAGCGGGTTCTACAGCTTTGGCTTTGGTATCGACGAGGAAGAAACACTGACCATAAGGCGATTTTTTCTTGTTCTGAAAATCAGTATAGCGAAACTGACCGCGGGTGGCATTAATTTCACCTACAGAAGGCACTAGATTATGCATATCACCTTCAAATTTGACAAATTCAGGGTCGCCTTGGCAATTTTTACGGCCTCCGGTTTGCCAACATCTTAGGTCCCGACCTTTCCAAGCTGCCGGCATGATATGTTCCCATTCAATGCGTTCAGCTCTTTTATGGTACTTACCACTTACATATCCACAAGCGTCAAGATTGGGCACTAATTTAGTTTTAGTTGAATGTTTAACTTTTTCTCTAACAATAGGGCAGTGGCAGTAAAAAGTTTGGCTTGCTTCAGTGAATCCATTTACTGGGTCTCGGTTGGCATTATAAATTTTAGTAAGTTCTCTTTTGGCTTCTGAAAAAGATATGAGGTTAGAATCAACTTTGTTGTTATATGTGTGGCTCTGTTTGGCATAACTATTAGAGGAAAATACTAAAGCGAGAGCAATAAGAGCGGAAAATAAAATTTTTTTATTCATCATATTCTGCTTAATAAGACTTAATAAGATAGTTTGGTATCTAAATTTGCAATTTTAACTCATTAGGACGTAGTCATACTTGTACGTAATTCCTAGTTTTAACAACTTAATTACTTTGATGGTTAGAGGGTTAGATGCCAGTATTTGCAAACAGATAGTATACTCGTTACGGACCTTGATCGTCTACTTTACTAAACCGTCAAAAGTTAAGACCGGGGGCAAATTTATAATTTTTTAGATTCTAAAATACAAAAAAAGAAGCCAAGATTTTAAGAATGATTCTCTTTTGATGGAAAGAGTTTGGCTAGTGGATTCAAAGTAATCTGCTCTTTAATGGAGAGAGCTTGTGTACTCATGGCAGATTCATTGTAAAATACCAAACTGAGCATACAAAGTTAAGGATAAGATTATGCACCATATTGATTTAACAAAAGTAATAGGTTTTGGCGTTGCCGGTAATTTTGCTGGGCATTTGGAACAAGCAGGGGAAGCTTCTGACTTTACTAAGGTTCAAGTGAAGGAAGCTTGTGCGCCTAAAGCTATGTTTCCTTTTTACCTTCCTCAGGCTACCGGCAACACAACTCCTAAATTTCTTGGGGTGTATCCATTAACTTCTGATAAGTTAACCGCTCCTAAGGGGGAAGGGGATAACTTACAGATTGAACCTGAAATTGGTCTCTTGTGTCGTATTTGCTACAACGGCGATGAAGTAGCATCATTAGCTCCTATATATTTTGGGGCCTACAATGATAGTTCTATTAGACGTCAAGGCGCACGTAAGATTAGTGAAAAGAAGAACTGGGGTGCTAATACCAAAGGCTTTAGCCAAAATGTTATTGCGGTTGATAATTTCACTAAAGCAGGGATACTTGAACACTATCATATCGCTTGTTTTTTAAAGCGTGATGGTGAATGTATCGCTTACGGCGTAGATAGTGCAACTGCAGACTACAATTACATGTATGAAAAGCTTATTGCTTGGATGGTTGAAAAATTGAATGGACAAAAAGATGAAGGTCCGGCTGAAGATATTCACTCATACCTCCTAGCTTGTGGTCGCCCAGAATACACTTTAATTAGTATTGGTGCGACTAGATACACGGAATTTGGACAAAGTCATTATCTGAAGAAAGGGGATATTAGTTACGTTGTTGTTTATCCAGATAGCTACAGCCCTGATGAAATTGCTTCTTTGGTTAAAGATGACAATTTTGCTGATTTAAAGATTAGTGTGTTACGTCAAGAAGTGATCTAAGTATTATTAGATAAAGTTTTAAAGCATCAAATAAAGCGAAATTAGCATTAGGGATCAATGAATTTTTATTGGTCCCTAAATTTTGCTGTAGTAGCTTGAGCTTTGAATAATTAAAAAGCCCATTTAGCAGGTTAAATGGGCTTAAAAATTTGAGTTATGAGTTTTGGGGTTTGTTGTTTAAAAAAAACTCCAAGCCTAAATTATTTCCCTACTAATTGGTGTGTTGCCACCAATTAGTAGGGAAGAATTGAATATTTAGTCAAGAGCTAAACGACGAAGCATGTCTGCCTTATCAATTTGTTCCCATGGGAAGTCTTCACGACCGAAATGGCCATAAGCTGCAGTTGGGAAGTAGATTGGGCGCTTGAGGTTGAGCATTTCAATGAGACCATATGGGCGCAAGTCGAATACTTGACGAATGATTTCTTCAAGACGAGCTTCAGAAATCTTACCGGTACCAAAAGTATCAACACTTACAGAAACTGGTTCAGCAATCCCGATAGCGTAAGAGATCTGGATTTCACACTTGCGGGCAAGGCCTGCAGCTACAATGTTTTTAGCTACATAGCGCGCAGCGTAAGCTGCACTACGGTCAACCTTTGAAGGATCCTTACCAGAGAATGCCCCACCACCGTGTCTTGCATAGCCACCGTAGGTGTCAACAATAATCTTACGGCCAGTTAAACCACAGTCCCCCATAGGACCACCAATTACAAAGCGACCAGTTGGGTTGATAAAATACTTGGTTTTATCAGTAAGCCACTTAGCAGGAATTACCTTGTTGATAATTTCTTCTCTAACACCTTCATGGATTTCCTTGTTAGTCACATTTTCATCATGTTGGGTAGAAAGTACGATGGTATCGATGCCGGCAATAGAACCGTCATCATTGTAAACGAAAGTAACCTGGCTCTTAGCATCTGGGCGTAACCAAGGCAAAGTACCGTTTTTACGTACTTCAGCTTGACGACGCATTAAGCGGTGAGCGTAAGTGATAGGAGCAGGCATAAATACATCGGTTTCATCACAAGCAAAACCGAACATCAAACCTTGGTCGCCTGCGCCTTGGTTCATAGGATTTTCACGGGTAACACCTTGATTGATGTCTGGAGATTGTTTGCCGATAGCATTGAGTACGGCGCATGAATTGGCGTCGAAACCAATGTCAGAATGGTTGTACCCGATGTCGCAAACTACTTTACGCACCAATGCTTCGATATCAACCCAAGCGGTAGTGGTGATTTCGCCACCAACTAAAACCATCCCGGTTTTAACAAAGGTTTCACAGGCTACATGAGCTGACACATCCTGCTTAAGGATTTCGTCGAGTACGGCGTCGGATATTTGGTCCGCAATTTTGTCTGGATGTCCTTCAGACACGGATTCAGAGGTGAATAATTTAGACATATTCTGAACAAGCTCCAAAACTAGTTTAACGACAAAAGGGCGGGATGACCGAGCCTTTGGTCTAGAAAGAATAAATGGTGGTGCTTGGTTTTCTTGGTAAAAATGCAAGAAAAGCCTTATTTTAACACGAATTCCCTGACTTGATTTTGCTTAATGGGTAATGAGGATGGGTAAATTTAACCGTTTTTTACCCATAGCGAATCCTAAAACTACGCTAAATTAGACGCACTAGGAGCTAGTGTGACATCCTCCCCCACCTAAAGAGGTGGGAGCTTCGTAATTACTCATTAGAGTAATTCTAAAGAAGTTTGATAGCTAT
>OIZS01000297.1_pt1 | contig 22973 bp, 24 predicted proteins | sample 1588641 | NCBI WGS metagenome assembly OIZS01 (sample SAMN03283240) | human gut metagenome | biome: human-associated habitat; material: feces | host: Homo sapiens | place: Peru | collected 2012
TGGAAAAACATTTATTGATGACGATTCCATTGTTTATCCTTTTGCGGTGTTGGGCAACGCGACCACGGACAAGAAACCGGCCGCCGCACCTGCGTCTGCACCGGAAACAGGCTATAAATCATCAGAACGCACGGCATTGGAAAACCAGTTGTTACAGATTGAATCTGCCGCCCGTGCCGAAGGGGCCGCGGTCGCAGAATAACATTTATTGCCAGCATGTTTGTTATTGGCGTCGCCCATTTTTTTCGGGCGGCGTTTTTTATTGTGAATTCGTTCCCGATGACATATTTGCGTAATTATGCGAAAATACAGGCGTATGAAACAAAGGACCAAAAATGCTGAGAATAAAAATATGTTTGACGATATTTTTTATCTATGAAATCGTGGCAACGATATTGCTGCATGCGTCGCGTGCATGTGCACCGATGTTTGGATTGGGATTTTGCAGTGATGTCGTATTCAAATACTTTGTCGTATGTGCCGCGGTGCCGATGTTAGTATTTGTCATAGCAATGTGGGTGCATGAAATTGTTATCGCACGTCGTCGTCGTCGGTCTGTGTTCTATCGTGCACGTGGCGCGGCGATGCGTATTGCGTCAAACGTCCGTGACCGCATTACCCGCAATATTTCCCAGCAAGACCTGGAAAAAATGATTGCCGCCGCGTTGATTGTCGGAATAAAGAAATACGCCGCCCGAAATGCAAATGTGCGCCGGTTTATGGATGATGTAATGGCGTCTGAATATATGGACGATGACGACGAATACGCCGCAGATGACACAGATGACGCGCATGATGTCACGCCCGCGCCACGCAGTCGCGCCACCACATCTGACAAGTCGCGTCGCGCCCGCCCGCGCACCCGTAAAAAGTAAGATTTATATGTGTTCTGAACCTTTCATTCCGTCCCCACCCGGGGACGTTTTTTGTATAATCAAATAAAAAAACCGCGGGTGACCGCGGTAATTCTGGTGCCAGTTGTCGGACTTGAACCAACGACCCTCTGATTACAAAGGATAGCACTGTGTATAATATAGCAGAAGAAAACAAGAAACCAATCCAAATAGAAATGGGATAGAAAAAATTCTCATTTTCTCAGCTGTATAGTATCGGGAAAATGAGAAACTTGTTTTTATACTTTGGGAACGAACAAAAACGCAACATCGCAAGCGTCGTTTGCCAGGCGAAAAAGCCCGAATAACACCGTGTTGTTGCAAAGAAAAGTGGGGTGGCTAAGGCCGCCCCACTATCCTGTATAGTGCGATATAGTGGATAAAATCATAAAGTTTTCACATTTGTGGAGGCGTTTCATTGGTTACGCAATTATTGCCCTCGTATCTATAACTGACAACTAAACCATAACGAATACCGAACGTAGTCTCGCATGTAAGCCCCAGTGTGGTAGGAGCGTTATTCCCATACGTTGTTGTCGTCATACTATTCCCATAAAAATTTGTATACGAGGTAGATGGACCGCCCGGAATATATAAAGTTCGGTCATCTCTAAATGTAAGAAATTTAAGGTTATTATCTACCGAATATGACCTAACGGGCACTCCCCATGCGTATATTAGTTCCCTTTTTATTCTTCGCAATCATCATTTGGAACAATTCCACATCTATCTTGAATTTCTTCATCGTCTTCCCAGCCAGTCGGTGCCATCATTATAGCGTCTACACATCTCTCTGCTTCATATTCCCTGCGTTCAATTTCCATATCGTCAAGATAGTAGTCGTCTGCATCAGATTGTGTATTGTTAATCGTATGATTATTAGCTTTCTTTATACAATTAGCTACATTGTCATATTCTTGGCCCATAGCGTCTTGTATACATTGGTCGCAAATCTTAGCTTCAGGATATTGGGCTAATTTTTCATTTGCTATTGGAAACCCACAACTAATACATCGTTTCATTTAATTCCCCTTTATATAAAAACAAAAAAGACCGCCAAGAATTGACGGTCGGGGAGTTGATAAATCACGTATTTGGTAATGACTCTGTTGCTTTCGGATACTCCCTGTTTTATAGCAAACAGCCCCCCGACCAAAGTCGGGGATATAACGGCATAAGCAAACCGCTACACCAGATACAGTGCCTTTTTCAAGGCATTGCCAAATACGAGGACTTATCACAGCCCCGAACCCAATTCCCATTGGATTCATGAAGAATGATATCAGAAATGTCATCAAAAGCAACTAATGTTTCTATGATATGCCATAATGTCTTTTGTAATCATTAGAATGTTTCTTGGCCGCTTTTAGCAAAATATCAATTGGCTTATAGCCTGGTTCCTTGCGAAACAATGCCGAACAAATACTGCCACCACAACAAGTTGAAATATTTATTGTTTTGTCTTTATATCGCTCTTGGACTTCGTTTATCTTTTGGTTTAATCTTGCTGTGACAACGAAATTTATTGCTTCAGGGCTTTTCTTTAAGTGTTCAACCATGTCAGATATTCTATGTATTATAAAATCCCCATAAAATTTTGTTTCGTTTTCTGTTGGTTTATAACCTTGATGCACTACTTTATTTCTCAATTGTTTAAGGGTGTGTTTTTTGTGAGTGATTTCATTTTCTACTTTTTCTTTTTCTGTGTCATATGGCGCGGCATTAAATTCCAATAAATAAAGAAAACAAAATGCGCCATATTGTCTTTCTGATAAATTCTTAAGCTGTTTCCAAGTATCGTTAAAAGTTGCGTACGGAACTTGTCTCTTTGCGCAAATGGTTTCTATAAAAAATTCAAAAAATCTTTCTTCGGCCGCAACAAAATTCAAAAAAGCGCCTCTATAGTTGTTACGCGCAAGATCATCGATCCCCATGTCTAATAAAAATTCATACTGCATGTTTTGGTGAATTCCAATTGTAATATGACCCTTAGGACAAACGAATTCTTCTATCTGAAATTCATCAGTAGCATTATCCCATAAACTTTGTCGCTTGTATTGCTCATGCTTATAAATTGGGGGCATAATACCTTGTTTGCAAGCCTCTTCTTGGCAAGCAGGACACCATTCAAAAATTTGTCTGTGAAGCATTATATGGCCTTATGTGTTTGTGGTACATATAGATATAAATGAAAAGCATTTCAAGGGGGGGCTAATGCTCTCGGCTGGACGCGTGTCTTTTGCGGCTGATGGTGGCCGCCAAAAGCCTCGCGCAGCCGCTTATATTCATTGTATGACGGTTGTAGCAGGGACAAAAAATCACTGGATAAATAAAATGTTTTTACATTAAAAAAACCGCGGGTGACCGCGGTAATTCTGGTGCCAGTTGTCGGACTTGAACCAACGACCCTCTGATTACAAATCAGATGCTCTACCAGCTGAGCTAAACTGGCAACGGGCTTTACTATACATGGTTCAGAAAATAATTTCAAGTATAAAAATTTATAAATCACTTGATTTTATATAATAACTGTAAAAAATATATGTCAAAGGCAAAATTATGATTAAATTACCAGAATTATTGGCCCCAGCAGGCACATTGGACGCGTTCAAAACCGCTATTTTATATGGGGCTGACGCAATTTATGCTGGGTTGCCGGGTTTTTCAATGCGTGCGCGTGCAAAAATCACCACTGATGAAGTCCGCCAGGGCATAGAACTGGCGCACGCGGCCGGGAAAAAGGTTTATTTGGCGTTTAACCTGTTTGCGCACGAACGCGAGTATGCAAATATGAAACGCGTCAGTGAAATAATAAACTATCTGGCCCCTGATGCGTTGATTGTTGCTGACCCAGGTGTTATGATGTGGGTGCGCGACCATCACCCTGATATGCCGATACACGTGTCAACCCAGGCGAATATTTGTTCCGCGGCGTCGGTCAAATTCTGGCAGAATGCCGGTGCCAGTCTGTGCGTCCTGGCGCGCGAGGTCCCATTTGCCGAGTTTTGCGCAATCCGTGCCGCCTGCCCAGATGTTGGGCTGGAAATTTTTGTTCACGGCGCAATGTGTATGAGTTATTCTGGCCGTTGCCTGTTGTCTAATTTTATCACCGGTCGCCCGGCCAATCGTGGGGCGTGCGCACAACTGTGCCGATGGAAATACGATGTTATTTTGCGCGAAACAGAATCTGGGATTGAAATGCCGATAACCGAAGATGAACGTGGCGCGTATATTATGAATTCGCGCGATTTGTGTTTGATGCCGCGCCTGGCCGAGATTATTGCCGCGCATCCTGATTCGTTAAAGATAGAGGGTCGCAATCGCAGTGAATACTATGTCGGTATGGTAACAAATGCGTATCGGTGTGCGATGGACGCGTATGCGGCGGACCCTGATAATTTTGACCCGGCACCATTTATGGCGGAACTAAATAAACTGGAATCGCGCGGTTATACCACGGCATTCTTTGATGGGAATTTGGGGGCGGGTGCGCACGATTATGAAACAACGCGGTCAACATCTGACTGGCACGTCGCAGGGGTGGTGACGGCAACTGATTCAGAAAAAATCACGTTAGAATTACGAAATGAAATTCGCGCTGGGACAGAAATCACATTTGTTGTGCCGGGGCAAATCAGTGGCGTGACAATTTCGTTGCCACAAATCATAAATGCAAAAAATGGTGATACCCAGCCTAAAATGTCGGCCGGCCAGCACAACAGCATTGTGATTCCGCGTTCGTGGATTTCCCCAGAATCGTGGGAAAAAATTGTTCCATACGTTTTGGCATACCAGCATAAATAAATTTTGCAAGAAAAAGATTTCTTTGACATTATTCCCAAAATGGGTATACCCTGGTGAACGTTCGTATCATAAAAGCGCACTGTTGCCAATAATGGGCGGTGTGGATATGAACCCCAGTCTTGCCAATAATGGGGGCTGTGGCATTTCATCACAACGAAGGAGTTATTTGATGAAAAAATCTGTAAAGTTTGCAGTTGCGGCGTCTGTATTGACTATGCCTGCGATGGCCGCGAACGTTCCGGGCCAGTTGTATTCAACGGTCCACAATATGGAAAATCCGTTGTATTTGCCAGAACAGAATATGTTCTATTCCAAATTGTCCAACGGTATTATGTTAAAGGTTGCCGATAATTCATGGGCACACCGCGAAAAAAATCACGACGGTGGATTTGAATTTCCGATTGTTCGTGTCCAAGAAGAAATGGGATACGGTATTACAGATCGTTGGGCGGCGCATTTTATGTTGCAATATACCCACGACAACGATATTGGCCGCACCGGTTTGTCGGGTGGTCGTTTGGGCACAACATACCGCATTTTGAACCTGTATAACGGGTTTGTGTGGGACGTGTATGGCGACATCCATTTGGGCGGCGTCGGTGAAATGCGCGGCACATACAATGTGCGTGGCGGATTAAATCCTGCGACAGTGTATGGCGTGTTTGATTACGATAATTATTCCGACGGTATGTGGGGATTCCACGCCGGGACCAAGTTCGGTCACGTTTGGGATAAATTGACATTACAGGTCTATGCCGAAGTTTTACGCACATTTGCCGATGACAACAATATGATACGTGTTGTCGGTGATACGAAACCTTTGGGGCCATCTGGGGGAACGGGTGTAATGTCAACCGCGACACAATTGGCATTGGCTGGTGCGCCAAGTCAGATTTCTGCAAAGATTAAGGGCTATACTGATTTCAGTGCCGGTATCAATGGATTCTATCAGTTTTCTGACCGGTGGAGCACGGGCGGCTGGTTCAAATTCAATCGCCATTCGGACAAGGGCGTTGAAAAAATCACCAGCGATATTCCAGCCCAGTTGCAAAGTTTGAAAGTGGCACTGGAAAAACAATTGGCCGATATGGAAGACGGCTGGGACGAATACGTTGTCGGTATTTCTGTTGCAAACCAATTGACAGACAATACCCAGGTGGCACTGTATGGCGAATACACATTTGACGACTCGCATCGTAAATCTCAGAATGGGACCGATGTCAAGGCAGAAATGGGCGTTCGTTTGAACTTTACGTTCTAGGGTCTTGGATAATAAAAACAACAAAATATATTGGACTAAATCCCGCCTGGTGCGGGATTTTGTTTTATACTAAATGCTTTTATGGGGACGATTTTTATGATATAATATGCTAAAAAGAAATGGGCGATTATATGAAAAAAATTAGTGTTTTTGCCGTGTTAACGGGCGTGCTGGCGGCATTGCCAATTTGCGCGGACGCGGCGTATCCTGTGTACCAGGCGGCGTATCCGACCAATGTGGTCGTGCCATCATACCAGGCAACCACCCCCCAGGGCCAGGTTATGTACTTGCCATCGGCAAACAGTCGTGTTGTAAATACAAATCAAAATGTTGTGCAACAACAGGCCGTTGTCCGAAACAACGCGGCCCAGCCAACGCGTATCACGGGCCAGTTGCCACGTGTGGGGTCCCGTGCGACAAATGCCGGGCGTCAATATTACCAGGCGTCTGACTATGAACGTTTGGCGGACAGTGGGTTGTATATTGGCATATCGGCCGGATATTCGGCCAGCATTGATGGCGGAATGGACGCTGATTATACAAACGAAGAAAACGCATTTGTTGTCCCGGGCGCGTTCAAACGGGCGGATTTTGATTCTGATTCTGTGATTCCGTTACAGTTATCTGTTGGCGCAGCAATCAATAATGATGTGCGTGTTGATTTTTCTTATTTACGTTATTCGGGTCTTGGGTATGCCAAAATGGTTCAGACTGCTGATGGCACAGGTAATTATGTCGATGCCCAGGTCAGCGGTGGTGCAATTACATCAAATACAACGATGTTGAACGTGTATTATAATATTGATTCATATACAGGATACCTGGCCGGTGGGGCATTGCGTCCGTATATTGGTGCCGGCGTTGGTATTTCATTGAATACAATCGCAGACTATATTGTTTATGATAAAACATTTTATTCTGAAATGGAACCGTCGGCGGCGGGTGCGGGTGACTTGACGGGTATTTCTGATATTTATGCGTATCATAATGGTGGCACATCGGAACAGTTCGCATTTATGCTGGAAGGTGGTCTGACCACAGAAATGGACGGCGGTATTAAATTGGATTTCTTTGTTCGTTATGCCAATCTGGGCAAGGTAAAAACATCGGGCAGTATCGTTGTGTCCCAGACAGAATGGCTGGGGGACGGTGCCGGTGGTGAATATCAGGCCCCATACGACAGTGTGTTCCATTATACCAACTGGTATGAAAGTGGTCGCCTGAGTATGATTGATTTGGGCGTCCGGGCAAGATTGCAGTTCTAGAGCACAGAGCATAGATAATAGAGCATAGATATGGTGGCAGACGGCAGCATCACAATACAAAAAAGCAGAGATTTCGCCGTCCGTATCTATAACTTGTGTAAATATTTAACAGGAGAGAAAAACGAAATAATTTTATCGCGTCAATTGTTGAAATCCGGAACCAGTATAGGTGCTAATCTGGCAGAGGCCAAGTGTGCAATATCAACAGATGATTTTTTGGCAAAAGTGTATATCGCATACAAAGAATGTTCCGAGACGCTGTATTGGTTGGATTTATTAAAAAACGTTGGCCTGATTCCTGGGGAATGGTATGACAGTATAAATACAGACTGTGAAGAGATAATGAAACTATTGACGGCAACAATAAAGACTAAAAAGCGGGCAAATACGAAATGAAGTCACATTATTATCTGTTATCTATTATCTATGCTCTATTATCTGGCGGCAGTGCCGCCAATGCTGGTATTCGTATTGGCAATGCGTCGCGCAGTTATGCATCGGGCTATCAACAGGTAAATGCCCAGCGTGAACAAATGGCGATGGCGTCCCAGACACCGATTGCAACGACGGCGTCGGCAGATGCGGACACAAATCTGCCAGTGCGTGTCGCAAATGCTGATTTGGCGCAAAAATTGTCGCGCGGTGAAATCGACAATCGCACAAATGTTGCGCGTCTGGAATCGTGCGCGATGATTTATCCTAATGGCGAATTTGCGTGGGATACACCGACTGTTGGTCGTGGTGCAGGGGGGGGACAGACATGTGTCGCGGTCATTGAACTGCGCGGGGCAAATATGGGCGCAAATGGCACTGACGCCGTGTTTGCGCGGGCAAATCTGGCCGCGGGCGACGCGTTCAAGTGCAACATTTCTGAATTCCCTGAAAATTCATATACAGTCGCGGCGGGGCAGATTGTGTTTCCTGCAGATGCAGAGCCTACCAAAGATGACGTTGTGCGCGTCATGAACCAAGAACAAAAACAAAACGCAGGTTTGAAAATTGCGGCGGGAACAATTGTCGCGGCAGTTGCTGGTAATATGGCCGGCAAGAACGAAGTCGGTCAAGAAGGACTGTTGGGGACTGGTAAGCACAAGACCCAGAGCACTGTTGTCGGTGGTCTGACCGGGGCAGCGATTATGACGGCGAATACATATGGGGGCAAGGTTGTCGGCGATACAGTGTTATCCGCTGGTATCAACGCGGCTGCGGGCGGTATGATTGGGAACATTATGGCAACGGGGGATTCTGTGTTGCGCATAGAAGACTGTAAAATAAACGGCGTTTCAAATTCCTGTCTGTGGGGTATGATTGTCAGCAGCTCGTCATTAGACAACAAACAAAACGCATATTTTAATATCAGTGACGGCAAAACAACAATTATTTGTGACGGACAAGATGCAAATTGCAAAACCCAAGAGTTGATATCTATCCGATTGGACGCATATAAAGACCAAGATATAGAAGAGATTACTGAACAGCAATTTGAAAAAATCAGAAATGACGGCAGCTTGGCATTTTACTATAATCCTGCGACAAAAAAAATGGCAAATGTCGGCGATATGTCTGGGGGTATCTATGCGAAAATTGCCAGTGCTGGTATTCCGGGTCGTCGAATTGCGGCGATGATACCAGATGTGCGCGACAAAACATTTGGTATGAAAAAAGCAGATTGGCGCAAATGGAAAAGTGAACATAAGACTGCCAAGATTTATGGTCGCACTGCCAAGGGCGAGGCGTATGATTTACCAGAAGATAATACAAAAGGTGGCCAACAGACCCAGTATTCAATCGATGATTTTTATCCGGTTATGTTAGACGCCAGCGATGGTGGCATCGTTGACTTGGGAAACAAGGCGCGTTTAAAAAGCACACTGATTGGTGCCGGTGCTGGTGGCGCATTGGGCGCATTTTCGGGATATCAGGGGGCCCAGGATGACGTTGAAAGTCGTTGGGTTGCCGCAATGCGCGAATACAAGGATTCTTTGCAAAAGGTGTATTGTGTCACGGGCTCGCGATTCTTGGGATATTATAACGACCAGGTTGTGATTCCAACCTTGTCAGACCAGTAATTAAAAATGTCCGCCCAAGCGGACATTTTTTTGTTTTTAAGTCGTCATAAATAAAAAAAACGCGCCTGGGGCGCGCTTTTTATCCGTTGATGATTTCGGTCACACAACGCGGAACGTCGGCGATGGCAATGCGTTCTTGGCGCATATCGTCACGATGACGCAGGGTTACTGTGCCGTCTTCCAGTGTTTGGTGGTCAACCGTTATGCAAACCGGTGTGCCGATTTCGTCGTGACGACGATAGTTCTTGCCGATGTTGCCAGAATTTTCCAGTTCAATACGGCCAATGTGCAACGCACGCAACGAATTTTCAATGTCGCTTGCCGTCTGAACTAATTCTGGTACATTGCGTGCCAGTGGAATAACCGCGGCCTTGACCGGGGACAATTTCGGTTTCAGTTTCAATACTGTGCGTGTTTTGCCGTCTGGCAATGTTTCTTCGGCGTATGCTTCCAGCATTACGGCCAGCATAGCGCGATTTACGCCCATTGCAGTTTCAATAACAAATGGGATAAAACTTTCGCCACTTTGTGGGTCAGAATACGCCAGTTTCACCGTGCTGTCGCGGTTTTCCATAACGTGCGCCGCGATTTTGAATTCGTTTTGCGCCTTGGTATGTGACCCCAGGTCAAAGTCCTGGCGATTGTGGACACCTTCTACCTCGTCAAAGCCATCTGGGAACGCGTATTCAATGTCGCCGGCTGCCTTAGCATAGTGAGCCAATTTTTCGTGCGGTGTAAAGCGTAATTTATCCGCCGGAATTCCCAGCGCATCTATCCACCACGCCATACGTGTTTTTTTCCAGTATTCAAAGTATTTTTCGTCATCGGCCGGATTTACAAAATACTGCATTTCTGCCTGTTCAAATTCGCGCATACGAAATACGAACCCACGTGGGGAAATTTCATTACGAAACGACTTGCCGATTTGGGCGATGCCGAATGGCAATTTGTGTGGGCATGCGTCCAGAACATTTTTGAAATTCACATACGTTGTTGTCGCCGTTTCAGGGCGCAGGTATGCGTTGATTGCGCCGTCAGCGGTTGCCCCAATAGACAGCCCCATCATCAGCTGGTATGCGCGTGGGTCGGTTAAATCCGTGCTGCCACAATTATCGCATTTTGTCGGGTCTTTCATTTTATCCTGGCGCATGCGGGCACCGCATTTTTTACATTCAACCAACGGGTCAGAAAAACTGCCTTCGTGCCCAGAATATTTCCACATCAGACGATTTGAAATCAATGCCGCGTCCAATCCTTCGATATCATTGCGTGAATAAATCATCGCGTTCCACCACGCGTTCTTGATATTCTTCATCAATTCAACACCGTATGGGCCGTAATCGTATGCACCGCCAAGGCCACCATAAATTTCAGAACCTGTGAAAATAAAACCGCGTCGCTTGCACAGTGCGACAATATCATTTACTGACTTTGCTGGCATTTTTGTCCTTTATTTTTAACGCAACAATTATTATACGGTTTTTGCATATTTGCAACAAAAAGAAACGGGGCCATTGCCCCGTTTGTATTATTTATATGTTTTACTGTATATCGGGGGCAATTGCCGCAACAGGGCACACTGCCGCACATGTCCCACACGAAATGCATTTTGACGGGTCAATTACGCATTTGCCGTCTGGGCCGGCGCTGATTGCGCAAACTGGGCATGCGCCCATACACGTGTGACAACCAATACATTTAGAAGGGTCTATTTTATAAGCCATTTTTTCTGTCCTTAGTGTTTTGTTAGTTTAAATTAGTCGCGGTTAAACAAACTCAGTAAATACTGGAACATTGCAATAAACGAGATATACAGATGCAACGCCCCCAATACAGCCAGTTGATTTCTTTGATGCTCGTCGCCACCGGCTGCATATGCATTTTTCAAATTCTGCATATCATACGCAGTGAACAGCGCGAACACCAACACACCAATCAAACACACAATTGTGCCAAATGTGCCACCAACGATTGCCGGCCATATAAACGACGCCAGTCCGACCAAGATTAAACCAATCATACCCATCATCAGGAATATGCCCAAGAACGACAGGTTCTTGACGGTTTTATATCCGAACAACGCCATGCACGCGAACATAATCGCCGCCAGCACGAATGCCGCCAATATGGTCAGTGGATTATTTGTGATTGCAACAATCAACAGTGGTGTCATCACAATACCAACCAACGCGGCATAGATGAACAACAATGCCGCGGCCTTGGCCGGTTGCATTGAAAATACGCGCACCTGGGCCCAGATGGACAATGCCAATCCGCCGAACATCAAGATGTAATACAGCGGTGACAAGCCATTTGCCGTAAACAGCATACCCCACAATGGTGTTGCCATTGTAATAAATGCCGCCAGTGCTGTCACCCCAACTGCGCCGAACATCAACGCGAATATGCGTTTCAGATACAGGTCAATGCCACTGGCACGAACCATAGTTTCAGATTTTTTTGCTATCATAACTTTCTCCTTGTTATTTGGTAAATATATAATACAATGAATTCGTAAATTCAAGAACAATAATGGGGGTTTGTTATGTTAAAACCAAAAAAATTAGATACATGCGCTAACGACAAATCGGCTATTTACAATAATCTAAGCGCGGATTTAAAGCGTGCACAGAAACAGCTGGAAGAGAGAATCAAAATGCGGGACGAAAAGGGTATTAAACGTCTACAGGAAATTATCAATAACCTGAACCAGACCCTGGATGCCCGTGTAAAATAATCTATATGTCAAACAAAAGGTTGTTATAATGGATGTTATTTATGATGGCAGTTTGCCACGTAACGGCGGTTCTTCCAGGGCCGCAGATGATGAATATATTGCGTCACAGAATTTTGCATTTTTTGCTAATCGTATTCGTGTGTTGAATACATTGTGTGGGTTAGAGCAAAAATTAGTAGATTGTAAAGAACAGTTGGCTGTGTGGCAGAAAACTGCGTCTGATGATGTCAAAAGAATTGCCAAAATGCAAGAGATTATCAAGAATCTGGAACAAACTCTTGGTTGTTCGCCTGTATATCAGGCAATATTGTCAAGACGTAATCAGCAAGTTAAATAAGAAAAATGGCAATCGTTCTGAATCCAATTTCGCCGGTGGCGTTTTCGGTGTTCGGGCTTGATATCCGGTGGTATGCGCTGGCCTATGTGGCGGCGTTTATCGCTGGGTATTTTTTGTTCCGTTGCCTGATGCGCCGTGCCGACAGCCAGATAAAACTGGATAAAAAGCAACTAGACGATTTGTTGACAGCGGTAATCCTGGGGGTAATCCTGGGGGGGCGATTGGGATATGTGTTGTTCTATAATCTGCCGTTCTTTTTGGCGCACCCGTTGGAAATATTCGCGGTGTGGCACGGCGGGATGAGTTTTCATGGTGGTCTGTTGGGGGTGATTATCGCGACGTTTTTATTCGCGCACAAATTGCATAATGCCCCAGATTCTGGTATCAGTGGCGGAACGTATAACATCGCGTTTCGCATACTGGATTTGCTGGCAATCGTGACGCCGATTGGGTTCTTTTTCGGCCGCATCGCTAATTTTATTAATATGGAGGTTATGGGGCGTCCAACTGATATCCCGTGGGCGGTTGTGTTCGCCGGTGAATCATTGATTCCCCGTCACCCCAGCCCGTTATACGAGGCCGCCACCGAAGGCATATTGTTATTTGCGTTTATGTATTGTCTGTATCGTTTTACTGGGTTGCGTCGTTATGCAGGGGCCTTGGGCGGAATGCTGGGAATGGGATACGCGGTTGCGCGCATATTCTGCGAACAGTTTCGCGCACCTGATGTCCAGATTGGCTTTTTGACCAGTTGGGGGCTGACGATGGGGCAGTTATTGTCGGCAATAATGTTTGTCGCCGGCGCAACGATTTTTACAGTTGCAATACGTAAAAAATAAATATAGAATATACGCGCACAGTTGCCAAAACTCGTGCCACAAACAAAACCGCAGGTTTGAAAGACCGGCGGATAAAATGAAACAGTTTCGGATGGGTGGCAGAGCGGTCGAATGCGACGGTCTTGAAAACCGCTGAAGGGGCAACTCTTCCGGGGGTTCGAATCCCTCCCCATCCGCCAGGAATAAGTATAAGTTAAATTTTATGCGATATTTATCCCAAAAATCCCCGCACTCTGCGGGGATTTTGCTATTTCACTGACTCTGGTAAGCCATCGGTTTCGCGCATATCTGCCCCATTTATCGGATAACTATATCTTGTCCAATTCCGCATAGTCAGAGAATTTTTATCATTTATCATCAGCAGATCTTGGCGTTAAACCTTCTGTAGATGTAGGTTTAGCATTTAATAAATGATTTCCGTTTCTATCAAGGACTATAGATAAGTTTAATAACGCTCCTAAAGTGCAGACCAAGACACTCATAGCTGTTCCTTGTGGGGTATCTTCTTTAAATGAATATTCTGTAGCAAAACATTTCCTTACCATATAAGGAGCAAAGTGTTTAAATTTGCAAAACAATTGATAGTTTTCATAGTTTACGTCTATTCCATTATAATATTCAGCAATATGCGGCATATGTGATGTTACGTATTTTAAAACATCATCAAAAGTTTCTTTGGATATATTTTTTATTTTATCTCCATGCCAGTTGTTTTTATAATTTTCACGTTTTAATAGTTCGTTATCATCTGTTGTTGGTATACGCAAAAAGCGTTGGCAATTATTATTTTTTAACATGTCTAATACAGTTTTTGCTCTGTCTGGATGTACTCTTAACATTTCTATTTGTTCAACATATCCAAAATCTATAAAATCATTTCCGTTAGTATGTTTATGTTTGTCAAACCATAGTAATTGTATTTCTGCTTCTATAATTTGACTTGTTAAAGACGCGGCGACGAATATTCTGCCATGTTCTACCGCAGTTAATATTTCGGCAGCTAATGAAACCATAGCAGCGGACATACTTTGAACGCCCATTAAAAATTTATTTTTATTGGTTGCACTAAGTTTAAAATTTTGAGCGGTATCAACAAACATTCTCAATTTTTTTATGAGAGTTTCTTGATCATCGTTAGCAAAAGGAATTTCTTGAATATTCTGTTCCATGTGTTGGCCATATATTAGAGCTAGAATTTTAAGAATTTTTATCAAGATAATCAATTATAAAACTCTCTTTCCTGATCCTTAAAGGTCGAATGTTTAGCGGAAATGGCGAAGAGGTTTTGTAAATTCACCGATATGGGGACATTACCGTCCAGTATTGTCGTGATTATTTTGGGGGACAGATAGGCTAATGCCAAGTATTTATAAATTGTACGTTCCGCCTTGTGTTCTACCTTGGTAATTTGCCCTATGGTCTGACCACGTTCAAACATGGATTTATATCGCCATCCGTATGCCAGTGCGCGAATCAACTGCAGGTTGTTTTCTTTGGTTGTCATTATTGTTCGACCGCATGCGTCATATTGATTTGTTGAAACACGATTATTGATAACTATTGCCCGTTCAATAATAATTTGCTTGCCATCATTACTTTTACACACATTAAGTAGGTTGCTGTGAGCGTTGGGATTCGTATATTCTGGCGTTTGAAAGCCTATATCAATCGGTGTGATGTTTATGTATAATGTTAGTCTGTTATTATTATACACAACCTTATCCAGCATGGCACTTAATAACCTGGTTCGAATTTCGTATGTCATGTTGGCAAAATCAATGGCTTTCCAATTCTGGGCAATATCGTGTGGGATGAGTTCAGATATATTCGCATCTAACATATTTTGCACTGTCTCGCACGTTATTCGGTCTATATCGTTTGCCGGCAGGTATAGCCCCGGCCTGCAATAGTGACGTGCCTTGGATTTGCTGGTGGATTTTGTTTTGAATATGTTCCCGGCCATATCAAAAATCTTGCCACGCAGCATATATTGCCCATAAATGCATTGGCTGGTGTTACGGTTGTTGTTTTCGGTCAACATTTCTTGCACCTGATTAAATACCGATGTTTGGATAATTGTATCATGCAGGCCAGCGTATGTTTCGTTCGTTTTCTTGTTCCTGACGCGACCAATATATATCGGGTTCTGCAGCAGATTATTTAATGCGTGCTTGCAAAATACCGTGCCGCCCATTGTTTCACCTTTTTGTGAGGTCCATTGTTTGTTGGTTATATTATTTTCAATGCACCAGTGATGCAGATTACCCAGTGATTTTAGTTCAAGGTATTTTTCAAATATACGGCGCACGGTGGCCGCCTCTGCCGCATTCGGCACAAGTTTCTTGTTCACAACATCATACCCCAATGGCGGTATTCCGCCGGTCCAGAATCCTTTGGCTTTTGATGCGCGGATTTTATCCCGAACTCGCTCGGCGGACACTTCTCGCTCAAACTGGGCGAATGACAGCAACATATTTAACGTTAATTTGCCCATGGATGTACTGGTATCAAATGCCTGGGTGATGGATACAAAGTTGCAATTATGTCGGTCAAATTCTCGCATCATATTATGAAAGTCCATAATAGAACGCGACAGTCTATCAACCTTGTAAACGACCACAACTTGAATTAATCCGGCGCCAATATCGTCCAACATTTGCTTTAATGCGGGTCGCTCCATCGTGCCACCAGATATGCCACCATCTGTATAGGTTTTATAATGTTCCCAACCCTGGAAAGATTGAGACATAATATAGTTGCGACAGGCTTCTTCCTGGTTGTGCAGGGAGTTAAATTCTAACTCCAATCCCTTTTCGGTGGATTTTCGCACATAAATCGCGCATTTAATTTTGGTCATTTGGCACCTTTATTAGTTGTCACAATTACTGCTTACAAAGAGCCAGAAGTCAAGTTGATTTGAACATAAATTGACCTATAGCATTTATAGGTATATACTTATGAAAAATATGAAGGAACAAAGATGAATCCGATAATTTGGTTAAAAGATAATCTACCTCAAATGGATGCAGAAAAAAGAAAAGTTATAGAATTTGTTTTTTTGTGGCAGGAATATAACTTCAGATATCAAATGGGTTATGAAGATAATTTGCATGATAGGGAAAGAGCTTTAGAATTAAAAGATAATCAAGAAGCTCAGACTAAATATGCAGAACTTAAAAATGAGTTTATAGACACATTTTCAAATATTGATTCTTTAGTGTCAGATAATAAACCGCGCACAAAATTATTCATTGATTATACAAGTCAACATGCCAAGGAATATCATCGCAATGGTAAAGATTCTTTGGAGGATTTTTTAGATGTTGTTTATCAAATTCGATGCAATTTTTTGCATGGCGAAAAACTTAGAAGAGAAGATGAGCCTATAGATGTAAAATTAATATGTTGGGCAAAAGATTGCTTGGAAAAACTCTTAAACGAGATTCATTACTTTAACTAGTGGTCACAGATTTGTTGTTCAGTCCAAAGAAATCCGTGCCAGACACTTTCATTCCGATCATTGCGTATGCGGCGGCGGATAAACTGGGGTACGTTTTTCCATTGTATTCAAATTTATGGTCATCTATCACGCGCAGTATAAATAATTGGCCTTTATAGTTTTTTCTGATAACGGTTCCGGGCTTAAGTTCATATTTTAATCTGCGCGTAGATTGCAGATATGTATCTGGATCTTTGGCATACTTATTTAGGCGGGTTATATATTTTTGCTCTAAATGACATTTGTTGCGTTTACACTGAATTTGGTACCATAAAGGTCGTATCATATGCTTTGGCGTAATATTTGTTGGGGTTCGTACAATTTGCAGCCACAGTTGTTGTAATTGCTCTTTTGGAACTTTTTGTAATTCATCATAACTTTTCGGAATTTCCATGTGTGAACCTTTTGCGTGGTTGCGCAATGAATGATTATGTTTTTGCATAAGTCAAATGAAATAGATTGAAAATAAGGCAGTTTTAGCATATTATAGGAATAATAGACATCAAAAGGGCTTATTATGGCAAAAGAAATTGTTTACATTTTAACAAATCCAAGTTTGGACGGATGGATAAAAATTGGTATGACGTCCAAAAATGATATTGCTCAACGGCTGAAACAGTTAAATGATTCTGAGGCAATTCCGTTAGATTTTCGCGTTTATGCATTGCTGTATTGTGATAGTGCACATAAAACAGAAGGCCTAATTCATAGATTATTTGATGCAATAAATCCAGAAATTCACGCAATTGAACACCGAGCAAATGGTCGTGTTAGAAAAAAAGAATTTTTCCAGATAGATCCAGAAAAAGCATATGAGGTTATGGAAACAGTTGTTGCATTGGCGCCTGATAGTTATGAATTAGTAAAGCCGGAAGCAACAAAAGAAGAAAAATACATAGAAAATATTGTAAAAGAAGTATCTCAGAAAGATAGAAGAGCACGTACAACATTTAAAATGTTGAATATACCTGTTGGGACGGAATTAGAGTTTGCGAAAGATGCAAATATAAAATGTATAGTGGTAGATGATATAAATACAGTTAAGTATAATGGCGAAAATTTTTCGATTAGTAACCTTGCATGGAAACTATCGGGTCGCTCAAGAGATACTGGCGTTAACGGTTTCTATGAGTTTTTATATAAAGGTGAACGCTTGTGGGATCTGCGTATGCGTTTAGAAGCAGAAAATAACTGCAATATTGATATGGCTTGAGTTATTCCACATTAAACCATTTTTCGGTGGTGGTGGGCAAGTTGTCTGCGCCACCGTTTTCAATATCTTGAATAAAATTTTCTAACTCGTTGCCCAGGTTGTTAATCTTTAAAGCCGTTAAGCACGTCATTATAATTTCAAAATTACTGGCATTTTTGGATAAATTTATTGTTATTTGTGGGTATTTCGGCATTTGGGCCTCCTTTGGTTGTATTACTGCTTATGTTTCAGTATAAGTCAAATTGTTTCTTTACCCCATAATTGTGGCGCGGGGTGGACCCCATTTTGCGCGTGACCACGCATAATGGACGCCGTGTGCAAATGCATCGCATTGGTCTTTGAATGTGACACTGGGAAAGCCCAGTAATTCGCGTTTAAAATCTGCCCACCAAGGCCCCGTCACAGATGGAAATAAAACGGTGCCATTTTCAATGTATACGGTTATGCCGTTAAATCGTGTTATTTTATCGGTGTCTGCCACCACCGGTTTTACATGGCCCATGTATTTAGACACACTTTGCAAATGTTGTATCAATTGTGTGCCAGATGATGCATCCTCTATCACAAAATTTGTGGGACATTTTGGATATTGTTCGCGCGTCATATCGTATAATTCTTCTACCTTTTTAACAAGGTCCGGAAACGATAGTCGCCCGCGATAAACATCCAGCAAATATATCTTTTTGTTAGTGCACTCCACACCAAATATTGTAAATGCGGAATATGCGTTATTGGGACTAGTCTTGGATGCTGTGTCGCATGCGATAACAATTTCATTAAAACTTGGTAATTCGCCGTTATAGTAATGCAACCAATCCTCGGATACCAAATTCCCCGTGGCTGGCGCTGGTAATTGCTGATACTGGCCGGCAAAGGCGTATTCGCCCATATCACTGCGCATATTGCAGATTGTATCCATGTTTTCGCGCGAAGAATGCAGTGGTTCGCCAACCGCTCGTGTAACGGTATTCGTTTCCTGGCGTATTCGGTCGGTATAGACCCATGTTTCGCCCGTATCGGCAATTGCAGGCAGGCGGATATGCTTAAAACCTGCTTTTGATTCCAATAAAAAACCAGTTAAATCATTTTGGTGCAGACGTTGCATAATCAAAATGATTTTACCGGTCGCTTTATTGTTCAGGCGTGAACACAGGGTTGTTCCATACCACTCATTGACTTTCTCGCGTTGTGTGTCGCTCATTGCATCTGTGGGTTTTAATGGGTCGTCAATTATAATCCAATCTGCACCACGTCCGGTCAATGTTCCACCGATTGATGTGGACATGCGTCCACCGCCACGTGTGGTTTCAAAGTCAGATACAGAACGGCGATTTTGTGCCAATTGTGTTGCAGGAAACATTTCCATATACCACGGCGACATCATAATACGCCGGCAATCGTTGGCGAATTTTTCAGCCAATTGGTCATTATAACTGACACAGATAATATTGAGTTTCGGGTTATGACCCAGCAAGAATGCGGGTAACGCCACCGAGCAAATTATGGATTTTAAATGACGTGGTGGAATATTTATAATAAGTTTATTATTTTTACCTTCCATCATATCCATAATTTCGCTGCATATAAGATTTATATGCCAATTGTCACTAAATTTATCACCTGATATTTCGGTGAATACTTTGTGAACAAATGGCTTAAAGTCTGTTCGCAAAATGGCGTGCAGTAATGCAATTTTATTCATTGTCGTGGATGCCTAAATATTTATTTAATATTTCACGGTCTGTGGGGGTAATATCGTCTGCCTGCATATGTGCGCGTGTGGCTTTCTTTTCGTCAATCTGTAATATATATGGCAATAATATTTGCATGCTTTTCAGGTCGCCCGATGCGGCACTGTTTGCCAAACGCAATAACATTGCCTGTTTTTTGCTGATGCGGATTGGGGCGCCATCAATCGTGGCTGATACTTTTTTACTGATTATTCCATCAAGCAGGCGAAGCGTGTTCATTGCGCCTTTGGGACGTCCCTTGGGATTACCAGATTGCCCAGGCTTAAAGCGGGTTGCTTTTGGTGGGCGGCAATATCCAACTTTGTCTTTATCGCTGTTATTCATTGGATTCTCCTTTGGCTTTTAATAATTCGTTATATGTTTTACCCGATTGAATATGTACAGCATCAATCCTAAACAGATTTTGAAACCGCCGAATGGTTGTATCTATGTACAGCGGTTCATATTCAATTCCGCGACAGATGCGATGTGCCTTGTGCGCGGCGATAAGCGTGCTGCCCGAACCCAGAAAAGAATCAAGTACAATTTCGCCGCGCCGTGTGACGTCAAGTATCGCATCTTGCAGCATTTCAACAGGTTTTACCGTTGGGTGCATGCGTATGTCGCCTTTGTGGTGGCCAAATGCATTTACACCAGCATATTGCCATACGTTGGTGCGATAACGACCGTGACGTCCCAGTTTTACGTTATTTGTATGGCCGACTTTGCCGTTGCGAAATATAAAGCATAGTTCATGCTGACTGCGATACAGGCTGCCCATGCCGCCGGATGATTTAACCCATACGCATATATTTATAAAATCAGTAAATGTTGCGTGACCGGCGGCCAAAATTTCGCCCATGTGGCGCCAATCCATAAAATTATAGTATAATGCGCCATTGCGCGAGAATTTCGCACACAACGCGAAGTTTTTGCGCAAAAATTCTGTAAATTCATCAGGTGACATTTCGCCCGATGCCATGGCAAATTCTTTGTGTTTTACAGTGCCGGTGCCACACACATGACCATTGACGGGCACATTGAACGGCGGGTCCTGTAAAATCATATCAGCCAAGTCATTGCCCATCAGGTTTGTAAAAAACTCGGCGTCCAGACTATTGCCACAGATAATGCGATGTGGCCCCATTTGCCAAATGTCACCGGGGCGCGTGACAATTTCATTTTCAGGAATATATGGAATGGCATTGGTTTTTGCGTCTGCCGTCTTTGTGGTATCGGCATTAAACATCGTGTCTAATTCAATACTATCAAATCCCGTGACAGATAAGTCCATATCTTCACAACTGGATTCTATTTTTTCAAGTTCCAGTTTCAGCAGTTCAATATTCCAGCCACCATTTTCGGCGATTTTATTATCGGCCAGACGATATGCCATTTTTTGTGCATCAGAAAGGTGGGAAAGACGAATTGTTGGCACTGTTTCCAAGCCCAAAATTTGTGCCGCCGCCATACGGCCATGACCGGCAATGATTTCGCCAGATTCATCTATCAGTATGGGATTATTAAATCCAAATTGCCGGATAGATTCAGCAATCTGAGCAATTTGTTTTTGCGAATGTTCTTTCGCATTGTTTGCATAGGTTTTGATGTGGCTTATATTGATTTTTTCAATTTTTAGATCCATATCGGTCTCCTTTGCTTTAAATTAAAACAGCAGGAGACATTGATTACAATTTCGTACGTTTTTGCGCGCAATTACGAATGTGGAATATATGCACGCAACCAATCCACAATCGTTCGGTCGGATGGGGTAAGTTTGCCATGCTTATTAGGCTCTTGCAATGGAACTCCATGGATTTGTTCATACAAATCTTTCAATTTTTGTAAATTATCTTGGGCAGAATTACCATTTCTGGCATTAATTCTTTGAAATAAATATTTGGGGGACTGAAGAATAGATATACAGGCATCGCGTTTTGTTGGGCGATTTAATCTGCCAATTTCTCCCTTTTTATCTGCAATGTAAGATTGGGCTAATAAATAACTTAGTTCCCGAATATATGTTATGCAACTGATAACACTGTATTTATACACGTCAGTAGATTGTTTGTCAGATTGTTCCAATAAAGTCCAAGCTTTATCAATGTTTAAAAACATTTCCCCAATTAAAAATTGTTTCTGGGTCAGGTTTAATTTTTTGAGAAACCAGTCAGATGGCATAGGGGATATTATATGTAATTCAGCTTCTGTTGCAGAAAACATATTGCCAGATTCTTCTAAAACGCGGTTTTCTTCTTTGAAGCATATGCCAGAAAATTGATGACATTCATCAAGTGGCGCTACCTTAGATACCAGTTCATTTATTTTAATTTTCAGTGTTTCAAAATCTTGTATTTCCAGTAGTTTGGTAATTTGTACATTTTCTTGTCCCCAGACTTTGAACGCAAAAAACAGAGGTCTTGAAAAACACTTGCGAAAAAATAAATTTTTCCAACTAGTATCAAAAAACAAATTAATATATTTTATCTGTATTTGTTTAGCCATGGTTCGTTCCTGTGTATAAGAGGTAACATAGCAAACAATTCGTTAGAATCAACGGAAATGGTATAGTAAGGGAGCATGTATCCCTGTTGTTAACATTTGCTCTGTACTACTGCCAGAAGTCTGACCATTGCCATAGTGTCTTGTCCGCAATAGTCATGCAAGTTCTGCATCATGGTGGCAGTTTGCTCTGCGGTCTGGCGACCTGTCATAAAGTCCATGAATTGTTCGCTGGCCTCGGTCCCGTTATGAATACCCATATGTTCATACGACATATCTGGCACAAATGCGGGCAGTGTTTGTTTTATAGATGCGTTGCCATTTTGGCATGGACGGTATAGCCCGCGATTGCGGAATGGCGAAAGTAAATCCAACATACGTTCATTGATTGCGACCAGAGGCTCGGCATATTCTGGGAAATCACGTGCCATTTCTGCATTGCGCCCTTGCTCAAAGCCCCGGTTATATACAATAACAGAACCTGTATCACCAATGGTTTCAATTAAGCGTTTAATCAATCCAGGGCGTGGGTCTGTCCCCGCCACATTATGCAAATATTCATAGTGTTCTAATTCACTGCCCGGTGTGCGTTGAACATGCAGTGAAAACTGAAAACATATTTGTTGATATGGACGCGAGTTGTCAAACATTGGCACGGCTGGCATTATGGATTCATAGTCCAGAAAATACAGTGGCCACTGCAATTGGTTCGTAAATTCACGCAATATATCTGTATTAATTGTTTCTGTGTCGTTCAGGAATGCTTCTATATCCCCGGGGTGCATTTGTTTTTGATAAAATGTACTCGGAACATTATGCAGGTC
>OIZS01000302.1_pt1 | contig 22812 bp, 20 predicted proteins | sample 1588641 | NCBI WGS metagenome assembly OIZS01 (sample SAMN03283240) | human gut metagenome | biome: human-associated habitat; material: feces | host: Homo sapiens | place: Peru | collected 2012
TTCAAGGACGGTTTCGCGTTCAGATTTTGATAAAAGAATTCCGCCAAAAGGCGGAATTCTTATCGGCCATCAATATTGTACTTCTACGTCTATATGATGAACGCAGTGTTGGGGTCTGGAATGATTGTGTGCCTGTATGCCATTCGCCCGATGTGACATCGGTTATTTGCAATTCGTCCAGTTCCATGCAACGCCAGTTATTGGGTGAGCCCGGTATTATCGGTCCGTGGTTACTTTCACCGCCGAACTGATAAAACAAAGCTTGCGGTTTGCCGCATGTGTGTCCGAGTGCGTGTGGGCACAATTTTCGCAATCGACCATGGTAAAACCCCGTGATTTGCTGGTGGTGTAGAATTGCGTTACGTACAATTTGATATTTGTCGCCAAACATAATTTTTCCTCCTATGGTTTTGGCGTGTTAAAAAACAACTTGCCACCCCGTAGGAGTTGTGATATAATCACCCTATAGTTAGAAGACTATGGGGCAAGTTGTAGCTTGCTCTTTTTTAGACCTCGGTGTTACAGCATCGGGGTCTTGTTTTGTATTCGAAACATTCGTTTCAGAATGCTTTCACTATACAAAAAATGCTTGATTGTGTCAAGAACTAAAATTGGTGATTCTGTGAAAACATCACAAAATTATAAAATGCTGGCAGGCTTGTATAAACTGTTGATTCTTTTTTTTGCATTTTTTTCACCGAAAGATGCTTGACATGTGTTATAATAACGTTATCATAACAACCAACACAAAGGTGTTTCAATGCTTATTGATTTTTCTGTATCGAACTTTTTGTCATTCAAAGACCCAGTCTATTTTTCTTTGAAAAAAGCAAGTAAATCCAATAGACATAAGGAATTAGTGAAGAATGGCATCTTAAGCGGTGCTTGTATTTATGGTGCAAATAATTCTGGTAAAACGAATCTGATTCGTGCCATCCAGTTTGTCGTAATGGCCATTACTACTGGCAATGTTTCCGGAATTTATAAAAATTTCTACACTTTTATCCCAAATGATGACAATGTGTCAAAGTTTGCGATATCTTTCAGACAAAACAGACATATTTATAAATATATTCTGGAATGCAATGCTACGGGGGTTTCTAAAGAAGAATTGTATTGCGACACAAAAACCGTGTTCAAGCGTTCAGAACAAGATGTGGAAAAATTGACAGACTACGCCTTGTTAGGCAACGACAGTTATTATACCACCAGAAAATTTACAAAGACGGACTTGTTTTTGAGCAAATTATATGCAGATAATGTGTTGAACGAACCAAATTTGGCACATAAAGAGATATTTGTAGATGTTCATAACTGGTTGAAAAATGTTCTGTGCGTACGGTTGGCGTCCACGGTTGGTTACGCTTTCTATAAGTACTTGCGAGAGGGAACCGATTTTAAGGATTATTTGAGAGAGTTATTGGAAAAAATAGACCCTAGCATAACAAAGATAGAATGGGAACCAATCGCGGGCGGCGAATTGAAGATGTTGATAGCCGGTGCAAGTGAACGCTATGGTCAAGTACAACCAGACCATATATTTGCACGCAGTGGTTACGATTTCTTTATTTTGGAGAAAACGGACGGTATATATTCTGGAAAGAAGTTGTATACGTACCACAATGACCAACGCTTTGAAATAGAATGGGAATCGGACGGGACTAAGAAAATAATAGAGTTGGCCCTGGCGTTTTTCTTGGTGAAAACAACGGATACAGTTGCATTAATTGATGAATTGGATTCGTCGCTGCATCCTGTTATGGTACGTTATCTATTAGGTTCGTGCCTGAATACGGAATGTCAATCGCAAATAATAACAACTTTACACAATATTAATTTGTTGACCCAAGAGCTGTGGCGTGTGGACCAAATTTGGTTTACGGAAAAGGCGGTGGATGGTCGGTCAAAGTTGTATTCACTACAACAATATGCGCCTAGATTTGATAAAAATGTACTTAAGGATTATTTGCGTGGTCAGTATGGAGCAATTCCAGCATTGGGGGTATGGAAATGGTGATGCCGCAATTCCGATTGTTCATAGACCTGTTTTCAGAAGGCAGGAGAACAGAACCTAGCTATATAGAAAGTTTTGCGGAGCAGTATGCCAACGGTGTAGTGAAGGTTGTCATACGTCGGAGCGGTGTGCATTTACCCGAGTTAGTAGAAAGTGCCATTGAACTGTCAAAACAACAGGGCGCGTCTAGATATTCAAATCGTCACATATACGTTGTGGCCGATAAAGATGAATTATCTGATGCTGAACTGCAACGCTTGTGTGCCAAAGTTTCTACCTATAATGCAAATTGTACGAAGCATCACCAGAAAATCACTTTGTGTATTTCAAATCCGTGCATAGAATTGTGGGCATTGGCACATTTTATGAAGAAAAAGTTTCCTGTAACGGCCGCTGGGTGCCAAGAAAAATTGAAAGAGTTTATGCCGAAATTCAACCATGGAAATGGTCAAGGAACATCTTTATTCAATATCAATTTAATGACAGAGGATAAATATAAACAGGCTAAGGATTTGGCAACGTCATGGTGTGCTAATTGTGAACATAACCCGAATGGTTGCCCTTATACAGATATTTATATCCTGTTGGAAGATATTAGACGTGCTTAGTCTGGTGGTTTGTGCTGGTGACGAGGACACAGGTAGTGCAAGAGTCGCATCAAAAAACGGCCCAACGGGTATAAGGCGCGTTGATACCGATAGAACCGGTCTGTTAGAACATTTCTGAGCCTAGAACGGTTCTTGGGGTGTTTGGATTCTGATGTCGTGGCAGCCGGTTTCTTTGCGGCAATTTGTTCTGGTTGTATTGTTGGCAGGCAGGGCGCATAGCTTTTACACTTGTCAGAATCAAATAGTAATACAGCGGGCCAAAAGCGGTCAGAGAAGTTATATTTGGTCAGCTGTTTTGTTATGTATTTAGCCAAATTGAGTAAGTATTGCTGTGTTTGTATCGGTTTCAAGACATAATCCAAGTCAGTATCTGTTTGAAATTTTTGTTTGAACAAGCTGTTCGTGCTGAATAGTGCGTTTTGTACGTCCTGTTCTGAAAATGTGTTGTTGGTTTGTGGATTGATGAAATTACCCAAAATGTGATAGTGATATGTGCCAGATTGTCCTGATTCAATGACCATAATAAAATCAGAAAACTTGTTATACCAACGATTATGCGAAATCAGGTGCTTTTCAAATCGTCTAAGTATAAAAGAGATTTGTTTTAATGCTGTGTTTATATTGGTTGTTTTCTGGCACAATGGAACATGTATGGTCAAGAAATGCGAAAAAGAACCCTTGCACATCCAACTGGCTATTTCTGTTCGTATTGCTGTACTGGTCATATTTTATCTTTCTTTTTTTGTATAACTGTGTTCCTGGACCGCGTGGGTCATTGATATGATACGTGGCGGATTTCTGGGATAAAATGCGTTTATACACAGAACGCACAATATGTCCAGAAAGAAAAAATGACACCCATTGGTTATTGTGTGCCAATGGGTGCTTTGCGGAAACTGTGTTGGACTTGGGATAGATGTTCATTTTTCCGCAAAGACATCTGGCAGGTCCGTATAAATTAGAACTGTGGGCTATGATTAAAAAATCAAAACTTTGAATAATTTTTTATAGATTAACGTTTTTGAACAGTGTACACTGCATGACATATAACTGATACCAATTTGATGCCACCATCAAATTGTACAAATGGTCATCAGAAAGCGAAAAAAAGTGGGTAATCAAACGGTTGGATTTTTTCGGAACGCGCCCCTTTGCTCGCACCAGATATTCAAAACCACCCGTTTGGGTGGTTTTTTGTTTTTGTATTTTTCGTTGTTTGGGCCATTGAAATAATTTTCCCTTGCGTGGGAATAAAATCTTGCATATTATATGGGACGTATATCTGCATAGAAATACAACTAATCATGGCACATTTGCTTGCTTCACCAAAACATATACCAAAAGGGGAAACAATGAAAAAAATCGCAATTTTAACATCTGTATTGGCACTGGCCGCATGCGGTGGTGGCGGCGGCGGTGGCGGTGGCGCCGGCGGTACCCAACTGCCACCACCATTACCACCAGTCATGCTTGAAGATGGCAACAGCACAACGACGGTTAAGCGTAATGTCGACGACATTAATTATCAATTATACCAAAAATTAAAATCAAACACTGAATTAATTTCTGTGTACAACCCATTTATCGATGCATCAACCGAATCTGCGAAATATGCTAAATCTGTGGAATTGGTTGATGAAATGAAAGAAACGCTTCGTGCGTGGTGCCAGGCGGCCGCGGCCTCAGCCGATGGTGCAAAAATCTATGCCCAAAATAACTACGATAAGGCACACCGGGCATTGCTGATTTGGGGCGCAACATCGGCCGAGCTGGGTGATTACAACAAATTGGCGGACTATTTTACAGCAAAGGGGTTGAACAATCCTGAAACATTTAATGCGCGTATTTACGCGTGGCGCACCGCGGACGCCACCCAGGCAGCATTAGCGGCCGATTTTGGACAGGGCTTCATATCATCGTTGAAGGGTGACGCTACAGCAACAGGTGATGCCACATTAAAGTTTGATAACAACGGCAAATTAACCGAAGTCGATATTAGACGGAATAATAGTGCATTAAGAACTTATACTGTTGACGAAAATGGCAAGATAACAAAACTTACTGAAAGAACTGTAAGGCCTGGTGGAGTAGTGGGCTCGCCGAGGACCCTGCCCACACCAGATTCCAGTCGCGTGGCGACATTTGGTAATGTTGTCGGATTACAATATTCTGATTTCGGATATTTAACCCACGGTCCGGCCACAATGATTGCTGGCAGCACAAACCCTGCCGACGGTTTGACATTTGCCGGTGGATACCAGATAATGAAACGCGATTTGCAAGGTGCAGGGGAATTCAAGGGTGTTGCAATCGCCGTTATCAAAAATTCCCAGGGCGATATGATGGAGACCGCGACCAGGGACGCCAACGTATATGTTGACCCCAGTTCGTCTGAGACCACGTTAACGGCGAATTTTACACACGCCGCCAACCCGTGGTATGATGTCAAATTGTCAAATGACGATGTGCGGATGTATGATAATGGCGCGAATATTCCTGAACAATTCCGCGTCAAAATATCCGAGACGTCGGACATACCAGAGGGGCACGCTAACAAGTATCTGGTGACGCAGGCCTTTGGCGAAGGGGTTGACCCAACCGAAATGGTTGCCACAGGTGCGGTGACGGGTATGACTAGTGCGACCGATGATGGGAATAAAATAGATGCGCATTTCTCGTTCGGTGGCAAATTTGAACAATAAATAAATTGCACATCGCATAAATGCGTAAATATATTTTCTGGGTGATGTTATTCGCCCAGAAAATATTTTAATTGTCAAATTGATTTATAATTACATAATATTATTCGTATGAAACGAATTGTGTTTGCGATTTTGTTATCTGTTCTGGTTGTGCCAATGGTGCGCGCGGACAACGACGATAAAAAATCCACAGAAATTACTATGACCACAACACAGGCCATGCAGTTGGCGGGCCAGTTGGTCAACAATGGCGATTATGAACACGCCTATCAAATGCTGACGATGATGCCAGATACGGGAAACGGGGAACTGGAAACCGAACGGTGGTTTTTGCTGGCCCAGATTGCATCGCGTCGTGGCGACATTGATGGCGCAATTCGCATTTATCAAAAAATACTGGACGCGCGACCAGACGCGGCACGCGTGCGGTTTGAATTGGCACTGTGCTATATGCACCAAGGACGCTGGGCACGTGCGGATTATCATCTGCGTTTGGCAATGGCGGGCGATGATTTGTCTGATGACGCAAAACGTATGATGAACTATTATCGCTATGTCGTGCGCCAGAATAAAAATTGGAACGTGTATTTTAATTTTGGTGCCGCGCCTGATAATAATGTCAATAATGCCACCGGTGGTGACGAATGTCTGATGACAATATTCGGCCCGTTTTGCCGAAAGTTGAGTGAACCAGAATCAGCTGTTGGGGCGAATTTTCAACTGGGGGGTGATTACGAATTCAAATTGTCTGACCAATGGCGATGGAAATCAGACGCCAGCATTTACACAAATATTTATGACAAGCACGATTATGACGACCTGTATTTAACCGCCGGTACGGGGCCACGGTATCTGTGGTCGCGTGGGGACGTGTGGCTGGCCGGGGTGGTGGCGCGTCGCTGGTATGGTTGGGACGAATACAGTTGGTCGGCCGGGGCGAAACTGAACACGAATTACGATTTTACGCGCAAATTATCGGGCGGATTGTATTTGCAGTTCTTGGATAACAAATACGATGACTATGGCGATATTCTGGACGGGCAAACGTATTCAGGAACGGCGCGCCTGACGTATTCGTTTAATGCGCGTCTGTATATGACTGTGCGTGGGGGCGTGGCGCGTAATACGGCAATAAATGACGCCTATGCATATTGGCAACCCAATGTTGCAATCGGCATTGGCGCAGAATTGCCGTGGGGATTCAGTGTATATGGCGAACCCAGTGTTTATTGGACGCGATACGATGATGGGCTGTACACGGCGCACAATGGGGCGTGGACCAAGATTACGGCGCACGATTTCACACATCGTTATTCGTTGTCTGTTTCAAATAACAAATTGGACGTGTGGGGATTTGTTCCGACCCTGACGGTCAGTTATACCCAGCGCGATTCCAACCTGTGGCAGCGCGAATTCAAAAAAACCGCCATTGAATTCACAATGATGCAACGGTTCTGAACAGAGAGCAATGAAAGTGGGCAAGTGATAAAGTGATTTAGTGATAGAGTTTGGCACACTGGTGGCGCACTTGTTTTTTCGTCGCGGACCAGGTTCCCCCTCTGGGAAGTCGGGGTGTCCGCACAGCGGACGGGGGGCGTTTTTTTTACACCGTCATACCGGCGCAGGCCGGTATCCATTGTCCCACAGGGACATCTTTATTTGCACCATAACCTGGATTCCGGGGTCAAGCCCCAGGATGACAAGAGTAAAAAACGGACCAAGTTCCCCTCTGGCCAGAGGGGTGCCCGCAGGGCGGGGTGTCGGTGTTTTGTGATGGTGTTTTCTTTTTTACGTATATTGTGCAACAGTGTGCGTGGGTAATTTCATAGACCCTATTCCTGCCTGCGCAGGAATGACAAATAGCGGCAGTGTGTTTTATTTTTACGAACATTGTTCCCGTTTGTGCTATTTACTTGATTTCTACACCGTCATACCGGCGCAGGCCGGTATCCATTGCCCCGCAGGGACATCTTTATTTGCACCATAACCTGGATTCCGGGGTCAAGCCCCGGAATGACAAAGGCGGTAGTGTGTTTTTATTTTTACGGGCATTATCTCCGGTTCCTTTTTATGAACATTGTCCGTGTTTGTGCTATTCACTTGATTCCTTGCGCCGTCATACCGGCGCAGGCCGGTATCCATTGCCCCGCAGGGACCGACGATGCCGACACCCCGGCTGGCCAGGGGGAAAAACTAAAAAAACGCGCCATTGGCGCGTTTTGAAAGGATAAAAAACAAACTGTTAATTAAAACAATTTGAATTTGTAGTTCGTGCCGGCACGGAACGCAACGTCTGCGTCAGATACGCCTGCACCAACATTGACAGACCAGTTATTGGTCAGACCCATCGCGGCACCAAATGCAACCGCAGATTGGCTGTTATAGTTGCCGAATCCGGCACCAACGGACACCTCGCCACGTTGAACGCCCGACACAGCGACCGACGACAATGCGACCGAGCTGGCAACACCTGCAGACAGGTCTTTGTCCAGTTTGTCAATCTTTTTGTCGGTGTATGCATTTGCCGCCGCCAGCGATAATGCTGCGCGTTCATTTGCGTATGCCTTGGCATTGTTCAATGTCAATGCATCTTGGGTGTCTGCATATCCTTTGGCACTGTTCAGGGTTTCAACGTCCGCCGCTGCAAAGTCTGTACGAATGGCGTTATCTGCCAAAGTGAACGCTTCGCGAACTGCAGCGTCTTTTTCATCTGTGTATGTTTTTGCAGACGCCAATGTTGCCTGGTCCCCAGCGGCCATATCAGAACGAATCTGGGTATCAGCTGCCGCAAATTCACTACGAACTGCGTCGTCCCCAGCGGTCATATCAGAACGGATCTGGGTATCAGCTGCCGCAAATTCACTACGAACTGCGTCGTCCCCAGTGGTCAGTGCTTCATTGATTACGCCACCATCGGTAACCGATGCAGCAATCGCGTCGTTTGCACGGCCGTCAATCGTAGCGGTAATTGGCGCGTTAAAGATTTCACTTGCAGCGGCCTGGCGTTTATTGTCCGCGGTCCAGCCGTTGGTTGTGGTTTCTTTGTTCGCCAATGCGGCGTCCCAATTTTCGCCAGCGGTCGCGATTGTTGCATAGCGGTTGTTCAATTCGTTGACCGTGTTTGTGTCGTTTTCAAACACTGTGTTGGCTGCGTTGAATAACGGTGCTTCTGCGGTATAGCTTGCACCAGTTGACGTTTTTGCGGTATCAACATTTGTTGTATCGGTTGTGAACGCCGCTTGCATACCATTGAACTCAGTTTCCAATGTTGAACCTGCGTCTGGCGTAACCACCACATTGCGTTCATCAACCAATGATGTTCCATCGGCGTTCAGATGATACGTATTGCCACTTTCGTCTGTGTATTTATAGCGTGTGCCGTCAAATGTTGGGGCGTTGCCATTTTTCACAGTGATGGTTGCGTCATCGCCTGATACGTATGTGTTGTTCAGTGTGACGTCTTGTGTGAAATCCTGTGCAGATTCGCCCAATGTCACGTTTTCGCCGGCACCGTTTTTGTATGTGTAATTATTGCGGTCCATTGTTGCGCCTGCGACGATTTCCTGGGTCGTGGTAATGTCGCCAGACGCAGCTGTTGCCCCGGTATAGTCGGACTGTTGTGGCAGACTGCCTGTGTTTTCTGGGTCGTATGCCTGCCAGTTGCCAGCGGCGTCTTTGTATTTAAAGTCGCCTGCGTCTGGGTCATCTGCATAGTTCTTGGTGACGGTGGAACCATTGTAATCAACATAGGTGTATTTATAATCTGCTGCATTCAGTGGTGTTCCAACATTAGCCGTGCCATTTGCAGTCGTATATTCGCCAGCAAACGTCACATCAGTTGCCGCGTGTGCGCCAGCAAAGGCCAAAATGCCCGCCAGTGAAAACGCAGTCAAAACCAAAGGTTTTTTCATGTTTAGTCCTTTTATTTAAATTAATTTAAACTGTGACGCAGGATGCGCCACGCATTTACTGTTACACAAACGAACGTTTGTGTAAGTGCCAGTGGTCTGTATTCTTATAAAATCGGCAAAAAGCCAGGAATACGGTAGAAATCTGGTATTTTTTACGTTTTGAAAAAAAATTTTTTAATATCAAAAAAACAGTTGATTTAAACGTTCCTTTAAAATGACAGAAAATAGGAGATAAAAATGTCAATAATTGGATACATTCGTGTCAGTTCAAATAAACAAACCCTAGAACATCAACGCTTTGAAATCAGCCAGTTTGCAACCGCAAACAAAATGGAAATCAGCCACTGGGTCCAGGAAACAATATCGTCGCGCCAGCCGTTAGATAAACGGCAACTGGGCGAACTGTTAAAGAAACTGAAACGCGACGATATTTTAATATCGTGTGAAATATCGCGATTGGGACGGTCGCTGTTGGAAGTAATGCGAATCCTGGAAACGTGTATGAACAAAGGGGTCAAGGTTTGGACGATAAAGGAAAATTATCGCCTGGGCGACGATATTCAAAGCAAGGTTATGGCGTTTGCGTTTGGACTGGCTGCGGAAATTGAACGCAATCTGATATCACAGCGCACACGGGCGTCGCTGAACAATATTCGTGCAACGGGCAAGAAACTGGGACGGCCATTGTCGGCACAGTCAAAAAAACTGAAATTGACGCGCAATGCGAATAAAATCCGACAATTACTGGACGCCGGCGTGTCGCGATATAAAATTTCGCAGATTATGCGCGTCCAGCCAATCACTGTGAACCGTTTCCTGGCCCGTATGGGTTGGGACACAGAAAACACCCCGCCGGGGTGTTTTTTAGGGGGCAACGGGAACAACAAAGATTGAGTCCACCCCAGCGAACGTTTTTTTATTTCTGTTCCAGGCCCAGATTTTCTGGGGTCAATTTGCCGGACGCCGCCAGCACCGCAAAGAACGCCGAGATACGTCCGAACTTTGCCTGGGCCAGGGACACCTGGGTATTCAGCAATTCTTGTTCCGCGTTCAGCACGTCCAACACTGTGCGACGGCCACGCTTTTGCTCGTCACGCGTGCCGTTCAGTGCCATCTGGTTCGCCTTGACCCCGGCCTGGGCGGCGGCAATCGCAGATTCTTGGGCCGTGTACATATTCCACGCCTGGTGCAGGGATTCCGAAATCATACGACGTGTGTTTATGGTATCTTCTTGGATACCGTCAACGGTGGAACGAACCTTGTCCACGTTGGCGAACGCGTTGCCCTTGTCATACAGGGGCATTTTCAGATAGACACCAATACGACTGTCGCGGGCGCGGTCAATGTATGGAATATCGTCAATCTGCATAACCGCACCGCGGACGTCAACCGACGGCAATATAGTCTTGCGTGCGACGACGATTTTTTCACGTGCGGCCTTTTCCTTGGATTCCAGCGCACGCAGTGCAGGGTGGTTGGACATCGCGTATTCATTGGCGGCATCCACCGATTCTGGGAACAGTTTTTCAACGCGCGACAAATCAATTTCTGTGAATTTATCAGGCGTATTTCCGGCAATGCGACGGAACGTTTCAATCGCGTTGTCATATTTCGCCTGGGCGTCGGCCAGACCATATTTTGCCATTTCGACACGCGCAGACGCCTGGGCAACATCGGTCTTGGTCAATCGGCCAACACGCGCGTTATCGGCACAATAATTATAGTATTCTTGTAAAACGCGCTGGTTGTTTTGGTTCAGTTTCAAAACCTCGTCCGCACGCAGGACGGCGATATAGGCGTTGATTGTGTTCAAAAATACATCTGATTCCGTCGCATACAGCGCAGATGTTTCTGCGTCACGAACGGCGCGTGCGCCCTTTATCTGGGCAACGGTGGAAAATCCCTGGAATATATTTTGTTGAAATTCAACGCCAACTTGCGTTGGGTTATAATCAAATGTGTAATCGCCGACCTTGGTTCGTGCCGCACCGGCATTTGCCGACAGGCCCAGATACGGTTTCGCCCCAGATGACGCCGCTGATACATCTGCGTCCGCCGCACGAACAGCTGCACGCCCACTGTTGATAACTGGGCTGGATTCATACACAGATTGCAATTCAGAATACATATCGGCATTTGCCGCCAGTGTCACCAGCGTGCCCAGTATCCCGATAAATCCATAACAGTTTTTCATATCTTTTCCCCTTATAATGTTGTTTTAAACTTTTTAATTGCAAAAATCCATATTATTATACCCACCCCCAGCATATATGCACACTGGCGCGTAAAGTATTCAATATCTGACCCTTTTAGAATAATGTTGCGAACCATATACGCGTAATGCGACAACGGGTTTATTGAACTGACATACTGTAATAACGTCGGCATATTTTCGGTTGGGATAATCGCGCCCGATAACATCAGCGACATAAATGCAACAATCACGACGCCCAGTAATGCCTGTTGCTGGGTATTGGTATAGTTGGACAATAAAACCGCAATGCCCGACGCCGGCACGCAAAAAACCAAGAAGCCCAAAATAAACATAAAGTTTGACCCAACAAACGGAATACCAAACACTGTGCGACCAATAAACAGGATTGATAGCATAATCAAAAACGACACCAAGATATACGGCAAAACCTTGCCCAAGATGATTTCATATTTTGATATTGGCGCAGACACCAGTGTTTCAATTGTGCCACTTTCTTTTTCCTTGGTAATAGAAATCGTAATCAAAATCAACAACGCCAAAAACACCAGCACCGCAATCAACGACGGCACCATAAACCACGGGGTGCTAAGTTCTGGGTTAAACAGAATACGCATATCAAACCGAATTGGCGACGCGGGCAGGGCATAATTCATTTCGCGCACTGTTGACATCACGACACCGGCCAGATAGCCTTCTATGCTTTGTGCCTTTAATATATTCATTGAATCAATCAGAATTTGAATTTCGCCTTCGCCACGCATCAATGCACGTGTCAGACCGCCACTGGGCGCGACAATCGCCACGTCGGCCGCCCCAGACTGAACCACAGATACCGCGTCGCGCGTGGAATCGTCGGCGCGAACAAACCACCCAGAACCAATCGCGTGATTATAAACCTTTTCCATAACGACATCGCCAGGCGTCATATCAACCGCCAGACGCAGATTCTTGGCTTCCAGTGTGATTGCGCCACTGTAAATAATCAACTGGACCGCTGGCATAACCATAACCGCGACCAACAACACAGGGTCACGCAACAGCGCGATAAGTTCTTTTTTGAAAAATCCAAGCAGACGTTTGTTTTTCATTCCAGCGTCCTTTTAAAACGTGTCAGGCACGCCACCAACAGCACAACTGCAATCGCGCTGATTGCGGCAAACTGACGCCACAGGGCGGTAATAGGACTGCCCTTTAAGAATTGGTCGCGCGTGATTTCAATATAAAAACGTGCCGGAAATACGTCAGATACGGCCTGGTATATACCGCCCATATATTCAACCGGAAATACAAAGCCCGATAATACCACCGTCGGCAACAGCCCGATAATCAATGCGAATTGAATTGCAACCTCTTGTTTATGTGTGGATACAGATATTAGCAATCCCATTGATAAATACCCCAGGATAAATATCAGTGTCGCCAGCGTCAGTGTTAAATAACTGCCGACAAATGGGACGCCAAACACTGTGCGCGCCACAATAAACACCAGGATAAATCCGATAAATGATAAAATCGCATACGGCAAAACCTTGCCGGTGATGATTTCCAGGGTTGTTGCAGGGGTAGACAACAACATTTCCATTGAACCTTTTTCCCATTCGCGACATATCGTCAGCGTGGTCAGCATAATTGCAACCAGTGCAATAATTGCCGCCGACAGGCCCGGCACCGAAAACCACCGCGAATTCAGTTCTGGGTTAAACAGGTATCGTGATTTGAACGACAGTGGCGATGCAGATGCATCAACCTTTAAAATCTTGGTGGCGGCATTTGTGTTTATCGTCGTCATATAATTTGTAATCGCGATAATAGACGAATTGTCTGCACCATCAACCATGACCTGGACGTTGCCGGTGCGACCGGCAAAAATCTCGCGCTCAAAGTTTGGTGGCACAACCAAAACGGCGCGTGCGCGTTCGGCCAATATTTCATTAAATCCATCATCAGGATTGTCAATCGGGTATGTTTTGAAATAATCTGAACTGCCAAACGTGTCAATCAGTTCGCGCGAACTTTCGGTGCGGTCGGCGTCGTAATACGCCATCTTGATTGAACGAATATTAAACTCGATAGAATTCCCCAATATCAAAACGATTGCCAACGGCAACAATAACGCAATAATCAGCGTGAACGGGTCGCGCAAAATATGCTTGCATTCCTTGGAAAAAATCGCCGCTGCACGTTCGCGGGAAAAAAATCTCATCGGTTTTGCCCCTCTACCAATCTGATGAATACGTCTTCTAGTGATGGTGAAATCTTTTTTATGTCAAAATATTTTTTGTATTTAGCAACCTGGGCGGCGACGTCCACGCCATCACGAAATCTGATGTGCCAGTGTCGTCCATACGGTTCGCAAATATCCAAAACTTTGTTCGGCGGAAATACCGGATTGTCCACGCGTGGGGTAAAGTTATACAGACTGTCCCCAAATGTCTGTTTCTTTAAATTCGCCGGGGAATCAATCGCAATCAATTCGCCCGCACGCATCAATGCGATACGGTCACAGTTTTCCGCCTCGTCCATATAATGTGTGGTGACAAAGATAGTCTTGCCATCGGCAGCCAATTTTTTTATCAGCGACCAAAAACGCACGCGTGACATTGGGGCTACGCCGGCGGTCGGCTCGTCCAAAAATATAATCTTGGGATCGTGCAACAGGGCAACGCACAGTGCGATTTCTTGCTTTATCCCGCCGGGTAAATCGCGCACGACAGTTGACAGTTTTTCGTCAAATCCAATAAATTTTAACAGCGCACGCCGCCGACGCAGATACACAGATTTCGGTAAATCACGCAGGGCGGCCGCAAAATCAAAATTTTCTTTTATCGACAGACCGTCATATAACGTAAAATGCTGAGACATATATCCGACACATTGTTTGATAATGTTTGCGTTGCCGTTGGTGAAAGTATGCCCATCAATAATAACGCCGCCATCAGATGCCGGCAACAATCCGCACAGCACGCGTATGGTTGTTGTTTTCCCAGCACCGTTCGCGCCCAAGAACCCAAATATTTCCCCGCGGGCAACCTGGAACGATACATCGCGCACGGCACAAAAATCGCCGAAACGAACATACAAATTTGACACATCAACAATGCATTTCGTCATTTTGCGCCCCCGCGTTTCAAGAAATATTCATCAAAATTCGCAGACCGCGAGGTGCGCAATAATTCGCGTGGCTCGCCTGTGCCAAGAACGCGGCCGCGTTCCATCAGGACAACCGAACTGCAACGTTCGGCTTCGTCCATGTATGCGGTGGTCATGATAACCAGAATACCTTGTTGTTGCGCGTTATGTAATAAATCCCAAAATTCACGGCGACTGATTGGGTCAACACCGTTCGTTGGCTCGTCCAACAGCATTACACGTGGACTGCGCAACAATGCACAAATCAGCCCCAGTTTTTTATACATCCCCCCCGACAAATTTCCAGCCGTTCGATTCAGAAATTTATCCAGACGTGCCATATGTAACAATTCGGCTCGCTTCTTTTTATATTCATCATCTTGGATTCCATACAGACGTCGAAAAAAATCCAAATGTTCGTCCACCGATAAATCGGCATATAAACTCTGGCTTTGTGGCATATATGCGATTGATGCGCGGGTGTCGTTAAAGTCAATTGGTGCGCCGCCGGCCGTGTATGTGATTGTGCCACTGTTTTGCTTCATCAAATGCAGCATCAACCGAAACAGTGTCGTTTTGCCTGCGCCGGCCGGGCCAATTACACCATACAGCGTCCCCGGGTTAAATTGCATGGACACATCGTCCAATGCGATAATTGACCCAAAACGCTTGGTTACGCCCGAAATATCAATACCAATTTGCTTATTCATGTAACAAAGTGCTTTCAATTGTCATGCCAGATTTCAGTGTTAAATCTGGATTTTCAAATTTGACTTTGACACCATATACCAGACGGGTGCGTTCTTCGCGGGTCTGGACGTTTTTCGGTGTGAATTCGGCCTGTTCATTGATTTTGATAATTTTACCGACGAATTTTTTTCCGTTTGCCTCGGGCAGGGTTCCAACAACATTATCGCCTACGTTTAGTTTGTGTAACATATCATATGGAACATAGAAATATGCCCAAATGTCGTATGGATTGGCCAATGACACCAGCGTTGTTCCCGGGGCGACGATTTCGCCAACCTCGCGGAATTTGGTGATAACCATACCGTCAATTGGTGATGTAACATTGCACCACGACAGTTTCAGGTCGTTGTCGCGCTTGTTCCGGGCAACAACGTCGTATTCGGCCTGGGACATATGCCCCTTGGCGACCAGGGCATCTGCACGCGCATAATCGTTGTCAATTTGTTGTGCCAATATTTTATATGCGTCACACGTCATTGTCAGCAATGTCTGGCCATTAGACACCGTGTCCCCTTCGGCGACATTGAATTCAGAAATATCAGACGAAACGCGTGCCGAAATGATAACCTTGGTCGTTTCCAGTGTCCCAGCATATGAATATGGTTTATGCGAAATTACGAACTTTACAACCAAAAATGCTGCAATAATCACCGCGGCCGCGATGCCACATGCGCGTATCATTTTTTTCTGTTTTGCCTTCATCAGAAAAGCCCCCCCTGTGTTTTTGTGTAACTTGATTATTGCAAATTTACGCGGTGACGTGCCCCGGGTATGAATTCACAATCCATTGTTGCGATGAAAATATCATTTTATGTGATTTAATACAAGTAGAATTATTATTTTTTTTAATAATTTTTTTTCTTGCACAATTGTTATTGGTGCAGCGTGGTGCAATTTATGCTTTACATTTGCAAATTTTTCCGTAATAATCTGGGGGCTTGGGATAATCCCTGGCGTAGAACAGGTCAAACACAAAATGAAAGCGATGAATTTGAAAAAAAAATTGTAATCGGGCGTGCGACCATCAGTTTTAACGACGGACGCACTTTCTCTGCGTCCGTTTTTTATAACAGTGCATCAAAGGAAAAAATAAAATGTCAGAAAACACAACCATTTCATCTAATGAATTACAGGCGCGCCTGCAAAAGGCGGAAAATATTCGCGCCCGCGACGGCGTTGTGTGGAAAGATAAATTTGATCGCACACACACAATTTCAGATGCCCGCGAATTGGCGGACGGAACATCGGTTAAACTGGCTGGGCGCGTAACGGCCTTGCGTTGGTTGGGCAAATTGATGTTTGGTCGCATTTATGATATTGCTGGCGAAATTCAGTTCTCTATGTCCCGCGAAGAATTGGGTGAAGAACAGTACAAGTTTATGAAGGCGAACGTTGACCTGGGTGATTTCATTGGTATTGATGGTGAATTGTATCACACGACCGCAGGCGAATTGACGGTGCGCGTTGCAAAATACACCATTTTGTCCAAGGCACTGCGTCCATTACCGGAAAAATTCCATGGTCTGACCGACACGGAAACCCGCTATCGTCAGCGGTATTTGGATATTATTTCAAACCCAGAAACCCGCAAAACATTATTGGGGCGTTTCCAGATGACACAGTATTGGCGTGAATTTATGAACAACAACGGATTTTTGGAAATTGAAACGCCGGTTATGCAAAATGTTGCGTCTGGGGCGGCGGCACGTCCGTTCTTGACCCATCACAATGCACTGGACGCGGATTTCCAGTTGCGCATTTCGCCGGAATTGTTCTTGAAATTGGCAAACTGTGCCGGGTTTGACCGCGTGTACGAGGTGGCCAAGGATTTTCGTAACGAGGGTATGGACGCCATGCACCTGCAAGAATTCACAATGGTGGAATGGTATGCGGCGTATTGGGATTGGAAACGCAATTTGAAATTCACATGGGAACTGATTCAGAATCTGATTCAGCGTTGCCGTGGCACATTACAGATTTCATACCAAGGCACCGAACTGGATTTTTCTAAATACGAAATGATGGATTACACTGCGAAGATGAACGAATTGTTTGGGTGTAATATTTTGGACTTTGATGATGTTGATGCATTGCGCAAACAACTGGTCGACCAGGGCATGTTCCCCGCAGGCGAACTGGACGATTTAAAATCTGTGCCGACATTGGTCGACTATGTATACAAGCGCAAGATTCGCGACAGCATTATTCAACCGACGTTCCTGTATAACTATCCGACATATATGGTGCCACTGGCGCGTCACAGTGATGCAGACGATCGTTGTTTGGACATGTTCCAGTTGCTGGTATGTGGCGCAGAATTATGCAAGGGATATTCTGAACTGGTGAACCCAATTCAGCAATTGGAGGCATTTGAACAACAGGCGAAAAATATCGCTGGTGGTGATGAAGAGGCTTTTAACCCTGATAATGATTATGTACGCGCAATGGAACACGGTTTCCCACCGATTTCTGGCGTTGGGGTGGGTGTTGACAGATTGGCTAGTATTATATTCGACCAGCCAACCCTGCGCGATGTCATTCTGTTTCCGATAATGAAGTAAATATGGAGTATATGTGTCATGACAGAACCGTATCACAACAGCTGTATCGTTGATATGGTTGCGGATAATGAACGGAAAAATCTGGCTATCATAGAAGATGCGCGTGCGTCTGGCCGTATAAATGACCAGGCGGCCAGATATCTAAGTGCACTGTATTCAGACAGTTTGATTTGGTATCGCGAAATGTTCTATTTCTTGGGCAAATGCTTTGGTGCGCCCAAGGCCCCCGTTGCGCGATATGACTATGATACAGATAGCGCAATTGATGAACCATTACGTATCGCAGATATAAACCCGCTGTCACCATATATTGTGCATCATCGTCTAGATGCCGACCCCATGCGTAATCAGTTCTTTACTGCGGTGGCTGGGCATAATATTGACCTGTCGGTATCATCAATTGTTACGGTTATTGTTGGGACCCAAAAAAATATTCACCGTTCATTGGAAAAGGTTGTTGGAAAATATTATGCGTCATACGTGGACGAGGTTGCCAATACCGTCTATGGCGTTATTTCAGCGCATGAACGTCCGGCATCAGCGACGGCGATTGCCGACAAAATTCGCAAGAAATTATCAGAAAAGTATATTTCAACCCCATCGGAAACTGTCCTGTCAATCATTGGCTCTGGCCATGAACAGATTGCGGTTGATTTGGTGCGTGCGCTGGATAAAATCCGACCGCCCCGTCTGCGCCTGCAAGATGTATGGCGCGTAAAATGCCTGTTTGACCTGATACCCCAGGCGCGGACATTTATTGAACGCGTGCGTCAGATGATGCCAGAACGTATTTTGTCGGTCAAGGACGGCTTCTATGATATGGAAAACCCACGTAATTATCGTGATGCGAAACTAATAATCGATATTGGTAAAAATGGTCTGGTTGTGCCAATGGAAATTATATGCCAGGTTCACACGTTCTTTGAATACGAACGTAAGACGCACGGGCACTATGAAATATCACGTAAAAAGACATCTGCACAGAGCAAGAATCTTGAACGTCGTCTGTCTGATTTCATGGAAGGTGGGGCAAAAGAATACAACCTTTTGATATGCAACTGTCTGGAAGAACTATTTGACCGCGTTGGCTGGAATATCTTGTATGGCCAGGGCAATAATGTTTCGTTATTTGAAGGTTTTCCAAAAAAGTGCACGATGTATTATCCCCAGCGGGTTGTGGATTTAATCATGGGCAAACTGGAAGATGCCATTGAGAACGAGGTTTTTCACATCACTGACGCGCCAGCCCCATTGACCCAGGCCCAAGAGATAGAGATTTTCCGTTTCATGACGAACTTTATCCTGGTTGCGGCAATGCCATATGGTCATCGTGGCTGGTCAGTGCCACTGGACAGCCTGTCGGGGCGTCTGTTTAACTTTGTCATGACCGAGGTTCAGCGTTACTATAAAAAGCCAACCGTATAATAAAAACGTGGGCGCGTCCCACGTTTAATTTTTTGCTGGGGCGCATTATATCATATTTTTGCATAAATCCATAGGAAAGTTATTTTCTTGCATTACGTAATCATTTCATACAAAATTACCACAGGTTCTTGGGGGAACAGCACAGAACCATAACAAGCATAAGAAAGGATAGGATTATGCGTCAAGGCAAAGTAAAATGGTATAACGGTAAAAAATGTTTTGGTTTTATTACACCAGATACACCGAATGCCGATGGTAACACCGATGATGTTTTTGTTCATTCCAGCGCATTAAAGGCAGCAGGTATCAGATTTTTAAATGAAAACGACATTGTCGAGTTTGACGAAGAAGTTCGTAACGGCAAATTGTCGGTAACTGAATTAAAATTGATTCAGCGGGACGAAGAATCTGCGCGTCGTTTTCACGAACGTCGTGCCGAACACCGTCGTGCAATCGAAGACAGAAAACAGCGCGAGGAAAAATCAACCAGACGTGGATTTGCGTTTTGGAAAAAATCATAAAAACGGGGCGACGGCCCCGTTCTTTTTTTGCACGTAAAGCGCACGGTTGACTGGCTGTGGTGGCGACGCTTGTTCTTATTTTCTTGTATTTTTCATCATTTACACTACAATATATTTAAAACAACTAACCAAAGGATTTTATTATGTGGACAGCAATCGCAATCGCAGCAGTTTTAATTTTATATGTTATCGCCGTGTATAACGGTCTGGTTGCACGCAAAAACCAGGCACGCGAGGCTTTCGCCACGATTGATACACAGTTAAAGCGCCGATATGATTTAATACCGAATTTAGTTGAAACGGTGCGTGGCGCAGCAAAGCATGAACGTGAAACTCTGGACGCGGTTGTCGCCGCGCGCAGCAGCGCAATGAACGCCACTGGTGATGCACGTGCCGCGGCAGAAAATCAACTGTCGGCGACATTGAAAAGTATTTTTGCATTGTCAGAAAATTATCCGACATTGCGTGCAAACGAAAACTTTTTGGAATTACAGCGCGAAATTACGGATACAGAAACTAAAATCCAGGCCACACGTCAATTCTATAACAGTGTTGTTATGGCACTGAATACCCAGATTGACCAGTTTCCGTCAAACTTTATCGCGCGTATGTTTGGCATAACGCACGAAAAACTGTTTGAAATTGACGATGCCACTCAGCGCGAAGCACCGTCGGTGAAATTTTAATGCGGAATTTCGCATAAAATGCCCAGATGGTCAGAAAACACTTGATTTTCTGACAAAAACACTATAGACTGGGTGCGCTGGGTAATCAGAACTGATTACGGCGACGGTGATTTTTTGGTCCCGCACGCGATAAGGAATCTGTGACAAGCCTGGCACCTAAAAACCAAAAACAAAGGATAACATTATGGCAAGAGCAGGCGCGAAACGCAGCACTCGTAAATTAAAAATCGCCCGCAGTTTGGGCGTGAACCTGTGGGGTCAGGCAAAATCCCCATTTAACAAACGTAAATATAAACCGGGTCAGCATGGGCCAACATCACGTGGTGGCAACTCGTCTGATTACGCAAAACAGATGCGTGCAAAACAGACATTAAAGGGTTATTATGGCAACGTTGGTGAAAAAAAGTTCCGTGCATATTACCTGGAAGCCGACAATATGAAGGGCGATACCCCAGATAACTTGATTGGTTTGCTGGAACGTCGTTTGGACGCAGTTGTATATCGTGCGAAATTGGCACCGACTGTTTTCTCGTCACGCCAGTTGATTAGTCACGGTCACATCTATGTCAATGGCAAACGCGTTAAAATCGCATCATACCAGGTAAAACCAGGCGATGTCATCACTGTCAGCGAAAAAGCGAAACAGATGCCGTTGGTTGTTTTGGCACTGGAATCTGCGGAACGCAACTGGCCAGACTATATCAACGTTGACAGCGCGAATTTCACTGCAACATTTGCACGGATTCCGGCGTTCCAGGACGTTCCATATCCGGTTCAGATGTTCCCAGAATTGGTCGTTGAATTCTATTCTCGATAAAGATAATAGGAATCGAGACAATTATGAAAAACGCGCTGAAATGGCGCGTTTTTTGTTTTGATTTTTACATACAAATATCGTATCATTAAACACAAGAAAAACAGTAAGAGTATTATCATGTCCAAAGATGTTATTTTAACAGGTATCCGTCCAACAGGCCCACTGCACATCGGGCATATGGTTGGTGCGTTGATACCAAATGTTGCAATGCAAAACGCCGGCGGCTATGCGAAAATGTATGCGATGATTGCCGACGCCCAAGGGTTGACAGATAATTTTGATAATCCGGCCAAGGTGCGCGAAAATGTCATGGAAATTACACTGGATATGTTGGCGGCTGGCTATGACCCGACAAAAACAACTATGTTTATCCAGTCCGAGGTATCAGAACTGACCGAACTGACGTTTTATTATATGAATCTGGTGACAATTGCGCGGTTGCAACGTAATCCAACGGTTAAAAATGAAATTGCACAAAAAGAAAAGTTTAACGGTGGCGTGCCGGTTGGATTCTTTACATATCCAATTTCTCAGGCGTCTGACATTACGGCGTTTGACGCGAATATTGTGCCCGTGGGCGACGACCAGTTACCTATGCTGGAACAGGCGGCGGAAATTGTGCATAAATTCAACAGTATTTATGGCGAAACATTGACGATGCCACGCGCGGTTGTTCCGCAATCTAAATCGGCGGCGCGTTTGCCGGGGACGGACGGCAATGCAAAGATGAGTAAGTCTTTGAACAACGGTATTTATCTGAAAGATTCTGCGGACGAAATCGCGGCCAAGGTTAAAACAATGTTCACCGACCCAAATCATATTCGCATAGAAGACCCAGGAAACACGACGGACAATCCAGTATTTATTTATTTGTCGGTGTTTGCACGTCCAGAACATTTTGCGGCGTTTTTGCCAGAATACGCGAACTATGCCGAATTGGCGGCGCACTATGAACGTGGCGGTTTGGGCGATGTCAAGGTCAAGAAATTCTTGAACAACGTAATGCAGGAAACATTGCGCCCAATTCGTGAACGTCGCGAGGCGTTGGCGCGTGACCCCGCATCGGTGATGGAAATCTTGCGTCGTGGCACAATGGATGCGCGCGCGGCGGCGGCTGAAACCGTCAAACGGGTCAAGGCCGCAATGAAACTGAACTATTTTGACTAGATAAAACACAGCAAGGGAGAGAAATATGAAAAAATCATTCGTCTGGGTGGGCAGTGTAATCGGCACAGGTGCGGTACTGGCATTGGTGTTTGGCTGGCTGGAACAGCCACGCGATGTTCGTACTGTGTCGGTATCGGGCGAATGCCTGACTACCGCGCCCAAGGACAGAACGGCAATCACATTGCGCGTGACAACGTTGGACACGTCTGCGGCGGTTTCTATGAAACAGGCCACGGCGAAAGTTGCCGAAATCACAGAATACCTGAAAAAGCAAGATGTCCAGATGCAGACCACCGATTTCAATTC
>OIZS01000303.1_pt1 | contig 22645 bp, 15 predicted proteins | sample 1588641 | NCBI WGS metagenome assembly OIZS01 (sample SAMN03283240) | human gut metagenome | biome: human-associated habitat; material: feces | host: Homo sapiens | place: Peru | collected 2012
GACATTAGGATGGGGACATGGTATTAAACTCCTATATTTTCGTGCGTAACTGCTACCTCAGGCGGGCTGAGGTATACCGTGGATGAAATATCTGATAGAATAGCTATATGTTAGATAAACATATTGAGGTGGCTAAAAGGTGTTAACACGGTTTATTGTTCACTCTCAAAAAGTACGAAACTAAAAAAATTTCCAAACTATAAAAGCAACATTTATAAACGGTTTAGCGGATTTAATAATTTTTCTATCGCATGATTCGATAGTCTTGAGCCTATCCTAATCATTGGCTTCGACCAAATGGTTGATTTGTAAATTATTAGATCTGCGACCACAAATGTAACGAGTTTAAAATTGTAAACTCCAAATACTACTGAAACTAACCGCACTAATGCTATGCTAATGCTAACGCCCATGAGGATGAACGATATTTACTTCCCCCACAACACCACAATATAACCAAGTTGGGAAAATTATACATTTTCAGTATGGCATTAACCGTACTAGAATTTAATTTTCAGACATTTTAAACATGCATTGACCGTAGAGGTGTTTTTTTTAAAATTTATCTTTCTTTCGATTCATTTTTTGTTCAACCCAATTCTTGGTATAACCTTTTGGTCGCATATATTGTAGGTCCTTTCATGCTAGTCTTTTTTAAACTTTCCTATTGGAAAAAACAAATTATAAAAAAATACTATCCAGAGCATTTGATCTTTATTGATTCTACAAGAGCCTTAAAACGATTAGTCCCCAAAACTCCATTACAACAACTCACCGTGGCACTTTGGGCTTCTACTCCCAATATACTTAACTTTACCCAAGATGAATTTTTCAAAACGCATCCCATTAAAATACTGCGCATTGAAGATGGATTTATCAGATCAAACGGGTTAGGTAGTAAATACTTTTATCCCTATTCTCTCGTATTTGATGATTTGGGTATATATTATAATTGCCAAACACCTTCACGCTTAGAGGTATTATTAAATACCTTTAGTACCAGGACCGACCAGGAAGAACTTAAAGCCCAAAGCCACAAACTCATCAGCAAAATAATTGAACTTAATATCACCAAATATGCGCAAGGCCCTCAAAGAACTTCCAATAGTCCTGCCTCCACAATTATCAACCATTAAACTCCATGGCTCTACTGACCAAGGAGCAAATTCAAGTTTTGAGCTCCGAAATCAAAACACCTCGCCTCTTGACCATTTATCAAACCGTAAAGAGGTACCTAATTTAGCAAATGCAATGCCTAAAGTTATACTAATACCTGGCCAAGTTGAAACAGATGCTTCAGTTATTACTTCGGGATGTGGTTACGATTCATTAAAACTCTTGCAAGAAGTTCGTAGAATGAACCCTCTATCTTTCATTATTTTTAAAATTCATCCTGACGTGTTATTTAGCTCGCGCCAAGGTATTGCCAATCGTAAAGAACTTCTTAAATTCGCCTATTATGTTTGTAGTGACAATACACCCATTACAACTTTAATTGAACTTGCAGATGAGGTACATACAATCTCTTCTCTTTCTGGTTTTGATGCCCTAATTAGAGGAAAAAAAGTATTTACCTATGGCATGCCATTTTACGCTGGTTGGGGGGTAACCACAGATCAAGCTGTTTGCACTCGTCGAACAGCCAAGCTTACACTTGAGGCACTTGTCGCATGTGCTTTAATCTTATACCCTAAATATTACAATTGGCATTTAAAACAACCTACTGATGCCTTCACAGCATGCTCAACCTTAGCCAAGGTTGCTAGTAGCGAACAAAATCGTGTAATGCTACTTGGGGACTTATTTTTAAGAATTTGGCGCAAATTAGGATTACACCGATGAGAAACTTTTTATTCCTCCAGGGGGCCCACGGTACTTTTTTTCGCAATTTTGCCCATATACTTAAAAAGTCAAGCTATGGCGCATGGAACGTCATTTTTAATGGCGGAGATTTTGTGCTTTCAAACCATTTTCGTAGCACCTATTATTTTCATGGATGTATTGAAAATTGGCCTGCCTACTTTACGCAAATTATTTGTGAACGCCAAATTACAGACATTGTGCTTTACGGTGATAAAAGAGCATATCACAGTGTAGCCGTGCACATCGCTCGTAATAAAAACATTAGAATTTGGGTTTATGAAGAAGGTTATATCCGTCCTGGTTTTATTACCATAGAAGAAAACGGCGTTAACTCGCAATCGCTCATCCCAGCCATCTATAATGATGCCTTAAAAAAGTATGAAGCCTCCCAAAAGTTACCTCCGGAATACGACATCTCTAATGAGGCGCAACTTCCGGCAGTTAAACTTTTACCTAACCCAATGGTTAAACGAGTTTACTTAGCAGTTCTGTACTATCTTGGTATTTTTTTCTCATGCCATTGTTTCCATTTTACACATGGCACCGGAGTCAAGGATTTTTAGATGAAATAATTGGTTGGACGCTCAAGAGTCTACACAATTTTAGTTATAAAAAACGCAACCAAGCTATTTTGAATGAACTAAAAGACAACAGCCACAAATACTTTTTGCTCCCACTTCAGCTTGCGTCTGATGCTCAAATAAAATGTTGTTCAACGTTTAGAGACATTGCTGATGTTATTGAAACTGTGTTGTGTTCGTTTGCTCAACATGCGCCAAACAAGATGATGCTCGTTATTAAGCTTCATCCACTCGACAATACGTTTTTTAACTACCAAAAATTCATCAATAGCCTTTCGTTATCTTTAAATATAACCAACAGAGTTAAATTTATTATAAATGGCGAAAATCGGCAGCTTTTTCAAGACGCAGCAGGAGTTGTAGTCGTTAACTCAACCATGGGTATCAGCGCCATATCTAATGGCTTACCTACCATTGCCTTAGGAGATGCAATATATACAGGCCCTGGCCTTGCTACTAATGCTTTTATTGGTGGGCATTTTCATGTTGAGGTATTAAATGAATTTTGGCAAAATCCAATTGCTCCTCAAAAGGAAAATGTACGACTGTTTTTAGCAATTTTAAAGAAGATTTCAATAATACCTGGTAACTTCTATACTAGGAAGGGCAGACACCAAGCTCTTGAATACTCCCTTATTAAATTTAAAATCAATAAACCAACAGGGATTGCAGCCTGCCACATCTTTAGTCGAGGTATCAGACGTATTCCGCACCTTGCAGCCTATCTTGCCGATATTACTAATGAATGCGTCATTGGGTGGGGTTATCGTCCTACTACCATTAAGGCTAGAAGTTATGCAACTAATCACGATATACCATACTATGCTATGGAAGATGGTTTTATAAAAACAGTAGGTTATGACATTGAGCATGCTGACAACCTAAGTCTTATTTTAGACCGACATGGAATTTACTATGACGGTCGTTCTGATTCAGATTTGCGTCGCTACATTGTTGATAGTAGTTGGTTTACGGAAGATCTAAAATTACGTGCCCATAACTTACGTCAAAGCATCGTGCGCCACAAGATCTCCAAATACAACATCATTGCACCAACACAGAATATAAGCACCAATGAACAATCTAGTTGTGTAAATACCCAAGCAATGAAGGAATTGCACCCAAGTCCAAATTCTGTACTTCTTATTGATCAAACTTTTGGGGATTGTTCAATTTCTTGTGGATTGGCCTCCGCGGAAAGTTTTAATGAAATGCTAAAAGATGCACTTTTGCAACACAAGCCACATGAAATTTACGTAAAAATTCACCCAAACGTTTATTCGGGCACTAAAAAAGGATATTTTAACCCTAATAAACTAAGACGTCAGGGGATCAATATTATCGACTGGCAATGCAATACCATTGAATTGGCCCAACTATTCCACAAGGTATACACCGTAACATCAGGCTTTGGTTTTGAAGCACTTCTATGTGGTGCTAAGGTGACTGTTTTTGGCTGTCCATTCTATGCAGGGTGGGGGCTTACACAGGACAAACTTATAGACATTAATCAAGAGCGGTTAAATAAATGCAACGGTATAGTGGATCTTGAACTATTAGTTGCTGCCGTTTTCTATAAGTATAGTATCTTTATCTCCCCAAAAACTGGCAAACGCTGTAGTCCTGAAGATGCTATCAATTATATTTTAAAAAAAACGCAAATGCTAAAAGTATAATGAGTCAGTTTTCAAGACAAAATCTGAGATTTTTGTAATGAACTGATATTCATGATTATGGGAGAATGGATTCCCCGGGTTACTGGTGATCATGCTGCATCTCTAGCTACCTCATAGAGCATTGCCGGATAATATACCGAAGCAGGCGTTACATTAGCTGATAGAACCTACGTATGTCCAAGCTGTGGCTTTACCATAGACAGAGACATCAATGCAGCTATCAACTTAAGAGAAAAGATGAAAAAGACTTTAGTAGGTGGAGTTACCGCCGAATTTATGCGCGTGGATCCCCATCGTTTGCACGAAGATTTAGCAATAAATCAAGTAAAAGCGATGGCTTATGAAGCGCGAATTTAGTAAAAGGGTGAGTAAGCCTACAAAACTGTAGCTTATAAACTTTTTATAGATCTAAAATAACGGATGAAACTTAAGTTTAAGGCTTAGATAGAAAATTTTTTCATGTTGGTTTGATTTTTTCATAATGATATAATTGCGCTTCGTTTTAATTGTTGGTGGTAAAAGTTTTTGCTTTTACTTTTTTTAGCCGACAGGTGAGGAAATGTATACCTATGGCGACAGATCAAAAATTTGATAACTCGTTTAAGCTTCGTTACCTAAAACCAAAATTTTGGGTCAATTGGTTTTTATTAGGTGTACTTGGCGTTTTGAGCTTTATTCCGGCTCGAGTGCGAGATTTTTTTTGTAATTTAGTTGTTGGTTTATTGTCCTCATTTACTATTAAGCATAAAAAATTGTGCCTAATAAATTTAAAAGCCTGTTTCCCTGATTTAACTCTAAAAGAACGCAAATGTATTTACCGCGATAATCTCCGGGTTGGCCTTAAAGTAATATTAGGCTATGGCGAGCTTTTTTTTCGCGGTGACAAGTTTATTGAAAAGTCATTTATGGTTACCGGGCGTGAATATCTTGATGAAGCTTTAGCTACAGGGCGTCCCATTGTATTTATGGCCCCACATGCGTGGGCTATTGATAGATGTGGCATTTATTTATCAATGATTGGTTTACCAATGTGTACCATGATGCATTCATCTGGAAATGAAGTTTATGATTGGTTTATGAATTCCATGCGTCTTCGTTATGGGGGCAAGGTTTATGAACGAAATAGCGGCATTAAGTGCATTATTAGAGCTTTAAAAGATGGCTACCATGCTTACTTTTTGCCGGATCAGGATTTAGGTCCTAAGAGTGCGGTATTTGTGCCGTTCTTTGGTAAAGACAAAGCTTCCTTAGTTGTGCTTCCTAAAATCGCAGCCTTAAGTAACGCTATTATCGTGCCGTTTTTCTCATGCTATAACGAAGAACGTCATTGTTACGAAGTAGTGCTTGAAGAGTATTTTAAAAATTATCCTTCTGCTGATTTAACTGCAGATGTTCGTAAGATGAATGCGGCCACTGAACATCTTATTTTAGGGCGGGAAAAGCAATACATGTGGTTCTTAAAATATTTTAAGACTAATAAGCCTGGTGAAACTCAGATCTATGGATTGCGTAACCCGAAAGTGCAAAAGATGTATTTAGAGGATTAGTCTGAATAAAGGTGAGAGTTGTCTATCTTTGTAAAAAGAAGACAAAGCGTAATCAGAACCTAAGGCGCTTTCTTGCGGTAAATTTAAATGTAATACCTAGGAAAACTAAGTTAGGTTCAGGCGTAAAACTTAAGAAACTTAAGTAAACGCTTCACTTAAAAGTCCAGAAAAATGTAGTTTTTTAGTGGTTTAAAGCCGGTTGTTTTGTTGAGACAATAATTTGATTACTGTATAATGTGTGACGCTTTTCGGCTTTTGACCAAAATTATTTGATTTGGTTAGTCGAAATGGTGAAGGCGTTTCCCCTGGCATACGCCTGTGCGCCAGTAGGGGACGGAACAAGCTTCTTGTAAGTTTGTTTCAGGACGTAAGGCAGGCTTTTAAAGGTATAAACATGTTTTTTGATAAAATTGTTGCAGCTCCAGCAGACCCAATTTTAGGTCTCACCGAAGAATTCAAGAATGACCCCCGTGCCAATAAGATCAATCTTGGCGTAGGTATCTACAAAACCAACGAAGGCGTTACACCAGTTCTCAAGTGTGTAAAGAAAGCTGAAGAAATTATTTTCAAGAACGAAACCACAAAGAGCTATTTACCAATCGTAGGTACTCCTGAATACGGCCGTCTCGTTCGTGAACTCCTTTTCGGTAAAGATAGCGAAGTTATCGCTCATGACCGTGCTCGTACTGTACAGGGTCCAGGCGGTACTGGTTCTCTTCGTATTGGTGCTGACTTCCTCAAGCAGCAAAACGTAACTACCAAGGTTTGGATCTCTGACCCAACTTGGGCTAACCACTTCCAGGTATTTGGCAAGGCTGGTATCGAAACTGCTAAGTATAAGTACTATGATGCTACTACTCACGGTCTCGATTTTGAAGGCATGAAGGCTTCTTTAAAGAGCGCTAACGCTGGTGATGCAGTATTGCTTCACGCTTGCTGCCACAACCCAACTGGTATCGATCCAACTCCAGCTCAGTGGGAAGAACTTGCTAAGCTCGTAGCTGAACTTAAGCTTATCCCGTTCTTTGACTTCGCTTATCAGGGTTTTGGTAACGGTATCGAAGAAGATGCTTTCGGCGTTCGTACTTTCCTTAAGTACAACCAGGAAGTGCTCATCGCTAACTCTTTCTCTAAGAACTTTGGTCTTTACAACGAACGTATCGGTGCTTTAACCATCGTTTCTGCTGATAAAGAAACTGCTGACCGTGTATTCTCTCAGATGAAGATTGCGGTACGTGCTAACTTTTCTAATCCACCTGCACACGGTGCTAACATTGTAACTACTATTCTTTCTAACCCTGAACTCCGTCAGATGTGGGAAGATGAAGTTAAAGAAATGCGTGACCGTATCAAGGAAATGCGTGAACTCTTTGTAGCTAAGCTTTCTGCTCTTGGTGTTCAGGCTGACTTTAGCTTTATTTCTCAGCAGTACGGCATGTTCTCTTTCTCTGGTTTAACCAAGGAACAGGTTGCTCGTCTTAAGGAAGAATTTGGTATCTATATCGTAGGTTCTGGCCGTATCAGCGTAGCTGGTATTACCACCTCTAATATCGATCCACTTTGCCAAGCTATTGCAAAGGTTCTTTAATTAGATATAGCTTTAAAGATATAACTTTAAATAAGTTACTTTAATTTGTTAAGGTGGTAGCTAAGCTTAAATAAACTTAGAACGTAAGTATATTTAGAGCGTTAGAGATTCTATCTACCACCTTAAACTAGAAACGGAATGAAGATTTAGTTCTTGATCCCGTTTTTTTTTGCTTCTCGCTGGGTTATGCGCTTTGAATAGGTCCTAAATTAGGGGCTAGAAAGCCAGATCTGCCAAAAAATAGAATTTAGCCTAAAAAATCAAAGCTCTATAAATTGACTAATTGCGGTTGTGACTTTACAATTAAAGAAGTAGCCCTTAACAAGGGCTCTGTTTATCTATATTTCAAATTGATTACGGAATAATAATCTTTATTCCTTAAGTAAGATTCTTCAAATGACTGCAAAGATTTTTGACACCAGGATCAGCGAAATTACTCCGTTGCTTCCTCCGGTAGCTCTTATTGAAAAATACCCATGTTCCGATAAGGCTGCTCAGACCGTACTGCAGGGCCGTGAGGCTATTCATAACATCATGAATAGCAAAGACGATCGTCTTGTAGTAATTACAGGCCCATGTTCAATTCACGATGTAAAGTCAGCTATGGAATATGCCAACAGGCTGGCGGTGCTTCGCAAGAAGTATAAGGACTCCCTTGAAATTATCATGCGTGTCTACTTCGAAAAGCCTCGTACTACTGTAGGCTGGAAGGGACTCATCAACGATCCTTACATGAATGGTTCCTACGATATCAATGCAGGTCTTAAGATTGGTCGTAAGCTCCTCCTTGACATCAATGAACTCGGCGTGCCAACTGCCACCGAATATCTCGATGTATTAACTCCACAGTACCTCGACGAATTTATCGCTTGGGTTGCTATTGGGGCGCGTACTACAGAATCTCAGGTGCACCGCGAACTTGCTTCTGGTACTTCTGCTCCTGTAGGCTTTAAGAATGGTACTGATGGGACTGTGAAGATTGCAGTAGATGCAATTGTTTCTGCTCATTCACATCATACCTTCCTTTCTGTAACTAAGTTTGGTCATAGCGCTATCGTTAAGACTCTTGGTAACGAAGATTGTCATATTATTCTTCGTGGTGGTAGCAAGGGGACTAACTATGCTGCTCCTCAAGTACACGAAGCTGCAGAAGTGCTTAAGAAGGCTGGTTTACATCCTTCAGTTATGATTGACTTCAGCCATGCTAACAGTAGCAAGCAATTCAAGAAGCAGATGGAAGTTGGTGCTGATGTAGCAGGCCAAATTTCTTCTGGTTCAAATGAAATATTTGGTGTAATGATCGAAAGCCATCTTGTTGAAGGCCGTCAGGACCTCGTAAATGGTAGAGCTTGTGAACTTCTCTATGGTCAGAGTATCACCGATGCTTGTATCGGTTGGGAAGACACTGAAAAGTTACTCGGTCAGCTTTCTGATGCGGTAATCGCTCGTCGTAACAAGTAATTCATGCTGTCATAGCTTGTAAATGGCCGGGCCTTGTTTTTAGGTCCGGCTACTAATAGGGGAAAGAAATGACTCATTATTCTCTCGACAAGGATAAAATTAAGATTTTACTTCTTGAAGGTGTTGATCCTAGCGCGGTAGAGACCCTTAAAAAGGCCGGCTACACCAATGTAGAATATCAGAAGAAGGCTCTTGATCATGACGAATTAATTGAAAAGATCAAAGATGTTCACTTCCTTGGGATTCGTTCTAGAACTTACCTTACTGAAGATGTATTTGAAGCGGCCCACAAGCTTTGTGCTGTAGGCTGCTTTTGTATTGGGACTAACCAGGTAGATCTCGACGCTGCTCGTGCTCGTGGTATTCCTGTATTCAACGCTCCATATTCAAATACCCGTTCTGTAGCAGAACTCGTTACTGGTGAATACCTCCAGTTATTCCGTACCGTTCCAACTAAGAATGCTCTCTTACATAGAGGTGGTTGGGATAAGAATGCTAAGGGCTGTTACGAAGCTCGTGGTAAGACTATCGGGATCATTGGTTACGGTCACATCGGGACTCAGGTAGGTATTATTGCTGAAGCACTCGGTCTTAACGTAATTTTCTACGACGTAGAAAAGAAGTTAGTACTTGGTAACGCTAAGCAGGTTGACACTATCGATGAACTTTTTGCTCGTGCGGATGTTGTTACTATGCACGTACCTGAAAACGATAGTACTAAGCACATGATCAATGCTGATGCTTTCGCTAAGATGAAGGATGGCGTGATCTTCTTAAATGCTAGCCGTGGGACTGTAGTTGACGTTGATGCTTTAGCACAAGCACTTGAAAGTGGTAAGGTTGGTGGGGCTGCTACTGACGTTTATCCAACTGAACCTGCTAAAAATGGCGATCCATTCGTATCTCCATTACAGAAGTTCGACAATGTTATTTTGACTCCTCACATCGGTGCCTCTACCGTTGAAGCACAGCGTAACATTGGGATTGAAGTTGCTGATAAACTTGCTACCTATTCTGACAACGGTTCTACTTTAACTGCTGTAAACTTCCCAGAAGTTTCACTTCCAGTTCAAGGCAACGTTAGTCGTTTGTTACACGTACACAAGAATGTTCCTGGCATCATCAACCAGATTAACAAGATTTTTGCGGATAAGAATGTAAACATTGCAGCGCAGTACTTACAGACTTCTCCAACTATCGGTTACGTGGTTATGGATGTTCATACTGATAATCCAGAAGAATTATTGCATGAACTTAAGGCCATTGACGGTACATTAAAGGCTAGAATTTTACTTTAAGCTTTTGGCTGGCTTGGGGCTGAACTTAAAAGTTGTTTGGCTGAGCTACGCTACGCTTAAATTTAAATTGCTACTAAAACTCCATTTATAGATTGCTATAAGTGGAGTTTTTTTTGTTGGGGCTGAAGGGATTGAACTGAGGAGGTTGAATTTAAATGGGGGGATATTTGTGTTTACACGTATGCTTCTAAGGTTGATATTTGACCTCATATGGTGATATTCGGTTCTACGTTTTTGCATATATTTGGGGGATAAAAAGTTGGGTATGAAGCTTGATTATTATCACGTTTTGTGAATAGGTTAAAACTAATACAATTATTTTCCCTAGTTTTTTTGATAGCTATAGTTAATTCCTATATAAATGTAGAATGTAGGATTCTATAACTTTTTTAAAATTCAATATTTGGCAGAATATGCTTACGCGGGGAAAACATGTTAAGAATTAAAAAAATAGCATGGCATATATATTTAGCTATGGGAATTGTAGCAGGGTTGGCAAGTTATGGCATAACCCAGGCGGCAGAAGGTGATGGTGCTGGTGACGCGGAATCTAGTGCACAAAATCCGATTACTAAACCTCTAGGGGTGTCAAACGAGGAAGTTCCGCCTAATGTTATGTTTGTTATGGGGCGTGACCATAATCTATTTACGGCTGCTTACTCTGATTATACGCCACTTACAGAAAATAACTCAGCCGATTATTTCTATACAATTTACCACCCTGAATTCATTTATGAAGGCATGTTCGCAAGTGATATGTGTTATAAATACGATAAATTGCCAAATCCTGTAGATGAAGACCACAATAAAGCGTGGGTCCCAACCAGCATGGCTATGTCAAAGAAAGCATCTTCACATGATGGAACAGTTTCGGCCGATGTTTACTATTGTGGTGATGAAAAATGGTTAGGTAACTTCATGAACTACGTTACCGCATCGCGCCTTGATGTCATCAAAACAGCACTTTATGGTGGCACTAGATTATTAAAATCAGATAATACACAGTATGACTATACATGGAAAGATAAGAGCATTTCACCTGTTCTTACACATACAGATGTTTTGATTGATGCTCATGCTTGGGCCAAAGTGTTTTCACCAAAGATGTATGAAAACTACCCTAAAGTCCCTCAAATTGCTATTGATGAAATTTCGGGATTAACAGCTTTGTCATCGTCTGATGGTACTAGCCCTGCTTATTTCTTAGGGGTATACCCAAAAGATTTTCACCAATCTGGCTCTCCTCGTTTTCGGGTGGTTAAAGTAGGAGGAGCTAATATCCCAGGTGAAAAAGGTAGTAAATACGCTGTGGCCAAAGAGTGTGACAAAATTGGCAATTGTGCTGTTTGGACGTGGATAAGCCAAGAAAGTACAGACTATAAAAACTTTAAAGCAAAAGGTGAAGATAAAGGAAACACTTGGGCAACAAAAGTAGGCGAAGATTATTTGTTAAATGTGGTGGCGTGTAATCCAGATCTAACCTCAAAAATCAATAATAACTGTAAAGAGTATGTGTCTAAGGAAAACAAAACTTACCACCAACCAGAAGGTATTGTGCAGGTATATGGCGTTGGAGCGCAAGCCCGCTTACATTTTGGTTTGTTAACCGGTGGTTGGGATTCAAATAGAACAGGGGCAATGTTACGAGACAACATTAGTAACAAAGAGAATGAATACGATATAGATAAAAATACTGGTAAAATTAGGTACAAAACTTGTGGCAATAACCGTTGTGGTTTAGCAGGGTCTCTTGATCAATTCAAAATTATTAAACCTGATCGAGGCGGTAACGTCTATGGGGATTGTGGTCGAAATACTGACGTTCTTAAAGCTATGAATGGCGATATAAATAAAAAACAGTGTGGTGATTGGGGAAACCCTATTGCCGAACTTTTGTATGAAAGCGTAGATTACTTTAAAAATCAAAATGTTGACCGAGATGGTAACAATTGGGATCGTGAAAATGAGAAGAAGCTTGGTTGTGTAGCTAATACAACAGATCCTACAGACCTTATTGGTACGCGCCAAAATCCATATAGCGAATCTAATTATTGCGCCAAGGCTGTTAGTTTCATAATTTCTGACGAAGCGCCTTCTTTTGATGCCTTTGGTCAAGGTCCAGAAAGTTCCATTGAAGCTACTGCCCAACAGAAGATCACAGCTGAGCTTCAAAAAAGATTTAAAGTTTCTGGTAAGTATCTAGTTGGTTTAAGCAAGACTACCGATTCTAATGAGGAGCAACACTATAGAGGTATGCCGACAATTAAAACTATCAAAGATTTATCTGATGTAGTTGGGATTGCGCCTACCCAAGCTTTTAGTTACGGTAGCTACAATGTAGTAGGGGTGGCATCCCTTGCTTTAGGTGAAGATGCTGATCATCTCCCGTTATCAAATCCGGCGCGTGGAGATCAAGAGAATTTTAATATGCAAACTTTTGTGCTGGCGATGAAGCCAAATATGCCAGAAGTTAAAATTCCCGTTAAAAATGGGGTTGTGCGTTTAGTGCCTTTAGCTAAGACGCCAGCTGAAGCAGGTATTGGTAATAACGGTCCGAGCGATGATGACGCCTCAAAAACTAAAGTATATCAATTACAGTCTACTAACCAAGTTGCAGGTTTTTACATTCAATACTCAACTGACACAGAAGGTCTTTTTCATGTAAGTTTTGAAGATTTTCAGTATGGGTCTGACTTTGATATGGACTGGGTTGTTGGTTATAAATATAAAGTAATTGATGGAACAGACGGTAACCAATATGTTCAAATAACAATGCTCCATGAAGATGGGGATAAGTATGCTCCTCAACACGGTGGTTACGTGATAAGTGGGGTTGATTATAGTGGGACTTATTTAGATTTAGCTAAATCATCATCTAAAGACCTATCTGGTGAACAGGGTAATTTCTATTCTCTTGATAACTATATAAGTGATGCTGGTTTTGATGTATGTAAGTCTGAATCTTCGGAAAAAAATTTCTTAAATTGTTTGGTTAATAAAGACAAAAAATTACCAGAACTTGAAAGTATGGAATTTGATGGCGGACGCATTGTTTCACAGTATGAAGCTATCATGAACAAAAAAGCTAATGTAGATACAGGAGAAACTTGTTCCGACGCTTCCGATAATTGTCGCCCAATTTACTATATGCCACGTTACATGTTTAGTCGTTTTGCCGATAAATACCTTAATGGTGAAAATAATTTCTTTAAGTTTGATAGTAGCGCTATTGACAAGAGATTAGTGGGGGACTACTGGCGCGCTGAAGGCAATGGCAATGCTAAGGATATAAAATACTCAAGTCGTATTTTTAAAGTAAGTAAGAATGATAGTGGTGACGTTTGGTTAAAGAGCCCTTTATGGTATGCCGCAAAAGCTGGCTATACCTTTGACCAACGTGATAGTAACGACAATGCTGACCCGGTTAACTTTTCATATGTAACTAACCCGGCAGAATTCCGTAAAAACATCAGAAAGCTCATCAATCTCTTGTTATCTAGTTATCATTCGGCTTCTTCGTTTGCAGTTCAAACTACATACACCACTAGTGGAACTGCAGTTTATGCTACATCTTATAACCCAATGAATTGGTTTGGTACGATTTATAAGTCACCAGTTGATGGGGCTACAGGAAGTTATAACTTAGAAACATTAAACGAACTTAAAGGTTGTTGGGAAAGCGGGTGCGAAGCCTATGCAAATATAGGGTGGAATGCAGCGTATGAATTTTCTAAGATAAAGCCGGAAGATCGTTTAATTGTAACTTATGACAAAGAGCTTAAACGAGTTTATGTGAGCTCAGCAGATGCTGACAATGAATCTAAAACTTTGGCAGATTTGGGGCTTGATATTTTTGGCAAGGATGGAATTGAGCATCCTACAGAAACTCGTTTAAAATACATTATACGCTGGTTAGGAGGTGAAGCAGAACATGAAGGCTCACTTGAAGAATACGAAGAAGCTTTAGCTGCAGACAACTATAATGTTTTACGTGAACGCAAAGAAGGTGAAAGACACTTTGTATTAGGTGATATCGTTAATTCTGACGTGGCGGTGGTTCAAGCTGGTACCAAATTCTTACTTGCAGTAGGAGCAAATGATGGGATGCTACATATTTTAGATGAAGCTACTGGTAAACCACTAGTATCATTCATTCCAACTGAAGTGCGAACTGAAATCTTGCGCACAGCTGAACTTTTGTATGAATCTAACCATAAGTTCTTTGTTGATGCTACCCCAAAAACCTTTAGTAAAACTATTGATGGTATAGTACACACTTATCTTTATGGCACTTTAGGCCTTAATTTTAAGGGTGGTTATTTACTTGATTTAACTACAATTTGGGGTACTCAAAACTCTAGTGCTAAAGATAGATTTGAGGCTATCAAATCTGATTTTTATGGATGGGAATTAAAATCTTCGGATTCTAATTTGGTAGGCCAATCTCGTGAAGCTCCAATTTATTATTCAGTTAATAATAAAGACTACTTCATTTACTCAAGTGGGTATAATGCTGTTACCCCAGGGGTGTTTGTAGTTCAAGGGTTTGACGATGTAGGCAATGTACCAAAACTTGATGTAAAAGCACAAATTCCTTTAGGTACTGAGGTTAATCGCGCGATTTCACCGATTGAAATCTATGCTCGCCAATCCTCTAAGGGCTTGGAACCAATCTCTATGTTTGTGGGAGATACCTTAGGTAGACTCTATCAAATCAAGCTTAATGGGGCTGTTAGTGGTAGACCTGATTGTTGGGGTTTTACTAACGAATGTTCGGGAGTTAAAATTTCCGGTGATTCGGGAGTTAAAATTTCCGGTGAACAGGCTACAGATTATAAACCTCAAGTTGCTTTTGAAGCCAAAGATAAAAATGGTAATCCACAAAAGATCACTGCTCGTCCGGCTGTGGCTTCGTTAACATCAGGTGGTTATGCAGTGCTCTTTGGGACTGGTTCTTATTGGACTCCGTTTGATGATACGCCAGATTCGCTTAAGCAAGTACAGACTATGTATTGTTTAAATCGCGACAATGGTTCTTCAACTGGAACTGATACCATGAAGAGAGACTATTTGATGCCAATTGTGCGCGTGGATGGTAATGACTGCGTACGAAGCGATAATGGCTATGCTGAAGGGAAATGTACGGGTAATTGGGTGGCATCAACCACTCCTGCTGATAATCAAAGCCTTAAAAACGGTTGGTACATGGATCTTAGTGCGTTCTCTGGCGACAAGGCTAACGTTAATACTGGCGAACGTATCTACCGTAGTCCATTAGTTATCAATAAAAATGTTTATGTTGTCAGTGCTATACCAAATGTTTCTGATTCTTGTGAAACTGGGGGGAGATCTTACCTATATACCATGAATGTGGATAATGGTACTACCGTCCTACAACAAGAAATTAAAGGTTTGGCTAACGAAATGGTGGCTACTGTGCATGATGGACAGTTAATTGTACAAGTGCCTTACGATGGGAGTGGTGACAAAAACACTGGCTCAGGGGTCGCTGCAATTGCAATTCCTGATAAGAGAACTCCAAATATGCGTAGGGCAAGTTGGATTCGCTTGTACTAGGAACTTAAAAGTTAGATCGGGTTTATCCCCGTTGTATTTCTAACCACAAAACTAAAAATCAAAGCCTTAGGAAATAGGTTTTTCTAAGGCTTTTTTTGATTATTTGGGGGAACATTGCTTAGTAGTTGCTGGAGTCGGCCTAAATGTTTTTCACATACGCTTTACTTTGAATTTTTTGTGTGGGGGTTTCCTAATTTTTTTCATTTTTACTTTTTTTTGTTCCTATCTTTTTCCATTTCTATTTTTTTCTTATTTCCTTAAAATTGCTGATTATTACTATCACATTGTTTATGTGGTGTGGCTTTTGTATAATTAAAAATACGTTTCGTTTGAACATTTTTGCTTGAACATCAACGTTTGGCTTGGCCGTGGTGAAATCAATGGTAGAACGATTTTTAATCATGGTTAAGTTTAATCGTTTGCCAAGCTTGCCTGCTGTAAAATGGTTTATTTATGGTTCTAGTTCTAGTTCTTTTGGCTAGTGAGATTTAATTAGAGCTAACAAATTGAATTATTTAAACGTTGGATTTTAGTTCGTATTTTGGGGTTTTTATTAGTTTTACGCGTTAGCGATGGAGTTTTACATGAAAAAATCTAACCTATGCTGTGTTTTTGTTCGTCAAGCAGCCACCTTGGGGCTTGGGTTGGGATTACTTATGGGATGTGCTACTCACAGCGAGAAGCAACCTGAAAACTATGTAGCTGTAAACTATGATTCTATTGCTCCGGTAACTTGTAAAGATACAGCTTTAGATGATTGCGTGTGGGCAGAAGATTATGTAAACGCCTTAGGGGAAAAGTGTGCGGTAGTGTTAACGGCTGGCGAAAAAGAAACTTTTTGTCGTAGCCTAGATGGTAACGTTCGTAAACTTAAGCAAATTTCTAAGTAATTTGGGATTAAATTTTTAGGAAGATATTAGGATTTTAGGTAGTTCATAAGTTTATGTAAGTTTATGCGTAAACGAGATCTTATTAGGTCATTGACTGTTTTATATTTGCGCTAATTGGAGCCGGCTATTTCGATGCAAGGTTGTAAGCGATTAAAAACAATTCTTGAGAAGAATTTACAAGCTTTAAATTTGATAGCTTTAAAGAGGCTTTCTTATAGTGTTAGAGCTAAAGCCACTAAAACTACTAAAATTACCAAAGCCACAAAGGTAACAAAAGTAACTAAAGTAACCAACGCTCCAAAGCTTAAAAGCTGTTTAGCTCATTTCAAACTAGTTCTTTTGGGGATGGTTTTAGTTGGAAGCTTTGGGGGCAGCATAGGAATTGCCCACTCTGAGGTTATTGAGGGCTGGACTTTAGAAGCAGCCTCGTCTCAAGTTAGCGAAAAAGGTACGCTAATCTCAGAACTTGTATGGCGTCAAAAAGGCTTAGTTAGATCCTTTGAAATGCGTATAGGTTGTCGTCATTCTGTTCCTGTGCCGGGGATAGTTCTAAGAATGCCTGCGTTATCTACTGATATTATGGAACCTGAAAACAAGGCTGTAGTCTTTTTTACGGATGAACCTGATGATCCCCGTAAGTACGTGTCGGGGATCGTGTTGTCGGTTAGAGTTGAAACCGGAGATATCGTCATGGTTCCGACAGGTAATGCCGAACAAAGCGCCAAACTTGAAGAAGCTTACCGTTTAATGTTGAGTAGATCCAAAGCGGGAACGGACAATGTATCTTTGTTCTTTGTCCAAAACCGTCACCGGGAACGCATTAACCTAAGTTTAAAAAACTTTGCGCAAAACTACGAGGTTATGCGCTCAAGCTGCAATGAGCTAAAGTAAAGTTTTTGCTGATGGTGTGGCTTTGATTTGTTGATTGCGTAGCCTAGTTTTTGGTTATTGAAAGTTTTCGTGCTTTCTAGCGTTTGCTTTGATCTTATCCTTTTCTTTTCTTTTCTTTGGACCTCGCTTTACCTTGTAGCTTATCTTTAGCGTAATATCCTGTAGCTTGGTCTTTAGCGTAATACCTTGTAAGTTAACTTCTTTAGGAATTAATTGTTTAAGTTTTAAAAAAGTAGCTTTAAAACAAGTGCCACTAAAACAATTACCATTTCCTAAAGGAATCCTTCCCATATACCAATATCGACCATTGGCCTCAACTCATCAGTAAACGTTACTAGTGAAACGCTTGGGCTTAATCGGCCCCAAAATTGACTAACAGCCTTTATGACACGTTGTCGAAAATTTGCCGACTTCGGCTAAATCTTGCCGGTAATTTGGTGGAACTAAATTTTTTTGACGAAATTATAGCGTCGTTATTTGGAAGATTAGGGCGAATTTTTGGGGTCGATTAAATGATGTTTAAATAAAAATATGTGTTAAAACCGTTGTAAAATAAGGGTTTTAAAAATGCATAACAAAATTTATTAAATTTTGGCACGCTTCTTTCTTATATCAAGTTGTACTGCTGAGGCAGAAAAGGTTGTTGACGGAAGGTGGATTAACTTTTTTAGTCTGAGGGGCATAAACGCCTCCTCCGTCAAACCTCCTTAAAGTACTGGTGCCTGCACACCTAAATTCAATAAAAATAATAAAAAAATAAGTGCAGTGCAAAAGGAACGAACCGAGCTTTGGAGATTTTGTTATGGCTTTATACGTAAATACTAATGTTTCGTCACTTAATGCGAAACGTAATCTTTCTAATTCAACTTCTTCTCTTGACACTACTTATAAGCGTTTAGCTTCCGGCTTGCGTATCAATAGCGCAAAGGATGATGCTGCCGGTCTTCAGATTTCAAACCGTTTGACTTCTCAGATCAACGGCCTTGAACAGGGTAACCGTAATGCTCAAGATGGGATTTCATTTTCTCAGACTGCTGAAGGCGCCATGGATGAAATTACTAACATGTTACAGCGTGTGCGTACTTTGGCTTTGCAGTCTGCTAACGGCACCAACTCTGACAAAGACCGTGTGGCAATTCAGCAGGAAGTAAGTCAACTTTGTTCTGAAATTGACCGTATTTCTAAAGATACTACCTTCGGTGGGCAAAATATTTTAGATGGTGAAGCAAAATTAACTGTAACTGCTGGTACGATTAAAGCAGTTTCAACTTACACCACCTCAAAGAAGGACATTGTGTTCCAGGTCGGGGCTGACGCTAATCAGACTATTGGCATTTCCTTATCCTCTGGTAAAGCAAATTTAGTCGATGATAAAGGGGCAAACGTGACTGGGGCTAAACTTGGCTTTGATATGGCAAGTATGTTTATGTCTCTTTCTGGGAGTTTAGACATTAAACAGGCTAATGGTACGGCCTATAAAAATCCTACTGATGCCATTTTAGCTGATACCACAGCACAAGATGCGAAGGTATCTGGTTTTGTGGTGAACGATGGCGGCTTAAGTTTTGACGTATCAACTGCCGGGGCGGCACAGAATGTGTTAGCTAACGTGGATAAGTTTGTGGCTACAATCGACTCAAAACGCGCCGAACTTGGGGCCGTACAGAATCGTTTGGAATCTACTATTCGTAACCAATCAAACATTAGTGAAAATGTAAGCGACGCTCGTAGCCGTATTCGTGATACTGACTTTGCTGTAGAAACTGCTAATATGTCTCAACAGAACATAATTCAGCAGGCTTCACAAAGCATTTTGAGTCAGGCTAATCAGCGTCCTCAAATGGCACTTTCATTACTTCAACAATAAGATAATTACAAATTTTTACAGTTTTCTCTCTTGAGCGTTTCGCTCGATCCTTTTCCGGAGCCTAGCTCCGGTTTTTTTATTGGCAGAATTTAAATATAGATACAATTAAGCTTTAAGATGAAAATGCTTTGTAACGCCATTTATTATGGTAAAAAATTTGTCACCAAATTGGCAAATTCAGGAATAACCCTACGGTTTTTAAGGGGGAAAAATAATTGCTATGTTATGATTAATGCGTGTAAAGGTTTGTTTTTTAGCGACATTAGGTACTCGTATTATTTAAAAGAATCATAGCTTTTAACCTTTATAAAAGGCAACGGTATTTGGCTGCCGACACAACTCTAAGATTGTGTGCCTAAGTAATAATAAGAATATAAGTCAAGGTGATATACATGCGTAGATTGCTAGGGATGCTATGTGCTTTCGTGGTGGTGTTAATGCTTGGTTTTTCTAACCAAGCTTTGGCCGAAGATGAAGTAAAGAACCAAGAAGCCACAAACACTAAGATGACTTCTACTAACAATGCAGTTTCCCAAACTGTAGAAGCAAATGCTTTATCTTGTAACCATGATCCTCTTGCCCCCGAAGTTAAAGATTGCCCATATCACAAGCAGCAACAAGACCCTAATGGTCAGGCAAAAACTTTAGATCACCGCGTAGTTAGAGTAGGTGTTTATGATTTACCTGGTTACCACTCCTGTGATGTTTCCGGCGCATGTACGGGCTATGAAATCGACTACTTAAACCGCATTTCAAACGTGACCGGTTGGGAATATGATTATGTGCCGGCTCCAAGTTGGTCAGACCTTTTGGTGATGCTTAAAGAAAAGAAGGTTGACCTTATATCTCCGGCTCAAATGACCGCGAAAAGAATGGAAGAATTTAACTTTAGTATTTTTCCTATTGGGAAAGTCTATTGCGTGGTTATGACTTTAAAAGACAGTTCATTTGTGTTTGAGGATTTTGCGGTCTTTAATAAAATGACCTTTGGGGTGGAAGAAGGGAACACATATTATAAAATGTTCCTAGAATACGCTCAGAAAAAACATTTTACCCCTAAAAACATAAAAACTTACCCTAATCACCAAGCATTAGTGACCGCCTTAAATCAAGGTGAAGTTGACGCTATTATCTGTAATGTGATGCGCGCCGAGCCTGATATGCGTCAAATCGGACGAGTAGGAACGGCAATTTACTATTTCATGCATCGCAAAGAAGATACCTACTTAAAAGAAGGTCTAACTGAGGCTTTAGATTTAATTTCTTCCAATGAACCAAATCTTGGTAATGAACTTAACCGCATCAATTTTCCATTTTTTGAAAGTGTCCCTTTAAGCCGGGCGGAATTGGACTATATCAAAGAACTACCTGAAATTAGAATTGCCATGCCTAAGGATGAAAGACCTGTTGCATACTTAGATCCGGAAACTGGGGAAGTAACTGGGATTCTTGTCGATTATTTGAATTTAGCTGGCGATGCAGTCGGACTTAAGTTTCGCTTTATTCCATCTACTAGGCATGAAATTACTAGCGAAGCTTCCTTACATTTATTGGTTGAAAGTGGGCTTTCACCGTTACCAAAAATTAGAGATGGTAATATCTTTACTAACAATATTATCGAGAGCCAAATGGTGTTAGTGGGCAGGTCTGATTTGTTTTTTGTACACGGCCAACATTTAACCTTAGGCCGGGCTTCATTTAATAAGTTTAGACCTGGGATCGTGCGCAAGCTAATACCTAATATCAGCTGGAAAGTTTACGATAAAACTGTGCAGTGTTTAGAAGCTGTAAGAACAAGTCAAATAGATGGTTGTTTAATTAATCAATTTGCCATTAGCTGGTATTTGGCAATGCCTAAATATGAAAATTTAACCATTTTGTCAAAAGCCACGTTCCCATACTCAATTTGTTTAAAGACAGCTAATTCTAGGAATAACCCATTAGTTGAAGACCAGACTTTTGTAAGTATTTTGAATAAAAGCTTTAATCATATTTCTCCAGAAGAATTCCAAGAAATTGTTATCCGCTACACCACAGGGATGCCATATAAGATGACCCATCTGCAAATTTTGGCTCGCTATTGGTATGTTATAGCTTTGGTAATTATAATGTTAGGGGCGCTTGGTTTATATGCGCGCAGTAAGAATTACCGTGCTCAACGTGACGGTTTAACCGGCTTGTTTAATCGAAGCTATACGAAGGGCTTCATTGAAAATGACATTAAACGAAACGCCCCTGGTCGTGGGGTCATGTTACTGCTTGATTTGGACCATTTTAAAAAGGTTAATGATACCTTTGGTCATCAAGAAGGCGACCGGATCTTAATTGAAACAGCTACTATCTTGCAGCAAAATTGCCGTGCTAGCGATATGGCATGCCGTTTAGGTGGGGATGAATTTATTATCTATCTCTTAAATACAGAACGCAATGCTCGTATTGAACAGTTGTTACAAAACTTGAAACGACGCTTAGAACGAGTAGTTGAAGTTAACGGACAAAGTGTAAAAATTTCAAGCTGTATCGGGGTAGTGGAAGTGCCTCGCGACGGTAGTACGTTTGAAGAACTATATAAGCATGCTGATGAAGCCTTGTACGCTTGTAAATCATCTGGGCGTAATTGTTTTAGATTCTTCTCCGATAATTATGACTACATGACGTAATGGTTAATAGACAAAATTATAATTACGAAAATGCCACCTTTCATAGTGAGCTTTAATTAACTTTAACTTAGAAAACCTTCATTTTTAAAGCTAAGCAAGGCCTAAAAAATGGGTCAATCCAAAAAAAATGAAGGTTTTGTTTTGGGTTTTATGGGGGATCTAGCATTAATGCTAGTAGGTTTACGCCCTCCTTTATTTCTTTTTCCACTTATACCTCCATCCTTACATTCATCTTTTTTTTCTCGCTTAGTTCTTTCTTTATTTATTTCGGTCTTGTGTCTATTCTTCCTTGGGGGGAGGGATAGTGTCAAGATTTTGCCGTTTTAGGGGCTTAATGTTGCCGCCCCAAGAAAAACAGCTTTTATAGGTGTCATAAATTTAGCTTTAAAAGTGTTTTTTAGGGGTAAATGATGATAAAAGTCACAATAATGAGCGGTTTAAAACAAAAATCTTAAAATTCTTGGAATTGGCACGGTTCTTTCATAAGTAATTATGTATGAAAAAAAGTCGACGTTTTTACTTGCTAACTAAGCTTAGCGCATAAACGAAAGACTAAAGAGTATCAATGCCCATGGAACTAAAACGCAATGAAAGGTCGTATAACTATTACTAAAAACACTTCGGGCATGATGGAACGAACAGAGCTTAGGAGAATTTTGTTATGGCTTTATACGTAAATACCAACGTTTCTTCACTTAATGCGAAACGTAACCTTTCGAACTCAACTTCTTCTCTTGATACTACCT
>OIZS01000317.1_pt1 | contig 22148 bp, 23 predicted proteins | sample 1588641 | NCBI WGS metagenome assembly OIZS01 (sample SAMN03283240) | human gut metagenome | biome: human-associated habitat; material: feces | host: Homo sapiens | place: Peru | collected 2012
AGTATTGAAATCTTGTTGAAACTTAAACAGCCTAAATTCGCTTTAGAGTATTTACAGAAAATGGCTGAACAAGCGGAGCCTGAATATCTTTTCCCGCTGGATGAATTGCGTGCCCAGATATACCTTGTTTTAGGTCAGTCGGAACAAGCACAAAAAGCAGTGCAGCAAGCCCATAGCTATTATGAGCAAAAAATCCAACGTTTTGCTTTGGATGATAATGCCTACGCGGACTTTGCCCAGTTTTTAATGAATAGCGCACGCTATCACGAGGCACTACTAGCGAATGCCAAAACCATTGCCTTGTGCCCGGATTGCTATGATTATTATCTGATGCGGGCTTATATTTATGCTCAAACAAAAGATAAAGTCCTAGCCTATGAGGTGCTTTGTAAAGCCAAACAGATAGGTAGTCTTACGCAGCAATGTTATGCGACCCTAGAACGCGGAAAAATCTATAAATTGTTAGGGAATTATAACCGGGCGGAAAAGGAATATCAAAAAGAGGAAGAACGTCCGGGCCTTCGGCGAGATTATTTAGTAGCCCTATATCAAAAAACGGGACAATCGGAAAAAATCCAAGCCGTTGAACAGGAGTTGCGCCAACGTGCGGAATTTGATGAACGTGTAAGCGAGAAAATGCTGGAAGAATTGCTGGGTTAAAGCGAGAAAATTTCTCCGTCTTTTAAAATGCGCGTAGGTACCTGAAACAGACGTTCGTAATCGTTGGCGCGTGTGGTATGAATGGGAATTAGTAGTCGGGGGGATAATTTTTGCACCAACCGTTGAAGTGTGGAATAATCCCCATGGCCGGAAGTGTGCAATAGGGTAATTGGCAGATTGTATTGTTGGGCATCTTGCACAAAAGCGTTATCATCTTCTAAATATCCTTCCCAAGCACTGTGGATTAAACGCACTTGTTGTGTGCCCTTTAATAAGTGTCTGCGCAACACAAAATTATCTTTGACGATATATTTTTCCGGAGCGGAAAAAATTTCTTTAAGTGTGATTTTTTTGCGGTTATATTTGGATAAATGAGCACGCAGTTTGCGTGTTAAAGAATTATAGGCAAAGTATACACGGATATTGCGCCAATTCCATTGGGGAATAGATTTTCCTAAATGGGCAAATTGTTCAAGCACAAAGCACGTATAAGGGTCTATAACAAGTGTTTTATTTAGCGCGAGAGCGGATTTATAAACCGATACAAAGCGATCTAAATTTTGGGCAGAAAAGTAGATAATGGGTAACTTGCTTCCGGCTAACGCTTTTTCTAAACGTACTTGCAGATTTTCTTCCGTTTTCGTTTGTTTTTTAGGGCGGCTTAACGTGGTGCCTTCTAATAGTAAATAATCCGGTTTTGGGGCATTGGCTAATTTTTTAGTTAAATATCCGCATTTACCATGCGTGCGTAAATCGCCGGTGTATAAGATGCGCTTGTTACCAATGCAGATTTGATAGGCAAACGACTCCGGCGCGCTATGGTCTACCGGAAGAGATTTAATAGAAAATGTGCCGATTTTTACAGTTTTATTAGGTGATAATGGGATTAAATGTAAATGCGAAAAAGATTGCCCGAATAATGGCGCAATGTGTTGCAAGAAATTGACGGCGGCTTGGCTGGCATAGACAGGGATTTGCGGGTTTAGTTCGGTTAGTAGACCATAGTGGTCCGGGTGGGCGTGGGTTAAAAAAACAGCGGCTATGTTAGGCTCTTGGTCTTGGTATACACCACAGATAGGTAACCGGTAGTTCCGCGCGGGTTTCTTTTCTTTGATAGAGATAAGTGGTAGCCCAAAATCAAATAAAAGGCGTGTTTCTTCATCGGTAATTTCTACGCAATTGCCACCTATTTCATGGGTGGCACGGTGAATGATGAGGTGGGGAGATGTCATATTATTGGGGCGTAATCCAGGCTTTGAGACGCTGGGTCATTTCCAAGTGGGCTTTCCAATCGGGCAATAAATTTTGCCGGTAAATACGGGGATTTCCCATCTCAAGAAGGGCTTGCTGCACCGCTCGTAAAAAAGGCGTATCCTGTTCCCATTCTTGCGGTACCAGTACACATAAAATTAAGGGATTTGCCAGCCGGACGAGCGTGTTGGGCTTGTTTAAAAACGAAATTGCTTTGTTTTCTTCTTGGGCTCGGCGTAATAGAAAATAATAATAGACTAGTTCATATACGCCGTAGCGTAGATTGTTGGAACCCGTTTTTAATTCAAACAAATGTGTCAGGTAGTTGCCTTGCACGCGGACTAAATCAACGGCAATTTTCCCATGGAAAGCAAATTGATTATACAATTCGTTAGGGTTGCTCATAACCAGCAACCGTTCGTAGCGCACTTCTTCTTCCGGATTTTGGGAAGTATGATTGTTAGCCACGCTTTGGCGCAATTTTAAGATGTTTTTTCCGTTGAAAGTAAACCGATTAGCCTGCACCAGTAAATCGGCAATAACCTCGGGTACCGGCCGGGCGAGCCAACGGGTTTGTTGTTCTTTGTTTCTTGGAATAAAAGCGGAAAAACTCGGGTGCGGATGCGGGGTGGTTCCTGCCATTTTAATAATCTCCTTTCGTGCATTGTAAACAGGTAATTCCGTTGGCACGCCACATATCTACTACACTTTGACGGTCATCTACAGAAAATAAAATCTCTTTGCCTTGCGCCTGTAATGATTTTAGAATATCTTGTTTTATTTCGCAATCATGACGGAAATCCGTATCCCCGCGCATTAGTAACGTATCAAACGGAATTTTATGAAACGTCAGCCATGTTTCGGTTACTTTGCGGAAACGCTCTTGCCTTCCGGATACCAAAATAATCTCGTAGTGCTGGCTTTCGTATAACGTGTGGTACAGTTCCACGATGGGGGTATTGGGCAAGTCTTTATCCATGTTGGCATTAAAATTTTTCCAATCTTTTTTACCGTTGTGTAAAAATTGTTCCCGACCGTTTAAATCGGCTAGTGTTCCATCTATGTCAAAAATAATTGTTTTTTTCATATTTACCTCATTGTAGCATAAAAAGGATAGCAAACAAGAGCGACAAGGTGTTGTCGCAACAGTTTGTTATCCTAGTTCTATGACAAAACAAGAAATGGAGTTCATTATGACGTTTAGTCTGTTTAAGTATTTCGACGCTATTTTGGACGGTGTGGAGCAAAACGGTCTTGCGGCGCTGGAACAACCGGAGGTAAAGGAAGCGCTTGCGGAATTAGACAGTTTTTTGCCGCCCCTGTCCAATGTAGCCAAACTGGTGTTTAGTTATCACTATGTGTACCAGTTAAAACCCCAGCCGTTGTTCATTTCTCAACTGGAAAAGGACCTTAATGTACCAACCCTGTATTTGGAACATGAGGCGGCGTGGCAAGAGCTTGCCCAATCGGATTTATTGGTGTGAGTTATGGAGAGTGAATATCTCATGCCGCGCAATGTAATAGATGCAGTGGCAACAATTGACTTGGAGTATTATTGGCCCAACCGCGTAATTATTGCGCCTGAGCATAAGAAAGAAGTATTTTGGCGGTGGATACATGACCAAAAATGAGGTAATTTATGTGGCTAAACCCACCTGGTACACGGAGCAGATATATCCCGGTCACGTGAAGTTTTATGAGAATTTTGTGGCGCAATTAAAGCAGTACCACGAAGTGCGCGCATTGGAACTGCCCGATATTTGGGTGCGCGATTTCTTGCCGGTGCAAAACGTGCAAACGGGGGAGTTATACCAGCAATTTTTTGACCCACGCTATGCCAATTATACTCCCAAATTTACGGCGGCTATCCGCGAACAGGTGCGAGGTGTTTTCCCTTATGCAAAATTTTTCGACGTGCGTATAGACGGTGGTAATATCGTGCTGTCCCCTGACAAAAAACAGGCGTTTTGCTTGGAGAAACGAACTATTTTTCGTAAATCAAACCCTACGCAAAAGGAACACGTGGAGCAAGAATTAAAGCGAGCCCTGGGTGTGGAGGAAATTGTATGGCTTCCGCAACAAAAAGGCGATAAAATCGGCCATATAGACGGATATATTCAGTTTTTAGGGGATTGTTTAATGGAAGGCGCAATAAATATTTTTGACGGAGATATTGCCCTGGAAACGTTGCTTGATGATAAATCTAGCAATTTGTTAGCTAGTTGTCATCATTTTAAGACGGTGCCTTTGTTATGCCGGATAGATGGAAATAATTGGCTCAGTGCCAAAGGCCTTTATGTGAATTTTTTGGAAACTTCACGAGCCATTTTTGTGCCGCAATTTAATTTGCCCGAAGATGATGAAATTGTTAATATAATGAAAAAGCACACCCGTAAGCCGCTTGTGCGCGTGGATTGTGAACAAATATCACAATACGGCGGTGCCGTGCATTGTTTAACGAGGGAATATTATGAGTAAAGAAGATTTTTTTCAATTATGTGATGATTTGATAGATCGGAAAAATAAAAATACAAAATTTACTCAATTGGCTGATTATTTATTTAGAAATTGTTGTTTAGAAATTAAAAATCGGGTGTTTTATTTTACTGAATTAGAATTTTATTATGAAAGTGAAAATCATCAAGATAAATTCCGTCACAATGCTACGCAACAATAAACCCGGGGAGAAATCTATTGGCATAAAAGCGGAATAGATATTACGATCGGCAAGGCAGAAAAAAATATTTATGGTGGCGTTTTAATACGTGGTATTAAAGAAGAAAAAAATAATGGAGAATGGGAATATACTACTGGCCCATGCAATTTAGTATCAAAAATTATTTTGCCTGCTATTGACATCAATAACGCTGTATATTACGGACGACAAAAATTATTACCAGGCCAAAGAAGAATTACCAATGCAGATAAAGAATTCCAAAGTAAAAAAATACAATTGCGTTTTAATCATGGAGTGAAGGAAAAATTTACATTTAATATGTTACAAAGTTGTAGGGTTGGTCTAAATAAAGGAAAATTTTCAGAAACTGAAAATCCCCAGCTAAAAGATTTTATATACCGTCCTTATCGTTATATAATTGATACGGACCAAGCCCGTTTGTTTGAAGAAAAAGAAAAAATGAGTTTTATTTCAGCCGTATTGGGATTAATCCCTAATAAAAAACAGGAAGAAACTTATTTAAAACTTGCCGCTAACCGCGATAGTTATGATTGGAAAGAATTGGGAAACTATTATGTGAAATAATTTGTTTGCCGCGGTGTTCCCCTTCACAGACCTAGCATTTTGCCTAGATCTTTTTTGTGGCTTTGGTGCGACATAGTGCTGTCGCACGGGTTTTCTACACTATAAGTAATCTAGTGAAAAAGTAGAGAAAACCTATGAAATACACCTATCAAGAATATCAAACTGTTTATTATTTGCACGAATTATTGCCCGTATTAGAACAATGGCGTGAATGTAAAGAAAATTTGTGTAGAATCAATCTCATGAAGCCGGGTGGCCTTTTTTTGCACAAGGCTGTAAAAGAAACCAAAAAAGGAGCCCTTGTGTGTGCCATGGCAGAAATGAGTACTCAATACCTCAAACAAAAACGTTCTTTTCAAGAGGACAATGTTGTTTATTTGGAGAAATTATTCCAATTAAAACAGGAAGAAGTGCGTATCCTTAAATTTTTAGTGGCGGTGCTCAATAATGATTTATTGCGCCGGACATTAGGTTGGTTTTCGCACGATTTGATAGAAAAAGAAGAAGTTTTAGAAGTCATTGCCGGGTTACCTTGTGGAGCGGGGTGTAGTGTTTTAAAAGAAAGTGCCCCTCTTATTAAATTAGGAATTTTATCCCATCTACGTTTCAATTCAGGGTACCAGTTGACCGGGTGGAGCAAGGAATTTATCAACACGGTACACCAAGATGATAATGCTCGTTATAAGGCGCTTATGGGATTACCTTTGGAGCAAAATAACGAATTTACCCGTAAAGATTTTTCTTACGTAGAGGCCGCTGCCTTGGTCCTGCGCCTTATAAAACAGGCCAAGCATACTAAGGGGTTTAATATCCTCTTATACGGCGTGCCCGGTACCGGGAAAACCAGTTTTGCCAATGTGCTGGCTAAAAAGGCCAAGCTAAAATTATATCCGGTAGGTGTTTGTAACGAAGGAGGAGCCGAAAAGAATTTCCGTTTGCAGCAGTTTTACCGCAAACAATTTTTACTTGAGAAAATAGAAAATGCGTGCCTACTTTTTGATGAGGGCGAAGATATTTTTTCCAGTTTGGAAACACGTACCAATAAGATGGAAATCAATAACTTGCTCGAAAATAACGAAGTCCCCGTTATTTGGACCACCAATAGAATTCACCGTATGGACCCGGCGTATATTCGGCGTTTTACCTTAGCCGTATGTTTTAATAGGCCTCCCATAGAGGTGCGCCAAAAAATTTGGAATAAGTATCTAACCGAAAATAAAATTGCATGTGGTAAAGGTGATACGCTCACACTTGCCAAAAAGTACGAAGTGCCGCCGTCAATGATTGCCGGTGCGGCGCAAGCGGCCCGTATGGCTAAAGGGGATTTAAATACCGTTAAAGACCACTTGTCTTTTATGATGCAAGCTTTGCGCGGGGGGGACAAAAAACCGGAAGAAACCCAAACAGCACAAAAGTTCTGCCCGCAGCTTATCCACGCGGATATAGACTTAAATACTCTTACAACACAATTAAAAGAGTTAGGAAGGCTCAATTTCTCTCTTTGCTTATATGGAGCTAGCGGTACGGGTAAATCGGCCTATGCACGGTATTTAGCTGAAGAATTGGGGCTGGATGTACTCCACCGCCGTGCTTCTGATTTAATTGGAGCTTTTGTGGGGGAAACTGAACAAAATATCGCAGCGGCATTTGCACAGGCCAAAGAGGATAAATCTATGCTGATTTTTGATGAGGCCGATAGTTTTTTGCGTGACCGTTCCATGGCCCTGCGTTCTTGGGAAATTTCAAGTGTGAACGAAATGCTGACGTGGATGGAAAGCCACCCCTATCCGTTTATCTGTACGACCAATTTAATGGATACATTGAATCCGGCCAGTTTACGTCGGTTTAGTTTTAAGGTCAAATATGACTTTTTGACAAGTGAGCAGGTACAAGAGGCGTTTTCTTATTTCTTTGGAATGCATGTTACGCCGAAGCAGGTAGTGGGATTAGACAAGCTAGCTCCCGGCGATTTTGCTCTCGTGAAGAATAAAGCCGAGATTTTAGGGAAAATTACCCAGTTTGAGTCCGTCAAAGAAATGTTGGAAACCGAGCAAAAACTTAAACACAATGCTTATGGAAGCGGAATTGGTTTTCGCGTAAATTAGAGGAGAAAAATATGATAACGATGAAAGAACAAGCAGAGCAGTTCCGGAAGATTTTACACCATATGAATATGCCTAAAAAGGCAACGGACCAGGGCCTTCTAATTCCCTACGAGAATTTAGCATATTCATGTATAGAGTTTACGCCCGGCGAGTGTTATAGTTTCTTCGGCAGTCAAGATACAAATACATTATCTTGCTGGAAAACCAATTTGCTTTGGAAACTATTACAAAAGGGGGTGTCTATATGCGTGTTAGAGGGCGGGGATTCCTTTCGCCGAGATTTTGCACAAATGGAGTGTTTGCAAGCTAAAATCGCCCCGGATATGATGCTGGGCGGGCAAGGTGACATAGAGGATTTGCAAGCGTTTACGCTAGGCCTTAAACAAATAGCCCTGTTTCCTATGGCATGGACGACGGATGAGGGAATCCCACCCAGTTTGAAAGGGCCCATGATTTGCGTAAAAAATATGACATTAGACCAGTGGCGTGAGGATGCGGAAACGTTGTGGACGCAAGCCAGAGAGCGCAATGTGGTGTTATTTCTATTTGTAACTATGCCGCATTATGTACCGCTTAAATTTGATAGTTTGTATCATCCATATAAGATTATTCTGCCGGAGAATTTATCTTCTTATGTAGGGATGGTAAAAATGGAGCAGAGTACCGGCTTCCCGTTAGAACGACAGCGGATGCAATTAGAACTTACTCTTAAACAAACAGAGTCTTTTACGGTAGAGCATTTGCATTTTGATATAGACCCGCATTCCCGAGAGATTAGTGTGGCTTCACATATATAGCTAAGGAGAGAATATTATGACCAAATATCAAATGCTCCGCAAATGGAAACGTAGTAAAGAAGATGAAGATGTGCAATTAGAGGCCCTTTTTGATGCGTTGTATGCGGTTAAAAAGTAACCGAGGATGATTTGTTTATTTGTTTACATAGTAAGCGGCTTAGAGATAGGGGATATATTTATCCCAAGCGGGAAGCCGTGCATCACTTTATGCGTTATCAACTTATCTATGAGGGAGAGCCGTTTTTGGATAAAATGAATTGTTGTAATCATAGCCCGATTGATTTAGCTAATCAAATTTATGAATGTGTTTTAAAAGCTATTGAACACGAAGATGAGGGCGTAATATTTTATACATGTACGGGCGCTCCGGCTGTGATGGGGACGATTGTATGTATGGATAAAATGCAGGACGGAAAGTATATAACTAACCCTACGGAGGGTGCGCCGCGCCAATTGGTGGACAAACTAACTCCTAATGATATTCTGATGTTTTTAACTAAATATGGCAAATGGCTCAAGGATCCGCTTTTGATGTTTGGCATATGGCGAATGTATGCCAAAAACGATTGTGGGCCTTGGATTATGTGTTTATGCCACCATTTGGGCACGGGGAGGCGGGAAGATTATTACGAATATGCCTTTGATGCCGGGCTAGATGCTATTGACTATATTGGTACTGAATTTTAAGTGTCAGTTTGGATCCTGCGAATTTGGCAGTTAGAGAAAAAGGCCCGTTTTGGGCCTTTTTTGCGCCCATCTAAAAGCACTCTATGACCTGTATGGATAAAAATCACATTATTTTACCGACGATGGAGGGAAAAGCTAGCCAACAAAAAAGGCACCTTTTATAAGGTGCCTTAAAAAATGGTGGGGTATGGGTTCTTAGAACACCGAGTGGGTGTTGCGTAATTCCCTGTTTATCAGGCAAAAAACAGGGAATTTTGCCCATTTTGGGCCTATTTTGCGGATTTTGGAGATATATCCCAATAAAATGCCTCGTCGGAGAAATTTAGATAAAAACACGCCAAATTCCCTAAAAAAGAGAACAAGGAATTAGCAGGGAATATATATTATAATGATAATAAGTGTAAGGAAAAAGGTTACTTTTTAAGAGATGGGAAAAGTGCCTATGTCAATAGAGAACAAATTTAAATTAATACCTGATATTCCTTCGGAATTATTCTCGCAAATCCTTGATGGTAATGTTATCGTTTTTGTGGGAAATGGTATTTCTCGGCTGGCTGGTGTTCCCTCCTGGCGAGAGCTATCTTTAGGATATTTGGAGGATTGGCGAGAAAATAATAATTTATCTTTTGATATGTATGAAAAATTAAAACGTGAGAAAACGGATCCTTTGGAGTTACTTACTATTTGTTCTGTAAAAATAGGACCAGAAGAATTAAAAAAACAACTTTTCAATAAGCTTACAAAATTCATTGTTCGAGATTCTGAAGAGGAAAAGAAAATACAACGTATTTATGGGTATATACGTGATTTTCGTGCGGGATATGTTACTACAAATTATGATGGTTATCTAGAAACAAGTATTCCTACGAGTGAGGTTTTTAGTGCCAATGAACATGAAAATTTCGATTTATTAAATCAAAATTCTTCAGACAAACTTACGCGTGTAGAGTTAAGTGATTCTTTGGAAGAATCAAGGAATAAAATTGTCTATCTGCATGGGAAGGCTATAAGGCCAGGAACTTCTGAAGGGAACAGCTTTCGTAACGATATTATTTTAACATTAGAAGATTATCTAGAACACTACAAGGAAAATGGTGGATTAGGCAGGCAGTTTCTCAATAATGTATTTGCAAATCATGTTTTTCTATTTATAGGGATTGGATTAAAAGAATTTGAAATTATTCAACATATTCGTAGACCTGATAATAGTCATAGTCATTATATACTGCTAGGAGTATCAGATTACGAGTATGAAATATCTGAACAATATAAAGAATATTATCGTATTCTTAACATTACCCCCATTTTTTATAGCATGTCCCTAAAAGGATATCATCAACTAGAAGACGTGTTAAAGGAATGGTCCTTGCGTATTAGGATCGCTAGAAGAGAAAGGTTGGAAGCATTGCGAAACGCTGAGCAAAAAGCGAAGAATTTAGAAGATATTCGGAGATTGGGGCATGGAACCTTTAGATAAACAGGAAAATAAGATTTTACAGTTGCTATGTACGGATCCAGTTGCTTTAGAGGACTTTTTAATTGAATCAGAAAATCCTCGTTTTTTACCTTTTTTAAATGGGAAAAATGCAGATAATTTAAATGTTTTCAAAGATGGATTTGCTCCAAAGGCTCTTCAGTGGACGGAACATTCTTGTTTTTGGTTACCAGCCACATATTTAGAAAAAATTGCAAATAGATTACATCAAGAGGATAATGTCGCTGACTCTATTCGTCAGGAATATTTCTCTCTTATAGATAGAGCGCTTCGTGACCTCATCCAGGGATATGCCAAAGAGGCAAAAAGAGATCCCGTGGTTGTTCAAAGTCTTTTACACATAATTCAAACTAAAAATATTGAATCTTTAGATGCAGAGTTGTTTCATTTTATGATTGAGAATCTAGAAGTATGTGATTCTTCGATAGTCATACGTAATATTCTCCCTGTTATCAAAGAAATGATGAAGCAGAAACAACATGTTCCGCATATTGAGCAATTTGTGGAACTTATGATTGACTTGTTGCCTGATAAATATGTCGCATCTGATGATAGAGCTTATTTTATAGGAGAATTTCTGCTGAATAAAGAAATCATTGGAAAATTAACAGATATTTGCAGAGATTCCTTTCTATCAAATTTGGCCGATAAGTTGACACAAACATTGGGGCAAGAGAAAGAAATTTCTATTCAAGATGAAATAGAGATAAAAATCCAAGCAGATTGTTCCTTGCAAATAAAAATTTCAGATACTGCTATTCAGTTCACTCTGCCATATGTTGAATTTAGAGATAAAGAGCAAGTCATTGCTCCCAGTATAGAAAAAAATTTACAAGCTTATAATGGGGATAATAAAAATTCCCTCTGCAAGAAAATATTATACTGGTATACCTATGTATGGAGCGATTTAACATATATATCCTACCCGTCTTTGTATAGTGAATCCCTTGGGTATTACAAATATCGTCAGAGAATTTTAATTTATCTATTAAAGGAAATTTTGTTGGTCAGATTAAAAACACAAGGACTAGAAAAATTTTTAGATACATACCAAGTTATTACATCTAAAAGTAAGTATTTTATTTTTAAGCGAATGTTCTTGTATTGTTTAGGAAAAGAGTTTGAAAAGACTCGGGATGGACTATTTGCTTTGATTGAACAAGAGAAGTATTTATTGTTTTCTTTATACTTTGAAGCGGAGATGTATGGTTTGTTGGAGAAAAATGCTGATAAATTTACACCTATAGAGCAGAAGAAAATAGAAGAGATTATTGAAAATGGTCCTTATTCCGAAAGGGTATGGGAGCAAAGTTCGAAAAGTGAAGAAATTAGTATTAAAGGAAAAAATCTTTGGAAACAAGAGTGGTATGCTCCATTGCACGAAATAGAACATTTTAAGCATAAATATGAGGAATTACGAAAACAAACTCAGATGAAGGAATTTTTTAATTTTCGGGATGGAACTACGGCCTGGGTAGTTCATTATAATGCTTTGTTGGAAGATATGGAAGCTCTTTCTTTATTGGCTCATAATCCAAGTGAGTATGTTGCAAAGGTCACTCAATTCGCCAAAAATCAACCGAACCGTGTAGAGGCTTCTATGTATGAAATGCCCCATGCTGAAGGCAATATTGAACAACTTCAACGTCTTGCAAATAATTATCCTGCCATTGTAACAGAATCAATAACAGCACTGGCCGAGCTTAGTCCTGTTTATATACGCCATATTTTATATGGTTTGCGCACAACAAAAGATAGAAAAAATATCAAGTGGGATAAATTGTGCCATTTTATAGAGAACTATGTGGACGATTTATCTCAAAGCAAACAAGAGGCTCTGTCTGAAACGGAGAATGCAGATGATATAATGGATATTCCTAAAGGGAAGGATATGGAGTCCATTATTAGTGTATGGGCTGATATAGTACCTATTCAGGAAGATGGAAATTTATTTAATATGTCTGAAATTCAAAGATTGTTATTAAAATATTTGAAGTTACTCCTTAAAGACTACTCTTTTGCTTATCAGAGCATTTATCACCTAAATGACGGAGGAAAATATCCAGCAGATTATTTGACATTAACCATCAACACTGCAGTAGGCCGGGTATTGGAGAAATTAATTGGAGTAATTCTTTCTGAGAAAGATTGCAGTTTTGATGTTTTAAAAGATATTTATGAAAAAATGTTAATGGAACAAGTAGTCGAAGCCCATGTTTTTTTAGGTCTCTATTTCATATTCTTTTATCAAAATTTAGGAGAATGGACTAAAGAACAAACAAATCGGCTTTTATCTTTATCTTCCAATCAAGAGACATGTCAGTATTGGGAAATGTTTTTTGAAGGATTTATCAAAAGCAATAATCAGTACTTAGACTATTATGAATGGATGCATGAGCATTACAAGAAAGCCATAGAACTATATAATAAAATGGGGCTAGAGCGGCTTACGGAAATTTTAACTCAATTTTTTGAAAAAGATAGAGACATCTTGGATAGCAACTCTTTGATACGTTTTTGTTGGGAGAAAAAGGCATTTCATATTCTTTCCGGTTGTGTGCGAGAGATTTCTTTTCCTCTAAACAAAGGTAAATTGTATGGTTATACGCCAAATGAGGCTGATATAGAACAAGAAAAACAATTGCTTCCTAAAGCTGAGAAGCTGTGGAATTTTTTCTGGGATAAAATAGGGGATGAACATAATATATTGCTATCTAAAAGTCCCGCCGCGCAAAAAGATTTATTTGTGAATATGTTGGAATTAATTCCGGCTTTGCCGTCCCTAAATAATTCAATAGTCGGGTGGATATCTCAACTTATTGATTGTATGGAACCAAAAGCTTTGGGATTGTCTAATGTATTCAGTAATTTATTGTATATATCAGAAAAAAAGAATCAGGGAGAAAATGAAATTCTAAATTTGGCTAAGTTATATTATAAACTTATTACAAAGATGGACTATTTTACAATTGCTGAGCAGCATTCTAAAATAGTTGAGTTATTAAAGAAGCATATAAACATACCGGGAATAAAAGAACAATTGCGGTTGATTCAATCTGTGTATGTGGTTAAAAAATGGAATCCGTATTTAAATTGGTTTAAATAAACTGTATAATTTTTATCATTGTGATTTATGCAACAAAAAAACCTTAAAAAATTAAATCGTTTATTGTATTTGCTTAATATCTTGGACGGCGGGGAAATACGCGTTCCGCGCGAAGCGCGCGAGCTGGACGTGACCGAACGGACTATCCAGCGCGATATCAATGATATTGATGCGGGCGGGTTTCCCGTCTATAAAGCCGCGCCGGGCGTATATAAGTTTACAGAAGGGTTTTCTCTTAAAAAAATGAATTTAACGCAGGCGGAGGCCTCGCTTTTGCTCGTTATGCAAGATGTAATTTCCCCATTGGGTAAATCGTTCCAAAATTCGCTTGCTTCGCTCCGGCAAAAGGTGCTAAACGCGCCCGAAGAATCCCCGTTTTATATCAAAATGCCCGCGGGCAGTAAATACGAGGAAACCAAAATTACGCGCGTGTTGGAGCAAGGAATCCGTACGCATACGGAAGTGTTGATGTCCTTGGCGGCCGATACGAGCCGGAAATTAACCTATGAGCTAAAACCGCTTAAAATTATGAATTATGACGGTTTTTGGTATTTATTGGGTATCAACGCCTATAAAGAAGTGCGAAAATTCCGTTTAGACCGTATTTTGGATGCCATCAATACCGATAAGCCGTTCAAAGCGACCAAAAACATCCGGAAAATACTGCAAGAGAGCCAAAATATTTGGTTTGGTGAGAAACGGGATAAAAAAGTGAGTTTTTGGGTTCCGGCGGAGTTTGCGCCGTATTTTGAGAAAAAAGCGTATTTTCCGTTGCAAAAAATCCTAAAAAAGCAGAAAAACGGGGATATTTTGGTGGAAACGCGCGTGAGCAACTACCGCGAAATTATCCCCACGGTACTCAGTTGGTTGGAACATATTACGCTGGTCGGGCCAGCGGATTTTAAGGAAATTATCTGCCAAATTTTGGAACAGGCGGCAAAAAGAATGCGGGGTTGAAAACCCCGCATTTAATAAACATCCAAAGTAATTTAGTCTGCCACATTAACCATTTTTTGCCGGGTTTGGGCAACTCTTAAGTTTTGTTTGGTCTGTTCGGAAAGTGCTCCTACTTCTAATTTAATATCCCATGTATCCACTGCTCTTCTGTACCAAGAATTATTTTGAAAACATTTTATGGCTTCATCATTGCCAAATAGAATGTATTTTTGAACCGACTGATTTAATATCTTTTCGAGGGTAATCAATTTTAATATATCCGTACATATTTTTTTAGGTTGGGCTCCTTTTAATTTGCCCTGATGCGCATAGACTTCCACCCAAATCCATTGGCCTTGGGCATTTCTATAGGTGCCGTCAATCTGGCAAGAAAAATCATTGGGAAATATTAATTTTTCTCGTATTAGTTTGTGTTTTATAGCAAAGGAATTTAATAACTCCATTTCTGCTTTTTGTTGTTCAGGAGAAGCGCTTTTGTAAGTATTATTCATAATTTAATTTTTCCAATATTCCCCAATTTCCACATAATTTTTTTGGGGATACATTTGTTCCTTTTCCGCAAGGAACTCCAATACGAAAATTCTCGTTTGGAGCATGTCTATTATGTTGAATTTTTTCGGCTGCTTTACTTAAATATTTCTTTAAAGTCCTCTCTCTGGACTTTGAAATCATTGTATTTGGCGACGGGAGTGCCGCTGTCGTTAAGCAAAACAATCCATGTTTTGTTCATGTGTTTGCCTGATTTATGCCGAGAACAGGCTTCCAAATACTGTTGTGCGGAAAATAACCACATAATATCCGGTATTTCCGCATAGAACAGATAGTAATAATTAGGCCGGATTTCCGGGTTTTTTACCTCAAACCGGCCTATTCCTTTTTTGCCCACTTCGCCTTTGCGGGCTTTGATTTGAATTTCAAAAAACTGCCCGCTTGGGGATTTAATGACACAGTCGGTTCCGTCGTCATCTACACAAGGTTCAAAGCATTCAAACCCTTGGGACATTAACCTGCTTTCCATTAAATATTCGATGCGTTTTGCATATTGGGCGCTGCGTCCATCAAAAAATTCTTCAAGTACCATATATTCTCCTATTTGTTATTTCGTTGCCACTCTTGAATTTCCCGCTGGCATTCTTTAATTTGATTTTTTAAGCGTTCCTCCGTATATGGGGCGGCATGGGAAAGGGCGTCCGTTTCCCATTTGTAGCGGGTGGAACTTTCCTCTTGTCTTCTTGTTCTTATTTAGCCTTACAAACCGGCTAAACATTTAGTAAATGATAGAAAATATTTCCGACAAACGTTTGTCGTTTTTGATTAGTAAGATAAATTAGGCAATAAAAAATCGGCAATCTTTCCGGGTAGTAGGGAACCGGCCCCGAACGATATGCCGCCAGTATGCTCCCGTAAGGGTGCGTCCTAAAAGACGGCTTCGTTTCCGTTTCTCAGCTCGCTGGAGTAATCCGGCGGGGCTATGCCAGACGCATAACGCCAAAAACAAGCCAAAAGCAAATTGTACTTACAACAACTCTTATATTATAGTCTTTTTCGCACAAATAGTGGTTGTTTTGCCTCAAACGTCCTTAATCGTAGGCAACTAAATGAGCGTTTGGTGCGTGGGTTGGCGCGAGGGTGGCAATTGAAAAAGAGGATAGAACAGGGAATTATTATCCGGAAGTTAGAAAAAGAAATGCACATGACCAAGCGTACGATTACGCGGTATGTCAATTTATGTTATTTATCCCCGCGCATTGTGGCGGATATTTTGGATTATAAAAACCCTGCTAATTTAACGTTGAGGGAGCTTATGAATCTTGCTGATAGCCAAATGGACTTTGCAGAGCAGGAAATGGTGTGGAGCCAGTGAAGTGGATTCTCCCAAATTCCCCGTTAGAGAACAAGGCCCGAGAGAGGGCCTTGTTTCCTCCCTTAAATACTACTCCAAGACCCGAATAGATAAAAATCGCCGCCGCGCTCCGTCGGGAGTGGGGAAAACAAGCCAACAAAAAAGGCACCCCGTGCGGGGTGCCTTAAAAAATGGTGGGGCAGCAATTTTTGATGGGTTCCGGGTTCTTAGACCGGGGGCGGTGGTTGTACAATTCCCTGTTTAACAGACAATTAACAGGCAAAAAGCAGGCATTTGAAAAGTTTATTCATTAGATTTTGTGGACTTGTTGAAATTCCTGTCCTCTTTATAGAAATATCCGCCAAAAACACTCCAAATTCCTTACTGAGAGTAACAAGGAAATATCAGGCAAGAAACAGAGAATAATAAGTAAAAAAACAGTTTAAAATAATTATTAATTTTTGTATGATTTATCTAATAATAAAATTATGTTAGAAAAATATGAATATAAGAAAAATAATTATTAATAATTATCGCTCAATTAAGGCTATCAAGATAGAATCTCTTAATGATTTTAATGTCTTTGTAGGCCAAAACAATCATGGCAAAACAAACATTTTTGAAGCTATTGAATGGTTCTTTAATGGCCCTCGTAAAGGAGAATCATTAAATACTTTGAGACATTGTTTTGATAAATCTTGTCTTATAGAAGTACAAATTGAATTTGATGGTTTGCAAGATGCAGTGCAGAAGATGAAAAATACTACTAATGCTGCAAAATTTAAAGCGTATCAAGATAATGAAACAATTTTGATAAGGAGAACTTCTGAAAATGGGGGGAAAAAACGAGAAATATTTGATACGGTAAATAATGACTGGAAAGACCCTGGAACGGGATTCGATAGGGCGTTAGATGATTTGTTGCCGCGTTTTGAGTATATAGACACCAAAAAGACCTTTGAAGATGTATCTTCTTATAAAAAAACAAGCCCAATGGGAATCGTTTTGTCGTCACTGCTTACTGATATTATGGAAACAGATCAAAAATATATTGAATTTAAAGAAGCGTTTGTTAAGGCATTTAATGACGATAGCGAAAATTCCGGTGTTCGACAAAAAATGATTGAAATTGGGAATCAATTGAAAGAACATTTAGAAAAACAATTTCCCGATACAGAACAAGTTAACACTTCATTAGGGATTCCTCTTATTGATGATTTATTTAAGTCTTTAAATATAGAAATTAACGATGGAGTAAATACTCGTGTTTGCGATAAGGGAGATGGAATGCAAAGGGCGGTAATGCTAGCGATAATGGAATTATATGCTGACTATAGAAAAGGGATATCTAATGGAAAAAATAATTTGTTTTTTATTGATGAAGCTGAGATCCATTTGCATCCGTCAGCACAACGTCGATTGAAAAATGTATTATTAGACTTATCAGGGGCAGGTGACCAAGTCTTTATAAACACTCATTCATCAGTTTTTATAGCTGATGAAAATGAGAGACAGAATATTTATCAAGTATTCAAAGAAAATAAACAAACTAAATCTGTTATGGTTAAAGAGCAAGACAAGCCCAATGTAGTATTTGAATTGTTAGGTGGCAATCCTGCTGATTTGTTGCTTCCATATAATTTTTTAATTGTGGAAGGACGAACAGAAATGACCTTTTTAAGTAAGATTATTCAGCGATTTTATTCTGATAAACCTAAAATCCAAATTATTGAGGCACAGGGAGATATTAATAAAGCACGTCGTTCTTTTTCTGCCGTGGCTGAACTATTTAAACCATTATACCAGTCTATGTATGGAAACAGAGCAATTTTGATTTGCGATTATTGTGAGGATACTCAAATACATTCTTTTGTTACAACATACGGAGCAAGAGAAAATGAACAAATTTTTCGTTTGCCAAAAAGGAGTATCGAGGAATATTATCCCCAACCATGGACAAGAAATCCTCAACAGATGAGCGGAAAAGATAAAGTTTCATTAGCGGATACAGTAGCAACAAATATAACAAAAAAGCAATTTGAAACAGAGATGTCTTGCTTCTTTCAAGCTTTAACGAATTGTTGGAATAAAGCTTTTAAAAAGGAATTAAATTAATGTAAGAAATCAAAATGTATTTACGAGCATTACAGATAAAAAATCGAAAATCGGAAATTATTTATGATGTTCAATTTCTGACACCAAATAAAGAATATGGACAGGGGCCGTTAACATCTATAATCATAGGGGCTAATGGAGCTGGGAAAAGCTTTTTATTAGCACAAATCACAGATTTATTTGCACATTGTGATAATAAAAGCCACAAATGGAGATATGATTATTATCATGCAGAAATCGTTGACGGCAAGGAAGTGTATGATATTGTAGTTGATAAACAAAATCCTAAAAACAATATCAACAATTTGCCAAAATCTCTTAAAATATTAGCTGTTTCTTATGTGCTTAATGATAAATTTTTATTTCAAAAACGAGATCCTAAACTTCGATATCAATATTTAGGTGTGAGGCAAAGTAGTAACGCTGCGTTCACAACTGATCTTGAGAGACAAATTATAGAGATACTTTTGGATTTGGATCGCGAACACGAGAAACTGGAAGGGATAAAACGAATTTTAAAGTATATTAATTGGGAAGAAAAAATTTCTTTAAAGATATTTTTTAAGCCCTCTATACAAAAGAAAATAAATTCTAAGGGAAAAAATCTTATAGATGAACGTTTGAAGGCATTGGATCGTAGTACAAAATATCGTTCTTTATGCTCTTTAATTAATGACAATTTAGGAAAAATTTTATTCTGGGAAAATGAACTGCAAAAAAAAGGTTGTATTCAATTTAATTTATTAAATTCTGACATCAAGAGTTTTGATGTGCTTTCTTTTCGTTTCCTTAATGCTCTAGGCCTTATTAACTATGAATTGAATGTACAAAAGCAAGGTGAGGTTTTTTCTTTAGCATGGGCTGCATCCGGAGAGAAACAACTATTATTTACCTGTCTCAATATTCTTGCACATATTAATTCTCAATCCATTGTGCTGATTGACGAGCCGGAAATTAGTTTGCATCCGAATTGGCAAATGGGATATATTCAATTGCTCAAAAATTTATTTAAAAATTATAACTGTCATTTTATTTTAGCTACACATTCTCATTATCTAGTCTCTGATGCCGACGCGCATACTTCTTCAATTATCAGATTGCGTAGAGAAAAAAAACATATATTATCCGCTCATCCTGAGGATATAAATACTTATGCTTGGTCAGCAGAAAATGTGTTATATGAGGTTTTTGATGTTGTTACAACCCGCAATAGATTTGTTGCGGAAGAGTTAGCAGAAATATTGGAGGAATTGTCCAGTTGTGGGCAGTCTGTCTGCACAATTGATGCTCAGAAGAAAGAAAAACTGAAGCATTTACAGATCACTTTAAAAGATGTTGATCCTCTTAAAGCTGTTGTAGAGGGATTATTATCAAAAATAGGATAGTATCTATGAATCAGGATTATATATTCCCTATACCGCGGGTGTACGTAAAATCTCAAAAAGATATTAATGAAATTCAACGACATCAGAACAAAACCGTTGAACAGCGATGGAAATTGTACACTATTTTTAAGAAAAATATTAAGAATCATTTGCTTCATGAACAAAAGGGCAGATGTATGTTCTGCCGGCGTATTATAGATGAAAGTCAAGCAGCCGCAGAAATTGAACATTTGGTGCCTAAAAGCAAGTATCCGCAGTTTGAAACGTTACCTGAAAATTTAGTGGTGACTTGCCATAATTGTAATAACAAGAAAGGAACTCAAAATCCTTTGGCTAATCCCCACTCAAATCCTTCCCGGCAAACATATCCGACCCAAAGCGGAGACTTCCTTACGATTTACCCTTATATTGATAAATATGAACAACATATTGATGTTAATGAAACCGGGTTTGCTGTTAGATTATCTCGGAAAGGAGCACTAACAATTTCTTGGTATGACTTAAACAGAGAGCAGTTGATAATTAAAAGGAATGAAGATATCCGCAAACATTCTTTTTCTCTATACCGCCAGCTCTTGCTGGGATTGTGCGAATCATATGGAAAGAAACAACAACAAATTGGGTCGCAACTTTGGAAAATAATTAATCGATTTAAGATTAATTAAATTTGGAGACTTTTTGTTAGTATCTGCATAAGAGTATGTTTTTGCTTCTTTGTATACTAAATTCTTCTATTTCTTCTTAATCTGTTTCTTGGGTGTAAAGTCCGGTAGGGAACTCTTGGATGTAACTACTTTAGTTCCGGTGGCTTCTTCAAATTGTAAACGCGCTTGTTTGGCGAGCTTGCCACCTTTGCGTCCGGCTGCTTTATTCTCTTGTACGCCTTCGGCTTTGTCTTTTTCCGCAATTTGACGGGTGGATAACTCGGCTAAAGCCATAAAAAGCAGTTCGGCTTCGCTCATATGCTCGCGCAGATTTTCGTGTTCTAACCCTTTTAGCTTTTTGTGCTGGGCAACCGATAAATCGCTCCATTCTTGGTGGATGACGTTTGTGAGCATGGCAAAATCATCCGATTTAGTAACCCCGTGCGCCTGCCAGTAATCGGTCAGCTTATTGCGGGTTTCTTGCCCCATCATACGCTGCTGTATCCATTTTTGGCTGCGCCCTTGGGCCTTCCAGTGGGTGCGCGCGCGATCCAGCGCCTTGGACGGGTCCGCGGTTTCTTGGATGCGCTCGTAGCCCACTTTTGCGAGCCATAATTTAAACGGCTCGGCCTTGGGGCTGGGGATGGACTGGATAAGGCGCAAAAGTTGTTCCGGGGTGGCTACGTCCGTAAGACGCATTTTGCCATCTGCGGCCACCATTTTCAAAGCGTGACAATTTGTCACGGTTTGATTTCCTTCCTCTTTAAGGCGTTGTTTTAATTTGCGCCAATAAGCCGTTGCATCTTTACTTTGTGTAAGCGCATAAATCACATCCACAATAGAAAAATACCACGTTTCCGTCTTTTCGTCATACTGGCGGCGGATTTTGAAATCTTCAAAAATAGCAAGTGCTGATTTGGTCATATAATCTCCTTAATTCATTCGTACAAGTTTGCCTAAAATTTGGACGGATTCGTCTGCCAGGAACGGCTCGTATTTTGCTTTATTGTCCGATACCAAACGGTAGGCAGGGCCATTTTCGGTGTTGTACTGCCCTAGGCGTTTAATTTTGAGCCCATCCGCTCTGCGGCACAATACCACGCTGCCAACAGAGGGTAACTCACTCGTTTTACGGAACATCAGCATATCGCCGTCACTAATGGATGGCTCCATAGAATCGCCCTTGGCCTTAATAAAAAACAAATCCTGCGTAGGGGTCGGCAAAAACTTGGTGGGCATATTTACATAATCTACAATGTTTTCCTCGGCAAAAATGTCCGTATCCCCGCATTGGGCAAATCCGTAAAAGGGAATGGGGGTAAACTCATCCACGGGCCTGTGCGTGGCAATCAGCGCGTGCCCATTACGCTCTAAAAAGTTCTCTTTAATGAGTTTGCGGATATGCACGTGCACGGTGCTGACCGATTTCAAGCCTACCGCTTTAGCGAGTTCTGCTAAAGTGATTTGAGGGTTTTGTTTGACGAGTTCTAAAATTTGTTTTTGTTTTGCCGAAAGCATAGTGATCTCCAATATAAACAGTATAACTATTTTTACGCATTTAGTCAATTTCTATTAAAAATAGAAAAACTTGACATAAAATAGAAAATATGTTTTAATGTAACGTGGGTTTTGCCGTTATCGGCAAAGAAATTAACAACAAAGGGATAACTATATGGAAACAAATAAAACATAACACAAGGAGCAGTATATGAACGAACAAGAAGTAAAAGAAGTGCCCGCGCAAGCGGAAGAACCTACCACCTTACCCAAACAATACACAGTAGGATATGGCAAGCCACCTAAAAGCACGCAATTCAAACCCGGTCAAAGCGGTAACCCCA